>OJOH01000055.1_pt1 | contig 99136 bp, 87 predicted proteins | sample 1598201 | NCBI WGS metagenome assembly OJOH01 (sample SAMN03922462, study PRJEB24848) | human gut metagenome | isolation source: stool sample | host: Homo sapiens | place: Germany | collected 2009-11 | reverse complement strand
CAGGTTCGATTTTCATTATAACAAAAAACAAAAAGAGAGTAAATAGTTATTTGTGCGGCGTGGACAAATATATATAAAAAATGCCGCGCAAACGCGCAGCATTCTGGAATGTATTGTGTTGTTTAACTTTTAGATTGCAATCAAAAATGCAATTAAAACCATAGTGGTGCAAGTGGCGATAAACACAGCTGTCATCTTTTTTCTCCGCTTGTATTAATTTGATTGTATTCTAGCCGAACTTTTACGATAAATAAAGCGTAAAAAATCAAAAAAATTATAAAAGCGTAGGTATAACACCTGCAACAATGCTTATTCAGTCGATTTTTGTGACATAGGAAGCCATTAGCTTCTTGCGGCCGTAATCATCAAAATATACTTCAAGCTTGTTTCCTTCGGCAGCGACAACTTTGCCGTAGCCGAACGTGTCATGGTGTACCTTGGTGCCGATTACACCTGCATGAACAGACCGATAACTATCATTGCTACGGACGTAGCTATAACGAGTGTCATCATCGTAAGTTACCTCGCTTTTCGAATGGTTGTTCCAACTGCCAAACTTACGGTTATTATAGCTGTTGCTGTAGGTGTTTTTGTTATACGCACTGCTACCATAATCCCCGCTATAGAAGTTAGTGCATTTATTGCAGATTTCAATGTTTGCCGGCGGAAGTTCGTTGATGAACCGTGACGGAAGATTGTTTTGCCACTGTCCGTAAACTCTGCGGTTATGCGCCATGGAAATGTAAAGTTTTTGGCGCGCGCGCGTGATGGCAACATAAGCCAGCCGGCGTTCTTCTTCCAAGGCCTCGGAACCGCCTTCGTCCATACTGCGCTGGTGCGGAAACAGACCTTCTTCCCAGCCGGGAAGAAAAACAACGTCAAACTCCAGACCTTTGGCAGAGTGCAGAGTAATAAGCATAACTTTGTTGTCGTTGGTCATATCGTCTTTGTCCATGACCAGACTGACGTGCTCCATAAAGTCTGCGAGGGTGGGGTATTTTTCGGTATCGCTCATTACGTTAACGAGTTCTTTCAGGTTTTCAAGCCGTCCGGGCGCTTCGACTGATTTGTCCATCTTGAGCATATCGATGTAACCGCTGTCTTCCAAGATTTGTTCGGCCAATTCGTCCGGCGTGACGGCATTCATGGCGCGCCGCCATTCGGCGAATTTTTCCATTAAATCGCTCAGAGCGCTTTTGGCTTTGCCGGAGACGCCGCCTTCAGCCAAAAGTTTTTCAATCGCTATATATAATGATATACGGTGCGTCCGAGCTTCAGCCTGAAACTTTTCTACCGATTTGGCACCGATGCCGCGGGCGGGTTTATTGATAATGCGTTCTAACGCCAAGTCGTCGTGAGGCTGCAAGACCACCCTGAAATAAGCCAATGCGTCGCGGATTTCGGCCCGTTCATAGAATTTGAGGCCGCCGATAACCTGATAAGGGATGGCTTCTGAAATAAACTTTTCTTCAAATTCACGGGTTTGGGCCGCGGTTCGAACCAAAACGGCCATGTCGGAATACTGATAACCGTCGCGTACCAATGATGAAACTTCATCAACGACAAACTGGGCTTCTTCTTCGCCGTTGTAAGTGCTGACGACTTTGATTTTGGCATTGTCGGCTTTTTGAGCAGGAGAGTTTTCGGCGACCTTTAACGTTTTGCCGAGACGTCCTTCGTTGTGACTGATAAGGCAGGATGCCGCAGCGAGAATGTTTGCGGTAGAGCGGTAGTTGCGTTCCAGGCGAATGGTTTTTGCATCCGTAAAGTCTTTGTTGAAGCGCAAAATATTTTCAATCTCGGCGCCGCGCCAAGAATAAATAGACTGGTCGTCGTCGCCGACGCAGCAAAGGTTGCGGTGTTTTTGGCAGAGCAAGCGGATGAGGAGGTACTGGGTGACGTTAGTATCCTGATACTCGTCGACCATAATGTATTTGAAGCGCGACTGATACTTGTCCAGAACATCAGGATTGGACATCAGGATGTTCAAGGCATATAAGATGATGTCGCCGAAATCGACGCAGTTGAGTTCGAGCAAGCGGGCCTGATAAAGTTTGTAGACCTGGGTTGTGATGTTTTCCTTGTAATCGGCGTCAATCTTGTCGACGCTGAGGCCTTTGTCCTTCCAGCGGCCGATTTTATCAAGAATTGCCTGAGGCGGGTATTTTTGCGAATCGATAGCATTAGCTTCGAGAATCTGTTTGACAACGCGTTTTTGGTCATCTTCTCCCAGAATGGTGAAATTTGACTGAAGGCCGACCAGTTCGGCGTGGCTGCGCAGAATTTTGACGCAAATGCTGTGGAAGGTTCCGAGCCATACGGTAGCTGCGATGTCGCCAATCATATTTTCGACACGCTCTTTCATTTCCCGGGCGGCACGGTTGGTAAACGTTACGACCAGGCATTCCCAGGGGTTGGCTTTACGGTTCGCCAGAATATAGGCCAACCGAGTTGTCAGCACTTTGGTTTTGCCGGTGCCGGCGCCGGACAGAACCAGCAGAGGGCCTTCGGTGGTTTTGACCGCTTCTTTTTGTTCGGGGTTGAGCATATCCAGCCACGGATAGCTGGGCATCAGAGCCGAGGTATTGTCAAAAGTCGGAGCGGTTTCAGGTTCGCTCAAATCAAATATATCGTCCATCTCTAATCTTCTTGTTTTTTTAACTATTAGGCAATATATATAATAATATTACGAGCTTGAAAAGGAGAATTTACAATGCCGCGAACAAGTCAGGGAAAATTTGTAACCGAGGCCTCCAAAGTCTTTCAGGAGGGAGATGATTTCTGGCATGCCGGCCGGTATGACGAAGCGCGGACGGCTTATGAAAAAGCGGCCGGACTTTATCATCAAAACGACGATTTGGAAGGAGAGGCCTTTGTGTTGTCCCGGTTGGGCGAGTTGGAGCTCAGCCTGGATGATTATCAGGAGGCGGAAAAGGCTCTGCTCTCGGCTACCGAACTGGTCAGAGACGCCGATTATGCCCAAAACACCTACGGTGACGCCTTAATCAAGCTTTCCAAGCTGGAAACCGCGCGCGGGCATTTGCTCAAGGCTCGGCAATATCTGAAAACGGCCAGGGAAGTTTTGGCAGCTATCGGAAATCATGATTTGTCGGGCGATGCTTATGACCATGAGGCCTATATTGCTTTAATGGAAAACCGTGATGCAGACGCTTTGGCGGCATATAAAAAAGCGGCAGAGCTGTTCAGAGAAGACGGAATCAGTCTTAAAGAGGCGTCAACGCTGAGAGCCATTGCCCGTATCCAGATGAAAAACAAAGAATATGACGAAGCTCATGACGTTTTGGAACGCTGCCGCGACTTATACCGTGAAAACGGCGATTTGCTGGGAGAGGCTTCGGCTTTGTCCGCTATCGGCTGTCTGCGTTATATTATTCGCGACATTGCCAATGCGCGCAAGGCGTTGATGAAGTCGGTTTATTTGTACGGCAAAGTTTCCCACCATTATGCTGAGGCGGAATCGCTTTTGTATCTGGCAAGGGTAGAAGCGTTTGACAAAAGCCGCGGAGACTTTGAGCGGGCCAAGGCTCATTATAAACGCTCAATCGAATTGTTTGATTTTATGGGGAACGAGACCATGAAATCGGCGGTGTTGGACGAATATTACAACTTTTTGAACCGGATTAACGGTTAGCTGAAAACAAGAGGATGAAAATGGCTGAAATTAGAAATAAAATAATTGCTCTCAAGTCTTTTATGGACAGTCAGATTATCGGTCAGGAAGACTTGGTCAACAAGCTGATTATCACACTTTTGGCGGACGGCAACGCCTTGGTCGAGGGAGCGCCGGGTTTGGCTAAAACAAAAGCGATTAAGACCTTGGCCTCGGCAATAAAGGCCAAATACAACCGAATTCAATTTACGCCGGACTTGCTGCCTTCGGATATTACCGGCAGTGAAATTTATGTTGCTTCGGAAGGTAAGTTTGAGTTTCGAAAAGGTCCGGTTTTTGCCAATCTGATTTTGGCGGACGAGATTAACAGAGCACCGGCCAAAGTGCAGTCCGCACTGCTTGAGGCTATGGCCGAACGCCAAGTGAGCATTGGTGGGCAGCGTTACGCTTTGCCCAAGCTGTTTATGGTGATGGCGACGCAAAACCCGATAGAGCACGAAGGAACTTATAATTTGCCGGAGGCGCAGCTTGACCGTTTTCTGATGTATATTAAAATCGACCAACCGGAAGCCGCTGCGGAAAAAAAGATTCTGCGGCTGGTTCGCCGAGAGCTGGACGAAGAGGCGATTGCCCCTGCGGCAGAGGCGCCTTCGCTGGATGCAGAAGACATTTTGGAGGCTCGCAAGGCCGCGCTGAAGGTTCACATGAGCGAGGCTGTAGAAGAGTATCTGGTTCAGTTGATTATGGCAACGCGGCATCCTGAAAAGTATGATGCCAAAATGGCCGGTTACGTTATGTTCGGCGCCAGTCCGCGCGCGACGCTGGCTCTTGACCGCTGCGCCAAAATTCATGCCTGGCTGAGCGAGAAGGATTTTGTAACGCCGGATGACATTCAGGCCGTGGTTTATGACATTTTGCGTCATCGCATTATTCTTTCTTTTGAAGCCCAGGCAGAGGGAATGACCACGGATATGGTCATCGGAAAGCTGTTAAAGCAGGTTCCGCTGCCGTAACCCCGGATATTGCGGTATGATGCCGGTGTTGCGTTTGCGGGAAAAGTGATTCTCAAAAAAAACGATGAAAATGTTTTTGTAGCAGGTAAAGATGATAGCATTATCGAAATGGTTTGGCAAAAAGCATGAAAGAGAAAGCGGCAACGGTCTTTTCGTCACTTTGGAAGAACTGGTCGGAATGCGTCGTTATGCCGTTTATCTGCGCGGTCTGAGGCGCCGCAAAACATTTTCGCGCCAGGCCGGAGAGGTGAAGTCGGCTTTTAAGGGGCGGGGGATGGAGCTGGAAGAAATCCGCGGCTATACTTTCGGTGACGACGTTCGAGACATTGACTGGCGGGTAACGGCGCGCAAAGACATTCCTTATACCAAGCTCTATGCGGAAGAGAAAGATCGCGAAATATACATTTGGCTGGATTTGTCGGCACAAATGCTCTTTGGAACAAGAAAAGAGCTGAAATCGGTTACGGCGGCAAAGCTGGCGGCTTTGCTGGGCTGGGAGTCTCTGGAAAACAAGGACCGTTTCGGGTGCGTGGTGTTTGACGGGATTAATTCGTGGCTTTTCAAACCACAAAACAACAGGGCGCAGCTGATGGCCGTTTTCAAAAAGATTACCGAAATTTCCGAAGCCGTAATCAGGCAGCCGCAAGGCAGCGGCGATGACGGTCCGGCAGCGGCAAAATCTTTGAAACTGCTGGAGCAAAGCGCTAAAAATCAGGCGACGTTTTTTTTAATCAGCGATTTCAGTCTCGGCAGCGAGAGTCTGCGTCGGCAACTGGCCGCATTATCCAAAAAGACCCGGCTGTATCTGATTAACGTTTTTGATGTGTTGGAGGAATTGCCGCCGAAAGCGGGGGAATATATGGCTGAGTATGACGGAAAGAGGCTTATCTTTGACAGCGCCGCAAAAGTTTATCGCAACGATTATCGGAATTATTTTGCGGAAAAGCGGTCCGTCCTGCAAGATTTTTGCCGCAAGTTCGGCTGTCAGCTGATAGAATTCAGGACAGATATGGAGATTGCAAATAATTTTAAAATTTTCTAGGCGCGAATCTTGACAAAAAAATGTAAAGATGATAGATTTGCGGAAGAATTATTCTGTAACTATAATTGAAAAAGAGAGAAAATATGGTCAAATCTAACGATAATAGTTCTTATAAAAGAGGGCAAGAACTGCTCGATCAGGGATTGTACAAAGAAGCCATTGAGCAATTTGATGCAGCAATTGCCGAACAGCCAGGTTCGTGGAAAGCCTTGAACTCTAAAGGTTTTGCTTTTCAGAAGCTGAGCAAATACACCGAAGCGGTCGAATGTTTCGACAAGGCTTTGGACCTTAATCCCACCTCGGTTGAAGTCCTGAACAACAAGGGCGTCACCTTGAGTATGCGCGGCTTGTACAAAGACGCGATTACCTGCTTTAACGAAGCGGTGGCTATTGATAAAACATCACTTGAAGCCCTGAACGGCAAAGCGATTGCTTTGCAGCATATGTTTGCTTACAAGGAAGCGCTGGATGTTTTGGAACAGGCAATGAAAATTGACAACAAGCATGCGCAGACTTTGTTAAGCGTTGCCGTGACGTTGCAGAAGCTCAAACAATATGACCGAGCTATCTCTTTTTTCAAAAAAGTTTTAGCCGCCGACAAAAACAACATTAAAGCATGGAACGGTGTGGGCGTGACTTATCAGCTGATGGGTGACAACAATGCGGCGATTAAATGCTTTACCAAGATTTTGAATATTGACAGCAGAGAGATTCAGGCTTGGATCAGTATCGGTTTCGTTTATCAGAAAATGATGAAGTTTAACGATGCGCTGAAGTGCTATAAGAAAGCTCAGATGATTATTGGCAATCGTTATCATCACAAACTTTACGACGGTCTGGCCAGTTGTTTGACCAAGCTGTCCGAGTTTGATCAGGCGATTGAAGTTTATCAGCAGATTTTTCAACGCGAAGAGGGCAAAAAGAAGTGGGATGCTCAGCGCTCCATGAAGTTTGTCAACAAGCTTAAGCGTAAAAAAGCTATCGGAACACTGCAAAGTTTGGTTCCGCCGGCGGAAACGCCTGCCGGAGAGACGTCTTCAGAGGCTCCGGCTGCTGACGGCAGTTCTGACGCTTCAATTTTATAGTTACAGAAAAACAAGAAGAAAAGCCGGTGTAAAAAAGCCGGCTTTTTTTTGATGTCTTACAATATTAGAAAAAAATTATAAAATTTATCGGAAACAACTTGAAAGAGCGGAGGAGAAGACTATTTCAATGTCAGAACCGTTAAACAAAGGAGAGCGAAATGGGTACATTTTTGAAATATTTATTTTATCTGGTGCTGATTATTGTCATTTATTTAGTCGGCCGGGGAATTTATGAGGGAAATATTGACAAGCAGACAACCGTCGGCGAAGTTGTCGACCAGGTTGAAAGCGGCAGCAAACAGATGATGCAGGATACGGGAGACGCCGTGGAAAATGCCATTGACGATTATAAAAATGCTCCGAAAAGAGAAATCAACGTCGGCACCGGCGCTGCTTCTGCTCAGTAACAATTATTATTGTTTCTTCATATGATTGCAAAATAAACCCCGGATGTTTCGTCCGGGGTTTCCTGTTTTATTAAATTAACGACAGTGAACTGCAAATTTTATCAAAAGCAGAGCAGTCTCCGCCGATTACTGTGTGTACAGGATATGGACAACAGTAAGAAATTCCGCCGCATTCCGCTTTTACTTTACATTTGCCGCCGCTTGTCGATTTGCACTTATAGCAGGTTCCGGAGGTTGCGCCGCAGGAACATACTTTAGATTTGGTAGCGGTATATCCGTTTGAGCAGGAAATGCTGTACCCGCTGGGACAACTGTAGCTGTGGGTGTGTGCCGGGGCTTTGTAACAGGTTCCCGAGGCAGCGCCGCAAGAACAGGTCTTAGACGCGGTCTGGGCCAAACCTCCCCAGGAATTGGTTGCCGAGTAGCCACTCGGACAAGAGTAAGAATGGGTATGCCCTTTACAACACAGTCTTGTTCCGCCGCAACCGTCGGAACAAGATTCCGTCCCATAGGTGCAGCCGGTATCGTTTGCCGACGGAGTACAAGACTTGCAGGAAGTGCACTTGCCGCAGGAATTGGTCGAAGCGCAACCGTAATCGCAGGATTTTGAGGTAACATCGCAATCCGGATTGCCCGAACAAGAGGTGCAGATACCGCAGGAGTTGGTCGAGGCACATCCGTAGTCACAGGAAACCGCCGTCGCACTGCAATCCGGGTTGGACTTGCAGGACGTGCACTTCGAACAGCTGTTGTAAGACGCACAGCCATAGGTGCAGGACTTGTCGGAAACATCACAGTCGGGATTGGACTTGCAGGAAGTACAACGGTCACAGGAGTTGTATCCGGCACAGCCATAGGTACAGCTCATGGAAGAAACCGTACATTCCGGCCTCATCTCACATCGATTGTAATTACCCTCGCAAGATTCTCCTGCCGGTCGGTATTCTCCGTTACAGTTTGAAGAGTTTTGACTGTATTCAGATTTGCAGACGCAAGCATTATACTTTCCGTCACAAGAACCGCCGGAAACGGTATATTTACCAGAGCAGTTAGAAGACGTATATTTGTATTCCGAAGGGCAGTAACAAGACTTCTGGCAGGTCATTCCGGCGACGGGATGAACCACACCGGTAGAAAGCTTGGGCGAGGGGCAAGTTTCGTAAAGATTATAATGTTCCATACAATCGGAATCGTCTTTGACAATATCTCCGCCGCCAATATCTTCAGAACCGCGGCTGGCGTTTCCTTTAAGATAATCGGGGAGCCAATAGATACCGGCGACTTTGATGCCGGAAGCGGAAGCAAACGGCAGAGGTTTTAATGACATTGGTGTGAAATGTGGGTTTACGGCAGGAGCCGCCGCTGAACAAGGGGCGAATAAGAACATCGCCGCTACAGCAGAAATAAAAGAATTGATATATTTCATAGTCGTCGTCCTTGCCAAAATAAAACCTGAGCCGTTTGCTTTAATTTCTATTTTAACAAAGATTTTAAATAAAGTAAATAATTAATTACATAGGATAGACGGAAATTTACATACTTCTTTTTTCAGCGAGGTGGAGGGAATGGCGATTATGATTGACAAATCGCTAAAACTGTTTTGTTATAGCTTGTTAGTTCGGACTTAAAGGAAAACAGTATGAAGAGATTTTTATCCTGGTTATTGATTGTTTTGATTGTTACAGCTGGCGGCGTTTTGGTTTATTATTGGCCGGAAATCAGGTTTTATCTGCAAAAGGAAACTCAGCAGCAAACGATTAACGACGGAGAGGTTTTTTCTCAAGACATTATCATTCAAAAAGCTCGCGAACTTTCCAAAGAGGCTTACAAGGCGCCGCTTGAAGTTTTGCCGGCAGAACTGAAAAACCTCAATTATGACCAGCACCGCGACATTCGTTTTGTGCGGGAAAACGGCCCTTGGTATAATAAAAGGCTGCCGTTTGAGATTCAGTTTTTTCATTTGGGAGCGATTTTTAATACGTCGGTAGCCGTGAATGAGATTGTGGACGGCAAAGTTCAAGAGATTAAGTATTCTCCGGCTTTCTTTAATTACGGCAAAAACAATTTGGACGGCAGCAAATTTACGGATTTAAATTATGCCGGATTTCGTTTGCATTATCCGTTGAATACGTCGCGCTATTATGACGAGCTGATTTCCTTTTTGGGGGCCAGTTACTTCAGAGCTTTGGGCAAGGGGCAGAAGTATGGTTTGTCTGCCCGGGGACTGGCTATTGACACGGCGGTGCAGACAGGAGAGGAGTTTCCGGTTTTCAAGGAGTTTTGGATTGAGCGTCCTCAGCGTCGCGCCGCAGAAATTAAAGTTTATGCGCTTTTAGACAGCCCCAGCATCAGCGGTGCCTACAGTTTTGTCATTCAGCCGGGATTGTCGACAACGATTGACGTCGAGGCCGTTTTGTTTCCGCGGAAACCTATTAATAAACTCGGGGTTGCACCGCTGACTTCAATGTTTTTGTTCGGCGAAAACAACAAGCATCAATTTGACGATCATCGTCCCGAGGTTCACGACAGCGACGGTTTGTTGCAATGGAACGGCAATGACGAATGGTTGTGGCGGCCGTTGGACAATTCGAAATATCTGCGCATCAGCTCTTTTGAAGACAATAATCCCAAAGGGTTCGGTTTGATGCAGAGAGATCGTAACCCTGAGCATTATCTGGATTTTGAGGCTTATTATGAGCAGCGTCCGAGCGTTTGGGTTGAGCCGCTGGATCAGTGGGGTGAGGGAACCGTTCAACTGATTGAGATACCTTCTTTGCAGGAAATTCATGACAACGTGGTTGCTTTTTGGATACCCAAACAGCCGGTGGAGGCAGGAAAGGAATATCGTTTCCGGTATCGCCTGCACTGGACGGGTGATGTTCCCATTCCCCGGGATTTGGCAAAAGTTACCGCTACTTACAGCGGTATCGGCGGCGTTTCGGGAATGCTGGAAACTGACAAGCGCAAGTTTGTCATTGATTTCTCGGCTCCGAAGAATTTGAGCGATATCAAAGAACTGATTGAAAACGGAGAAATTGTTCCGGATGTTTCAATTTCGGAAGGCAAGCTGCTGGGGGTTCATTTGATGTATAATCCCGTGACCAAAGGGCCGACGCTTTATATGGACTTTCGTCCCAACGGCAAGACTTCCGAAATGAGGGTTGTATTGCGCCACGAAGGCCGGGCCGTTTCCGAAGTGTGGAGTTACCAATGGTTGCCATAAAAATTCAAAGCCTCGACGATATTGTTCGGGCATATCTTGAAAATCTGGGGTTTCGGGGCAGGCGCTTGGAAGACAATACCGGGCAAATCAGTGCAATGCTCGGGCCTGAGTTTAACCCTGACGATGTATCCAGCTCTCTTGACAATCTGATTTATGGTTTTGCCAGAAAGATTTTCAAAGGCAAAAATATTGACAAAGAGCAAAAGATTGCCTTGTTCAAGTTCTGTTTTATGGAATGCGGCGGTGCAGACAAGTGGGGCGCCGAGATGTTCGGAGCCCGAACGGTTCCGGTCGAGATAATCAAAGAAATGCGCAGTAAGGCTATTGAAATCGTGCCGCCTTACCAGATGTCGAAAATGCTGCCGCAGGTGATTGAAACGCCGGAGCAGCTGTTGGGTAAAATTTTGCATCATAAGAAAGATTGAAGTTGATGAGCGAAGAAAATCTGATAAATCTTAATCCTCAACGTGTCAAAAACCGTCGTGTTAAAGTTTTCGGATTGATGGCTGTTTCTACTTTTTTAGCCACGCTGAAATGGATGACGGTTATTCCGACCGACTCTTGGTGGCTGACCAAGTTTTTGATGGTGGCATTGTTCATTCTGACTTTTGCCTGGATTGCTTTGTTTTTCTGGTCCAGCGTGTTTGGTTTTATCGAACTGCTCAAAGGGAGCAAGGTTCCCGGTATTCGCTGGGTTCCCGAGGAAACGCGCCTGAGTTCGAAAGTTGCGGTGCTGATGCCGGTGTATAATGAATCTTCGCAGGGCGTATTTGCAAATTTGCTGGCAATGGGCAACGATTTGGTGAAAACCGGACAGGGAAAGGCATTTGACTTTTTTGTCCTAAGCGATACGACCAATCCGAAAGTATGGGTCGAGGAAGAAAAGACCTGGCTGGAGGCAAAAAAGCTGATGCCGGAAGAAATTAACCTGTATTATCGGCGTCGGGCTCAGAATACGGCACGCAAGAGCGGTAATATCGAGGATTTTTGCAACAAGTGGGGTTCCGAATATGATTTTATGGTCGTATTGGACGCCGACAGTCTGGTTAACGGCAGCACCATGGTTAAGATGGCGCAGTTGATGGAAGCCAACGAACATACCGGCATAATTCAGGCACCGCCCATGTGCGTTAACAAACATTCCCTGTTTGCGCGGATGCAGCAATTTGCTGGAAAAGTATACGGCCCAATCGTTGCCGCAGGGTTAGCCTATTGGCAGGTGGGAGACAGCAATTACTGGGGGCATAACGCCATCATCAGAGTAAAGGCGTTTATGCAATGTTGCGGGTTGCCCGTTTTGAAGGGAAGAGCTCCGTTCGGGGGACATATTCTGAGCCACGACTTTGTTGAGGCGGCGCTCATTCGCCGCGGCGGTTGGGCGGCATGGCTGCTGCCGGAACTGAAAGGGAGTTATGAAGAATGTCCGCCGACGATGATTGACTTTGCCATTCGCGACCGGCGTTGGTGTCAAGGGAATATGCAGCATATGAAGATTTTGGTTTCCAAAGGGTTGCATCCGGTTTCCCGGGTTCATTTTACAATCGGCATTATGTCTTATTTGTCTTCGCCCATATGGCTGACCTTTTTATTGGTGGGACTGATGATAGCTTTGGGACGCGAGTTTTTTCCTCCGGTGTATTTTCCCGAAGTCAGGACATTGTTTCCGACCTGGCCGATTTTTGATAAAATCGGTACAATCAGTTTGTTTGTCATTTCAATGTTTATGCTGATTTTTCCCAAGTTTTTGGGGCTGATGATTTATTTGCTGCAAAACCGCGACAAGAAAAAAATCGGCGGACGCTGGGGGGCATTGAAGTCGGTTTTGACTGAGATTGTGTTTTCCGCATTAATGGCACCGATTATGATGATGTTTCAGAGCAAGTTCGTGTTCGACATTTTTGCTGGGCGGGATGCCGGCTGGAAAACCCAAAACCGCGATGATTGCGCGACATCGTTTCGTTTGGCTTTAGAGCGGCATTTTTGGCATATGACGCTTGGTATTTTGACTATGGTGGTCGTTTATTTTTATGCTCCGGAACTGTTCTGGTGGATGCTGCCGATTACTATCGGGCTGACGCTTTCTGTTCCGATTTCCATGTTAACATCGCTTGAGAGTGCCGGCCGTTGGTGCCGCAGCCATAATTTTTTCGTTATTCCGGAAGAGGTCGACGAACCGGCGATTATCGTCTCGGCTCGCAAGTATTATGCCAAGCTGGCACAGAAGAAAGAAGAGGTTTACGGCGTTACGCTGGTTGTTCGCGACAGTATTATGAATGCGCTGCATTTGATGATGCTGCCGGTAAACGGTCCGGCGCCGGAGTTTGCCAAGAAAGTTTTGGACAGTGCGCAGATTAAGCTTGAAAATTATATAAATCACGGTCTGGAGCCGGATTTGAGCAAAGAAGAAGAGACGGCTCTGTTGTATAGTCCGGAAATTCTTAAAAAAGCGCATCTGGCTTTGCGTCTGGCGGCGTAATTCAGAGTTTCAGAGAGGCGAGCTTTTCAATGACTGGAACGTCTGCTGGGGCAAACGTGTAATTTTTTAATTCGCAAGGGAGAACCCAGGCGGTTTTCTCATGTTCGTTGGATTTGATGTCTTCCGGGACTTCCACGGTAACAAAAAAGGTATGCAGTTCGATGACGGCGAAGTCGTATTCAAAGGTTGAAACCATAAACGGTTCGTCGATAACGGCGTTGATGTTAAGTTCTTCTTTAAGTTCTCTGCGGAGACAGTCGGGCAACGTTTCTCCCGGTTCCTGTTTTCCTCCCGGGAACTCCCAATGATGGGCCAGGGTTTTTCCTTCAGGGCGACAGGCGATGAAGATACGGCCGTTTTCTATGATTATGGCTCCGGCTACGATTTTTTTGTTCATTAAATTATCTCCGCATTTTGCAAACTATCTTTGGTTCTAGCTTATTGACAGCGGGATGTCAATGCATATATAGGCAGAGAACTTTGGTGTTAAGAACAAAGGAGAATAAAATGAAAAGAGTATTAGGAGCCGCTCTCCTATCCGCATTTGCCTTGTGCGGTTGTGATTCCCGTAATGCCAATGCCGCGGACGAAGCTCAAAATCCTGCTTCGGTTCAGCAGCTGCAAGGCGAGGTTAATGTCGTTAAAGCCGAACACGGGCAGATTATGAATGACCATAAAGTCATTGTGCAGGATCACGAAAAAATTATGCGGGAACATCAGGATATGAAAAAGCAAATCGGGGATTTGCAAAATCAGGTGAACGGGATAAAATCCGAACACGGCAAGATTATGGACGACCACGCCAAACTGATGAACTCAAAGCAGTAAATTATTTATTCCTTTTTATAAACACCGGGTTTGATAACTCGGTGTTTTGCTTTACTTTTCAGAGAAATTTTTTATGATTGAACCATATCATTTTGAAAAGGAGGCCAAGATGAAAAAAACATTGTGGCGTTTGGTGCTGCCGGTATGTCTGACGGCGGCTGCCGCACAGGCTCAGGAGGCAAAACTGATTGTCATAGGGGGCGAAGCTCAAACGGAGAATGCGGTCTCTGTCGCAGGTGACGGCCAGGTTTCTCCGGCGACGGCCGCCGTTTCTCAGGAACAGGAAAAAACTGCGGCACCGGTTTCTGACAATGTGGAGGGAAAGACAGTTTCTGCCGAACAATCTGCAAGCAATTCGTCTGAAAACGCTGTTTCGGGTGCGGTATCCGGAGATAACTCAGAGGAAGGGGACGCGTCGGCAGAGATGAACAGGAAAAATTCAGAAAATGAAAAGGTTTCCGGGGTTGCCGAGCAACAGGGAGAAAAAACGGCGGTTGGGACAGAAGCCGGCACCGATGCCGGGAAGATGGCTGCCGAACAGGCTGAGGGAGCAGAGCCTCAAGCAGAATCGACAACAGAAACTCCCGAGGAAAAGGAGCCTTTGACGCGTAAAGAATACGAGCGTCAACAAAAGGCGGCCGCCATTGAAGAGGAACGAGCCAATCCGAGCAGCCGTTTTAAGAAAAAAGCGATGGAGCGGGCGGCAGAGAGAGAGCGAATTGCTCAAGAGAAATATGACCGTCAAAACGACGAGAACAAGGGTTTTCGCAAAAAGGCGCTGGAGCGGGCCGAAGAACGCGAACAAGAAGCGCGGGAACGCTATGAGGAACAGCAGAACAAAGAATCCCGTTTTTCCGCGTTGGCCAAAAAACGCGCCGCTATACGGGAAGCCAAAAGGCAAGAGCGTTTGGCTAGAAGAAACAGGAAATGAGATTGAGTTCTCGGGTAAGAAAAAGATTGGATGTTTTTCCAATCTTTTTTTTATGTCGGGGAGGAGAAATTAACGAATCTTTGGTGATTAACTGCTATAGTTAATCAGTTTTGGGATTTTTTTGTTTTTTGAGGAGAGTGAAGCAACATGAAAACTAAAAACAGTTGCGATTGCGGTACCGTTGCTTTCGGCGGCGTTAATACCATTGATGACCTTAATGTGGTGATTGACCGGGTTAAAACCGCGCAGGAAGTTCTGGCAACATATACGCAGGAGCAAGTTGACAAAATATTTACGGCGATGGCTTTGGCGGCCAACAATGCACGTATTCCCCTGGCCAAGATGGCCGTAGAAGAGACCGGTATGGGTGTTGTTGAAGACAAGGTTATAAAAAACCACTTTGCCGCGGAAGAAATTTATAACAAATACCGCGATGTCAAAACCTGCGGCGTGATTGAGCGCGACGAAACGAACGGATTTACAAAGCTGGCGGAGCCGGTCGGCGTTATTGCCGGTGTTATTCCGACGACGAATCCGACTTCAACGACGATTTTTAAAAGCCTGATAGCTTTGAAAACCCGAAACGGCATTATTTTTTCACCGCATCCGCGTGCTAAAAAATGTACCATTGAAACGGCAAAGCTGATGTTACAGGCCGCGGTTCAGGCCGGGGCTCCTGATAACATCATCGGCTGGATTGACAATCCGTCGATTGAATTGACGCAGCATCTGATGGTGCATGAAGGAATTGCGATGATTCTGGCAACCGGCGGTCCGGGGATGGTTAAAGCGGCATACAGTTCCGGCAAACCGGCTTTGGGCGTTGGTGCGGGCAATACGCCGGCAATTATCGACGAAACGGCTGATATTAAAACGGCTGTCAGTTCGGTTTTGATGAGTAAGACCTTTGACAACGGTATGATTTGCGCTTCTGAGCAGTCGATTGTGGTTCATAAGGACGTTTACGACGAAGTTAAAAAAGAGCTGGAATACCGGGGTGCCCATATTCTCAGCAAGAAGGAGAAGGAAAAAGTTGCACAGACGATTATCGTCGACGGCAAACTCAATTCTGCCATTGTGGGACAGCCCGCTTATAAAATTGCCGAATTGGCCGGGGTTAAGGTTCCGGAGACGACAAAGGTTTTGGTCGGTGAAGTTTCCGAAATCGGAACGGCAGAACCGTTTTCTTATGAAAAGCTGTCGCCGGTTTTGGCCATGTATAAGGTAAAAAGTTTTGAGGAGGCCGTGTCTCATGCCGCCGAACTGATTCATTTCGCCGGCCGCGGACATACGTCCGTACTTTATACCGCGCAGCATAACGAAGACCGTATTAAACATTTCAGCGATCAGCTGGATACCGGCCGTATTCTGATTAATACGCCGGCGTCTCAAGGCGGTATCGGCGATTTGTACAATTTCCGTCTGGATCCGTCCCTGACCCTGGGATGCGGTTCGTGGGGCGGTAATGCGGCCAGTGAAAATGTGGGAGTAAAACATTTGATTAATATTAAGAGTGTGGCAGAGCGCCGAGACAATATGCTGTGGTTTCGGGTTCCGCCGAAAATTTATTTCAAACAAGGAGCAACCGGTTTTGCACTGCGGGAGCTGAAAGGCAAGAAAAAAGCCTTTATCATTACGGACAAGCCGTTGTTCGGGTTGGGTTATACCGATAAAATCACCAGCGTTTTGGAAGAATTGGGCATTGCGTACCAAATCTTTTCCAACGTAAATCCGGATCCGGATACGGCAACAATCGAAAGCGCATTGAAAATTGTCCGTAATCTGGAGCCTGACGTTATTATCGCACTTGGCGGCGGTTCTCCGATGGATGCGGCCAAAATCGTATGGCTGATGTATGAACATCCCGAGGTTTCGTTCCACGACCTGGCTATGCGCTTTATGGACATCCGCAAACGTATCTGCACGTTTCCTGACCTGGGGGCAAAAGCGATGATGGTTGCCATTCCGACGACCTCCGGTACCGGTTCGGAAGTAACTCCGTTTGCGGTTATTACCGATTCTGATACTCATATTAAATATCCGATTGCCGATTATGCGTTGACACCGAACATGGCCATTGTCGATCCGGATTTGGTCCAGTCGATGCCGCGCGGTTTGGCTGCTGCGTCCGGTATTGATTCTCTGACGCATGCGCTGGAGGCTTATGCGTCTGTTTTGGCAACGCCGTTTACGCAGGGAATTGCCCAGGAAGCCTGCAAGATGATTTTTGCCAATCTTGCCAAGTCGGTTAACGATGGCAAAAACAATCCGATTGCGCGTGAAAATATGCATTATGCGGCAACGATGGCGGGTATGTGTTTTGCTCAGGCGTTTCTGGGAATCTGCCACTCGCTGGCACATAAGCTCGGCAGCGAGTACGGGATAGCCCACGGTGTGGCCAATGCCATGCTGATTAATCAGGTTATCAAGTTTAACTCCACCGACAAGCCTACCAAACAGGGAATTTTCTCCCAATATCACTATCCCGAAGCAAAACGGCGCTATGCCGAAATTGCCGAGTGTTTAGGACTGGGCGGAAAAGACGATGACGAAAAAGTGGCTAATCTGATTGAGGCTATACAAAAGCTCAAAAAAGAAATCGGTATTCCGATGTCAATCAAAGAAGCCGGCGTTGACGAGAAAACTTTTATGGATAATCTCGACAAGTTGTCAGAGCTTGCGTTTGACGATCAGTGTACGGGAGCCAATCCGCGTTATCCGCTTATCAGCGAGATGAAGGCTATTTATACGGACGCTTATTACGGACGGATTTAGCCTTTGGAAATTTAGAGGGAGGAAAGTGCTTTTAGCAGACGCTTTTCTCCCTTTTTTTTTGCATATGCGCGGGGCAGGGACGGTTGTCATTTACGGTCGTTTTGCGCGGCACGCGCCATCCAGACGTCACCGTTATGGTTATAAATGTTATGTTTGATACAATTCCATTTGCCTTTGGTTTTGAAAATGGTAATTTCTCCTTTTCCGATGCCTTTCTGTCCTTTTGTGCGGGTATCGTTTTTATGGGGAAATTGGGTGCTGTCGACAACTTGCAATACGACGGCATCGTCTTTGACATTGATGGTGTGGTCTACGAGCATACAATGATTTTCTCTGGCATTTGGGGAGATGTATACGATTAGGTCGCCATGAGTCAACTCTCCGGGGGAGGAGATTATCTGCCAATAATTTAGTTCTTTCGGCTCAACGGTTTTAAAGAACAGCATATATTCTTTGCTGTATATTCTTTTTATTTCTTTTTCCGAAATGTTTTTATACCGGGCAACAAAATTTCTTACTTCCTGCAGTGCCTTCAGCTTGTGTTGTTTTTGAAAATAATAGTAGGCAAAACCCGAGCAATCAAAATTAAGACAGGTTTTTCCGTTTATGATTTCAATGCAGTTGTCGTGGGAATAGGTGGTGCTTATTTTATTTTCTTTTATGTCGTTTATGAGATTATCCAGAAAATTATTGTCAGTGAAGGTTATTCTCCCAAGTCGATTACAAAAAAAGCCGCTTAAAAGCGGCTTATAAAATTGGCTGCCTCACATGGATTCGAACCACGATTAACAGAGTCAGAGTCTGCTGTCCTACCATTAGACGATGAGGCAATTTATTTAACAAGGAAAGTATATATACCAATGGAAAATAAAATGCAAACATTTTTTTATAAAAAATAAAAAAAATTCAGATGCCGGTTGGAAATTTAAACAGAACCTGATACACTGTCGATATGAGAATTCTAATGACAATAACGATGGTTTTGGCGCTATGTTCCTGTGTGTCTTATTATGACGACTATGAACAAAGCTATGCGACCAGCACTTATACCGGCTACAACTATTACAATTCGCCGTTGCGGCTGCGCGGGCTGAGCGTCAACGACATCTATATGCTGGACAATCATCCGGGCGATTATCTGGATACTCAGATGTGGGGTGCCGTCGGGCATATCGGCCATTTTGCCGTACACAGTATTTTGCAGACGCTGGCACATTAAAAAAAACGTCATTGGTTTGAACGGTTCAGAGTTTTTTCCGGAACGCTTTATTTGCATATTGACAATTTCGTATTGTGATGTTACTTTTAAATTAACAATCAAACAATTGTTCAATCGTTTTAGTAATATTCGGAGGGATGAAATGAAAAGAGTTTATAATCTGGACGGCCTTGATTGTGCCAACTGTGCTGCAAAAATTGAAAATGCCCTTAATGCCAGAGACGATGTTATCAGCGCTTCGGTTTCTTTTATGACGCAGAAACTGACATTGGAAATCGCAGATGACGCTTTTGACAAGGCGCTTCCTGAAATCAGAGCCCTTATTCGTAAAGTAGATTCCGATATAGAGGTTAATTTTTAGGGGCGGACGAGATGGCTAAGCAGAAAAAGTTGTTGGTTAAAATTATTGCCGCTTTGCTGTTGTTTGTTGCGGCGATTTTTTGCGACGATTTAAAAATCGTCCAGGCAGCTTTGTTTTTGCTGAGTTATTTTTTAGTAGGCTGGCCGATTTTGCAAAAGGCAGTCAAAAACTTGTTTTACGGACAGGTTTTTGATGAAAATTTTTTGATGGCGATAGCGACGGTTGGGGCTTTTGCCTTGGGCGAATATTCCGAAGGCGTCGCAGTTATGCTTTTCTACCAGATTGGGGAGTTTTTTCAAAATTACGCCGTTAATAAATCTCGAAAATCCATTAGCGGCCTGATGGATATCCGTCCGGATTACGCCAATCTGACAAAAGGAAAAAAAGTTGAAAGAGTGGCACCGGAAGAGGTAAAGCCCGGCGACGTCATTATGGTGACTTCCGGAGAGAAAATTCCGCTAGACGGCGAAGTGGTTCGCGGCAATTCTTTGGTAGACACGTCAGCCATTACCGGCGAAGCGGTGCCGCGCGAGGTTTCGGTCGGTGATGATGTCGTCAGCGGATGCGTTAATTTGAGCGGGGTGTTGTACATTAAGGTCAGTCGGGAGTTCGGGCAATCTACCGTTGCGAAAATTCTGGACTTGGTGGAGAATGCCAGCAGTAAAAAAGCGCCGGTAGAACAATTTATTACCAAATTTGCACGCTATTACACGCCGGCGGTGGTGATCAGCGCGGTTTTGATTGCAGCGGTTCCTCCTTTGCTGGGAAGTTCAATCGGCTTCGGCGGCTGGATATATCGGGCTTTGACATTTTTGGTCATTTCGTGTCCGTGTGCGTTGGTCATTTCAGTACCGCTGAGCTTTTTCGGGGGTATCGGGGCAGCGTCGCGTAATGGTATTTTGGTTAAGGGAAGCAACTATTTGCAAGCGCTTGCCGAAGCCGGAATTGCGGTTTTTGACAAGACCGGCACATTGACCAGAGGCGTGTTTGAGGTTGCCGAAATTTGTGCTCAGGAATGTTCTGATGACGAGCTGCTGTTTTGGGCTGCTTCGGCCGGAAGTTTTTCCAACCATCCGGTATCGGTTTCCATCCGTAGAGCCTGGAATCGTCGACTTGAGGCGGACAAGATATCGGATTTTGAGGAGCTGAGCGGGCGCGGCGTGCGGGCTAAAGTCGAGGGTATTACGGTTGCGGTCGGCAACAAACGGCTGATGGCAGAAGAAAAAACAGCGGTTCCCGAAGTTTCCGGCGGCGGTACGGTTGTTTTTGTGGTTCGCGGCGGCCGCTGTGCCGGATGGATACGGATTGCCGACGAGCTTAAGACGGATTCCGCCGCAGCAATAGCCGAATTGAAACAACTCGGAATTAAAAAGACGGTAATGTTGAGCGGCGACAGAAAAGCATCAGCGGAAGAGACGGCAGAAAAAATCGGTATTGACGAAGTGTTTGCCGAGCTGCTGCCGGCACAAAAAGTAGAAGCGGTTGAATGTTTGCTGGCTCAAAAGTCCGGGAATGAAAAACTTATTTATACGGGGGACGGCATTAACGACGCTCCGGTTTTGGCCCGGGCCGACATTGGCATCGCCATGGGAGGCGTCGGTTCCGACGCTGCGGTGGAGGCTGCCGACATTGTTATTATGACCGACGAGCCGTCGAAAATTCCGCAGGCGGTCAAAATCTCCAAGCAAACCCAAAAAATTGTGAAGCAAAATATTGTTTTTGCTTTGGGAATTAAGTTTGGGGTGTTGGCTTTGGGCGTTGTCGGAATGGCGACAATGTGGGAGGCGGTATTCGCGGATGTCGGCGTTTCGGTTCTGGCAATTCTGAACTCGCTCAGAACGCTTCGGATTAAGTGATTAGTGCGGGCAGTTTATTTCAAAAATGTCGTCAATAACACGATGAATCAGGCTTGCTGTTTTGGTTTCCGCCAGTTTGTAATAAACTTCCTTGCCGGCTCTGCGGTTGGTCAGCAGACCGGTTTGTCTCAGTCCGCGGAGGTGATGCGATACGGCGGAGGTACTCATTCCGATGGCCAGCGAAATGTTGTTGACACATTGTTCGCTGTGAGAAAGCAGCCATAAAATATGCAGCCGGGTAGGATCGCACAATTGCTGAAAAATATCCGACGCTTTCAGGAATTCCGCCTCAGACGGTTTGCTTTTTAAAAAGGCTTCAAGATTTTGTCCGTGGTCGTGCAGGCACTGGGTGTTTTCTTTGTTATCCATAGTGATTTTCTCCGGAGTTAATCCGCTTTAGAGTTAAGTTAGTCAATTGTCTGCGGGTTGTCAACAGAATAAGCCGGAAGGTGAAATCCGATTTTGATAATTCCGTTGTCGCTGCAGGCGAAAACTTCTCCGTTGTGCATTTCGATGATTGCTTTGACGATAGCCAGGCCGAGGCCGTGGTTGTTATCGGAATTTTTGCGTTCTTTGCTGGTGCGGTAAAAGCGGTTGAAGAGGTTGGGCAGGTCTTCTGCGGGAATATCCGGCCCGCGGTTGATTACGGTCAGGGTTACGCGTTTTTCGTCAGAGGTTATTTCAACTTTAACGGTGCTGTCCGGACGGCCGTGCGTAACTGCATTGTTAAGCAGGTTTGTGAGGGCGCGTTTCAGCAGCGACTGTTCGGCAAGCACCAAGGCGTCGCCGTCAACCTCCAGGCGGTTGCGATGCTCTTCAAAAATAACGTCCAGAAATTCTGCGGTTTTGTTGGTTTCTGAGGCTAGTGACGTCGGCACCTGATTGATGGCGAGCTCTCCTTGTTCGGCTCTGGCCAGAAAAAGCATATCGTTGATAATGGTACGCAGGCGTTCGAGTTCTTCCAGGTTGGAGGCCATAACGTCTTGCAGTTCTTCATTGCTGCGCGGGCGGGAAAGCGCCACCTCGGTTGCGCCGATGAGGTTTCCGAGCGGCGTGCGCAGCTCATGGGCGACGTCGGCGTTAAATGTGGAAAGGCGCAGGTAGGACTGTTCAAGCCGCTCCAACGCTCCGTTGAAACTGAGCACCAAACCGGAAAGCTCCGTCGGAAGCCGGGTGTTGGGCAGCCGGGCAGAAAGGTTTTGAGGACTGAGGCTTTCGGCATGGCGCGAAAGCGTGTCGACCGGAGCCAGACTGAAACGCGCTATCAGCCAGCCGAGCCAGACGATGGTTGTAATGCCGATAATCAGCAAACTTCCGAAAGCGACATCCAGCCAAAGGTTTTCTTCTTCATAGAAATAGGTGTCGATGGCAATGGACAGGATGACTTCCGGCCGTTCGCCCGCCGGAGGGAGAATTTTAGAGAGGGTTCGGTGCATATTGCCTTTGACGGATATTTTGCCGAAACCGTTGTTTTTGGAAATCTGACTGCGGTCTACGCGGTAAGGGGCGGCAAAAGAAAAAGCGGGGTCGTCACTTTGAATCAAAATATAGAGGCCGCCGTCGGGAATCATTATTTCCTGCAGGTTTTTTACCAGATGTTTCCAGTCTTTGGCGGTTGTCGTTTCAGCAACATGCTCTTCGATGATTTTGAACCGGCTTTTCATTTCGGCGGTTTGGTAACGGTTGATTTCGGTCGTTTCCAGAATGTAAAGCACGACAACGATAACCGACAGGACAACCGTGGCAACCAGAGCATACATGACAGCCAGGCGGTTGGCGATGGAGAGATTGTCAAAGCAGCTAGTCAGTTTTTTCATCTTTAAGCTCCAGCATATAGCCCATGCCGCGGATAGTATGGAGCAGTTTGGGTTCCCCTTCGGTGTCGAGTTTGGAACGCAGGCGTTTGATGGTTGCTTCCACCACGTTGGTGTTGGTATCAAAACAAATGTCCCAAACCAGTTCGGTGATGACGGTTTTGGAAACGATTTGCGATTGTCTGCGAGCCAAGACCTCCAGCAGGGAAAATTCTTTGGCGGTGAGGTCGAGCCGGCGGTTTCCGCGAGTTGCCCGATGCGCCATCAGGTCGATGTGCAGATCGCCGATGTGGATGTGGGTCTGTTCTTTGGTATGCGCCCGGCTGGTGATAACCTGCAAGCGCGCCAGCAGTTCCAAAAACGAAAAAGGTTTGATAAGATAGTCGTCGGCCCCGGCGTTGAACGCCTCCAAACGGCTGCTGAGAGCGTCTTTTGCAGTCAGCATAATTACCGGCGTATGGTTGGTGGGGCGGATGGATTTGAGCAGGCTGATGCCGTCGAGGTCAGGGAGCATGATGTCCAGAATGATGGCCTCATATTGCCCCGTTCCGGCGAGATGCAGACCGTCCAGGCCGTTCATGGCAATATCAACGTTGTAACCTTGTTCGCTTAATCCGCGTTTGAGATAATCCACAGTTTTTATCTCGTCTTCGACCAGAAGCAGTTTCATCTTATCCTCTCAAAAATTTGAGTTATGCTAGCACAAAACAATGGGTTGCGTCAACTTATTTAACTGTTATAGTCTTTGGCTTTCGGCAGCAGGATGATATGAAAATGATATTTGTGTCATATGATGAATCGGCACTTGCGCCGGAAGATATCTTAAGCTAGTTTGTAAGAGATTTATCACAAATCAATGTATGAGAAATCGGGGGTGTGCGGCAGGTTTTGTTGCGGGTATGCTATATGACCATTCATGTGTGGTAAATTCCTTATGTTTACGTACTTTAAGTTCTGCAACGGGCATGACCGCCTAAAACCTCCGTTTTCTCGTGCAACCGTTTCTGTTTAACGGATTCAAAAAAACACAATTAAGCTTCCTGAAACCGCTGTATTTTTTCAGCGGTTTTTTTTTCGAAAAAACTTGCCGTTCGGGGCAGAATATGTTATGGTAAGACATCAATAAAAAAATGCTTGCCAAAAGCATATTATCTTCCGGATTTATCAGTATATTTGAGCGATTATTGTAGGAATAGCGACAATCGTGTTAACCGTTTTTTCTTTTGCGAAAAAAGGAGGTTTATGATGAGGTGTGTTCCCAGATACTTGTTGGAAAAAGTGATAAAAAAAGCCGTTGTTGAAGGCGAGAAAAAAGAGATTGCCGGCAATCAGGTTTATTTTCCCAGCGGAAAATTTGAGCGCGGCTGTTTTGAAGGCATGCGTCATGTGGCAAAGGTATCCAACGTCAAAGAACTGCAAAAGGCGATGCAGAACAAAAACGTTCGCGAGATTTACGTTTATCGCGACCGGGATTTGGACCGTAGAAACTTGACCAGAATATTGGAAGAAAACGATTTGGGCAAAACGATTTACTGCGGTTTTAATTTCGACAGTTGACGAATGTTTGCCGCTTAAAAAAAACAGCCTTTGCAAAGGCTGTTTTTTTTATTGGGCGCGGATTTCCCCGTAGACATTCTGATAACCGCTGCCGTGGCCGGCTCCCTTTACCTCCCTGACGAGACGCGGATTGCCAATAATTTGGCGGGTCAGGGCAGGAGGGATATTGTCGTCGTCGCTGCCGACATAATGATATTGCGGAATGAGGGAAAAAGATGCCATATAATCGGGCAGATTTAGGGAATCACTTAAAGGAGGAAGCCTGTGGTAGGCCGTCCAGGCCTGATGATCAAGGTTGCCGGAAACAGTGACGACTTTTGCAACGTTTATTTCGGGGCGGGTTGCCGCAATCAGGGCTGCCACCATAGCCCCTCCCGAAAACCCGACCAGCGTTACCGGATGGTTTTGTGCAAAGAATTTGACGGCTTCGGTTTCCGCATCAATGACTTCGGGGGCGAAGCGCGCCGTGGTCCAATATTTTTGGCGACAGGCGGAATTTGTAACAAACTGACAGGGGCGGCCCAAATAAACAACGTTGGGGTGGGTGTCGCCAAAAGCGATTTCCCGCAGCATGGTTCCGCGAGGCGTGGGGTCTGACGTCGGTTGTCCGTCAATGTCAAAAGCGCGGCCGTCGCCTTCAATGTATATTTTTACGGGTTCGCCGGGAGCCTGGAGTTTGCTCCATGCCGCCAGCGAAAAGGTGTGCGTTTGCACCGTTTGGAAAGTAAATTCGGGCGGCGGCGTTATCCCCCGGCAGCCGGCCAGGAATAAAACGAAAAACAAAAAATATTTCAAGGCCTCTCCTTTTTCGGAAGCATGATTACTCTGAAAAAAGATTTAGTCCATTCCATCCGGTTTGGCAATCAAAACTTTTGCAGTCAGGCGAAAATATAGAACTAAAGTCTATATGGGCATTTGGGGATTTTATTTAAGCATAAGCTTATATATTGCTCATTTGGTGTTTTCCGCAAGGCGGATGAGGTCTGAAAGTTTGATGTTCAGGTAGCTGGCGATGATGGCTAAAGTATAGAGGGTGGGGCGGCGTTCGTGTTTTTCGATATAGCTCAATGCGCTCTTGCTAATGTCGCAGTGGAGCGCTATTTGGTACTGACTAACGCCTTGTTTTATTCTTTCTTCACGGAGAATATCAACAACCCGGTCACTGAATTTATGAGCATCACGTATTTTCATAAAAATCATAATAGTCTTGTTTATCCCGAGTGAGAAGTCCACTTAAGTGTAGGTATTACAACGATTAAATCAAAAGTTTTATTTATTTTACTTGTGCAACTTGATTAAAAAGGGAAAAGTTTTTATTATGGTTAGGAACTAACAGAAAGAACTCATAATTATGATAAATAAAAAAGACATTTCAAAACTGGAAAGCCTGCTGTATCTGTATGCTTTTTCGAAACACGGCAGCAAGCGCGCCGTTGCCGAAAAACTCGGAGCGTCGGTTGATACGGTGAATAAATATATTTCTGATTTACAGGCGGAAACCAAGACTTATTTTTTGAAGAGCAACGGGCGGGGAACCTTTATTACGCCGGAAGGCAAAAGAGTGTTGAAGGTTGCGGAGAACATTGTCCGTTCGCTGCATGAACTGGACAATTTCGGTGAAGAAGCTTCGTCCTGCAAAGGGATTGTGCGGCTCGGAATGATGGATGCGCTGGCTGATTATTTAGGTTCTACGGCAAAGCACGAGATATGCTCCTTTTTGGAAAGCTATCCCGATTTGCATCTGGAAACCATTATCGGCAATACAATGCCGGACATGAGCACTCTGGAGGCAGACATTTGCATTCACTACGAACCTTTGGAAAATTCTGACGTCGAGGTGGTGGCCGCCAAGAAAATCCGCTGCGGGCTTTTTGCGGCACAGGATTACATTGACAAATACGGGATGCCCAAAGATTTGGACGACTTGGTGAAAAACCATCGTCTGGTTATGAAAAACGTTCACAGTCTTCATGTTCCCCGATTGAATGCCATTATCAACAAGTCCCGCCATATCGTATATAAGACAAATTCGGTTTTTTCGTTGAGAGACGCATTACAGGGCGGTTTCGGCATCGGTATGAGCCCGTTGTGGTATGCTGACAGCATTCCTAATTTGATTAGGGTTTGTCCGGACAGTTTTGACTTTGATTTGAAGCTGTATCTGATGGCATACAAAGACACGAAGGATATTCCCAGAATCAAAGTCGTTCTTGATTTTTTGAAGCAGATTGTGGGCAGAGACGAGCCAGCCAAAAATACTCAAGTTCGTCAGGGGTGATTTTTAGCTTTTGATGTTTACATAAATACCCTAATCAGGTTTGAATCGCGGAGCCTGAGGTTTTTGCGGCACCATATACATACCTGATTATCTTCGGCGGGATAATCCGCTTGCAGACGGTTAAATTAGAAAATATAATACAACCGATATTTAATACGGCAGGGTCTTGATGTGATGAAACTCGGGTATAAAATTGACGGCGGCAGGCTGATTATCGTTATGGAAGGCGATTTTCACAATTATGACGACGCCGGTCGTAAAAAGGAAATTATGGCGCACATAATTCCGGGAAAAGTATCTGCCGTTGTTTTTGACGGAACGAGGCTGGGGCAATGGGATTCAACGCTGGCGGTTTTTTTGTTTGATGTGTTAAAGACCTTGCAGGGGCAAAACATTGTTTCCGAACAAAAGCTTTTGCCCGATAACTTGCGCCGACTGCTGGATTTGGCCCTGACCGTCGACCGCAAGCCGGAACGCCCCGTCGAGAAAAAGTTTTCATTGCTTGAGCGGATGGGAGATTGGGCTTATCGGCTGTATAAGAGTTTCAGCAAGGGATTGGACTTTATTTTGCAAACGCTTGCCGCTATGGGACGAATGTTTCGGGGCAAAGCTGTTTATCGCCGGGTGGATTTTGAATTTTCGGTGGAGGACAACAGTTATAAGGCCGTTGCCATCGTTTCGCTGGTCAGTTTTATGGTGGGATTGATTTTGGCGTTTGTCGGCGCCATTCAGCTTAAAAATTTCGGGGCGCAGATTTATGTTGCCAGTCTGGTTGCCATCGGCATGACGCGGATTATGGGGGCTATCATGGTCGGCATTATCATGGCGGGCCGAACCGGTGCGTCTTATGCCGCGACAATAGGGACGATGCAGGTCAATGAAGAAATTGACGCTTTGAAGACGATGGGTATTCCGGTAACGGATTTTTTGATTGTGCCGCGAATCGGCAGTTTGATTCTGACTATGCCGTTTTTGGTGATTTTGGCTGATTTTACGGGGATATTGGGCGGTGCGGCCGTCGGGGTTTTGATGCTTGACATTCCCTGGGCCGAATATTGGAAATATTCGCACGACGCTTTGAATATGACGAATTTTCTGGTCGGTATTTTTCACGGGTTCGTTTATGGCTTTGTTATTGCCTGGTGCGGTTGTTATTACGGCATTAACAGCGGACGCAACGCGGACAGCGTCGGTGTCGCGACAACGCGGGCGGTGGTTTCGGCAATTGTATGGATGATTGTCGTTACCGGCGTGCTTACTTTAATTTTTGAGGTGATGGGCATATGAGCGGTAATGACGTACAGATTAAAGTAAGCGACCTGACAATGGCATACGGAGATTTCGTTCTGCTTAAGGATGCCAGTTTTGAAGTCAGAAAACAGGATATTTTTATTATTATGGGGGCCAGCGGCGGCGGCAAGAGCAGCCTGCTGAGGCTGCTGACGGGACTGATGCCGCCGACGAAAGGCAAGATAGTGATTGACGGCATTGATTTTACTGCTCTGAATACGGCTGAAAAAAACAAGTTTATGCGGCGATGCGGCATTTTGTATCAAAGCGGCGCATTGTTCAGTTCGATGACGCTGGCCGAAAATGTGGCGTTGCCGTTGCAGCAATACAGCGGATATTCTCAGAAACTGATTGACGAACTGGTTGAACTGAAACTGGCTTTGGTCGGTTTGGCGGGTTTTGGAGGCTTTTATCCTTCGGAAATCAGCGGCGGCATGAAAAAGCGCGCGGGTTTGGCGCGGGCTTTGGCGCTGGATCCGGAGATTTTATATTTCGACGAACCGTCAGCAGGGCTTGATCCTATCAGTTCTAAGCTGCTGGACGATTTGATTATCGATATAAACCAAAGCCTGAAAACCACCATTGTCGTCGTTACTCACGAGTTGAATTCGATTTTTACCATCGGAACCAATTCGATTTTTTTGGACGCGGACACCAAGAGCATCTTGGGGCGGGGCAATCCTAAAGACTTATTGACCAATCCGCCGAACGATACTGTTTATGAATTTTTAACAAGAGGGGCCGGGAAAAATGCACAGAGAGCCTAATCGCAGACTTATCGGAATTTTTTTGGTAACGGGAATACTGGTATTTGCCGTAGTGATGACGATGTTTATCCGCCAGAAATTTTTTGGCGGCAGCGGCAATATGCTGGTAATGTATTTTGATGAATCGATTAAAGGCTTGAATGTGGGTTCATCAGTGGTATTTAAAGGTGTGGAAATCGGAAAAGTGGCAAAGATTGACCTGATTGCCGACGCCAACAATCTGGACTTCAGCATACCGGTTTATGCCAAAATGGAAGATTATCAGGGAATTCATACGCGGGAAAGACCGGAAGACGACAAACGGGAAATCTTGGACGCTTTGATTAAAAAAGGACTGCGCGCCCGGTTGACGGCGCAAAATTATCTGACCGGGCAATTGGTGATTGAGTTGGAGATGCTGCCGGATACTCCGATTGAACTGCGTTACCGGGGACACGATAAAGACGTATTGGAAATTCCGACGGTATTATCTCCGATGGGAGAAATCTCCAAAGGAATCCAGAATATTCCGATTAGGGAGAGCGTGGAGAAGTTTAACCGGTTTTTTGACGAGATGAACAAGCAGATTCCGATAGTTATGCCGCAAATCAGCGATACTTTCAAAAATCTGAACAAGGCAGTGAAAGACAATGCGGAAGTTTCTGCCGACACGTTCGACAATCTGAATCAGGCAATAGCCAACTTCGGAGAAGCATCCAAAGCTTTCCGCAATTTTGCCGACTATGTGGAGCGGCATCCGGAAGCGCTGTTGAAAGGAAAGAGAGGTAATTAGATGAAAAAAGTTTCGGTTTTGATTCTTGTTTTGGTGCTCGGGGCTTGCGTCGGCACCAGCCGGCAGTCGAAATTTTACAGTCTTGCGGTGGAGAATGCCGGAGTGATTACCGCACCGTATAAGAACGGGTTGAGCGTAGGCGTTAAAGAAGTTAAGGTTCCCTCATATGTTGACAAACCGCAAATGGTTACGCAAAACAAAACGGCTGTGGAGCTGAGCGTTTCAGAACTCAATCGCTGGAGCGAGCCGTTGGGAACAATGCTGCAGCGGACGATTGCCGAGGATATGGCTCTGGTTTTGCCGCGTGCTGCCGTAAAGGGACAGATGTCGGTCAGAGAAAAGTTTGATTATACCGTGTCTGTCGAGGTAAATAAATTTGACGGACAATTCGGCGGCGAAGCAGTGCTTGAAGCCTGGTGGTATATACGCGATGCCCAAGGAAACACGGTTGTGAGGAAACGGACAGAGCTTTCTGAACAGTTAGGGAAAACATATGACGACCTGGCTATGGTGCAAAGTAATCTGATTGCGAAGTTGTCCCGGCAGATAGCTCTGCAGATTGTTGAAAAAAGCCGAAAACAGAACTGAGATTTTCGTATTTGGTGATTAGTTAATGCCGTCTCGTGTGGAGGCGGCATTTTTGTTTGTCTACCAGGTGTAATAATATATTGACTATTATTTTGAAGATGATATGCTAAATATATGAGCATATCAGGTTCTGGAGTAACATATCGGAGGCGGCAAAGATGACTATTTTGACGACAATCGCTTTTATTACAAGTGTTTTATTGAGCGCCAATACAGCCTTGGCAGCCTCCGTTGCAAACCCGCATTTCACACCAATGTCATTGTCTCCGGAACCTGCCTCGGTGAATTTGTCTTATGAGGTAGCCGGGGTTTATTGGCTGCCGGATTATCTTAAAGGAAATATCAGCCGCGGTTCTGAAGATCCGGGCGGCGGCGATATTGATACCGGTTGCGGGATATACGGCCTGTTTGACAATTGTGAACCGCCGCGCCAGGCCGGAGGCGTCGTTTATCCGGTGTCGGGGTTAAAGTGTTTTAAAGGTTGTTCCTGTCCGCCGGCATACCAATACAATGTTTCAAATTGCAACGGCAATTATGAAGTTTCGGGAGCTTGCTGCGGCGATTTCTGTACCGAATGCCGTTGTAAAACGGAGTTTGCTTTTGACAGCGGCAATTGTGTCGTTCCGGCGAAAATGTCAGGAGAAAGCTGCGGAGGCAAATACGAGAGTTGCGTTTGTCCGGAAGGTTTCAGTACGGAAGTGCGTTCTTGCGGAAGCAATCAGGATAAAGAGCAATCGGGCAGCGTCGGAGGGCTGGGATGTTTTCGTTGCAATTGTGACGAACGTTTTAGTTTAACTTCTTGTCCCGCAAATGCCGAGTGTGAGCAGTGCGGCGACAAATATAGCAAGCTTGGTTGCAAGGAAGGTTATTATGAGGAAGAGGGCAAGTGTGAAAAGATAATTCCCTGTCCGCAGGGAACCAGCCTTAGCGACAGTTGTGACGAGGAGCATAAAGCAGTAGACAGCGGCAGTCTAAGCGGCGGAGCAATTTGTTACCGCTGCGAAGAGAAAACCTGCGAAGAACGGGGAATGAAGGACTGTGAGGGAGCTTGCATTGCTTTAACGGAGTGCTGTAACTGCAGTGACGAGCAAAAGTGTTTTGACGGAGCCTGTGTCCCTAAAACCTGTGAGGACAAAGGAATGAAAGAATGCAACGGGGCGTGCATTGCTCTGACGGAATGTTGTAACTGTGGCGCAGAACAGAAATGCGTTAACGGCGTGTGTGTTGACAAGAGTTGCGAAGACAAAGGGTTAAAAACCTGCAACGGTGTTTGTATTGCGATAGGCGAATGTTGCGGCGGTTGTTCGGACGGAGCGGTGTGCATCAACGGAAGCTGCGTGTGCCGGAACGAGTGTACCTTAAGCAGCTGTCCTGCAGGTACGGTATGCAGGCAAGAGGCCTGTTCAGGAAAGTTCTGCGGCATAGGGTGTGAGGTTGGTTATGTTACGCCGTATAATTATTTGTATTTGTTTTATTTATTGTAAGGAGAGGAAGATGAAAAAGAAAATATTTTGGAGTGTTTGCGCTGCGGCAATGATGTCTGTTTTTGCTGTTAGAGCGCAAAACACGGAGTGTTGTCAGAAAATACCAACTTGTGCGGAGATGGGGTATAATCTGTCGGCTCCCAAGGGGGACGGATGGTTTTGTACGGCTTGTCCGACTGATCCCAAGAAGTTTTCCTGCTCGGAGAAGCCCTGTCCTCAAGGGACTTCAAGTTCGCAAAATGCAGTGGGCTCATACAGCAATACATCTGCCGGACGACAATATAAGGTCTATTGTTCCAGCGAGAGTTACAGTGGGGATAAAGTTTGTCGAGGGACGACACCTATTCTTGTGTTTGTTAGTGACTCTGTTTCTACATCCGACAAGACATCTGTAGCTTTGGCAGGGTGTAAAGGTTCAAGTTCTGGTTCTGGTGGAGATTCTCTGAAAATAATAACGGCAATTAATGATGCAGCAAAAGATATCAGAACTGCAATTTTAAGTAAGTATTAGAATAAAAAAGCCCCCTTTTTCAGGGGGCTTGAGGTTAGATGTTGTCAGAATTTTCTTCTTTGTTTTCAGGTTGAACCAAGATTGGGAATTTGCTTATTCCCCAAGCCTGCAAGCCGATAACAACGATAAAGAATATTAAAGTGTTATTGAGAATGTTAAACCAGCCGAGCGGATAGAAGATGATGTAAGCGGCAATCAGAGCGAGCGAACTCAGGCGCATCCGCTGGTCAAAGTTTAAGGGGCGTGACGCCAATGAGCCGATAAATTTGGCAAAGAGGGCGTAAAAAAGCGTCAGTAAAAAGTAGAATACAAACAAGAAGGCTATGGCCGCGACGGCAAAAATTACGGCAAACCAGTTCAGAAGAGATTTGAATGTTTCGCGGTAGTCTGCACGGGGCAGTTCGAAACTGCCTTCCAGTCGGACCAGTTTTACCTGATTGCGGTTAACGGTATAAAGCGTTGTCCGAGTGAGGTAGATACCGTCTTTCAATTGTGTGGTGTCCAGGGTGTCGGTACGCGTATCAATGACTACCGGCAGAGCAATGGGGTCGGATGCGCCGTCGATTTGCAACGAGGCGATTTTGAGGGTATCAGCCGGGGTGATCACACGACCGTTCTGCACCTTAACGGGAAGCATCTGGTCTGCGATTGACTGAGCATAGGGGATAGCTTCACTGCCGCCGATACGGAGCATAATTGAGACGATAATCGAGACGACAAGAGCCAGCACCAACAAATATTTAGCGCCAAGGCCTTCTCCGTTCAGGACATAATTGATAAGTTTTTTCATACGTAATCTCCGGCTGAAAGTTGGATATACTTAATGAATAGAACTTTTGTGCTTAAAAGTAAATAACTTTCAGCAGTGAGAAATCGTTACCCGGAAATTTCCGTCATCGTTAGTCAAGGCGACCCGGCACCGGTGCAGTTCGGCAATGCGTTCCACAATGGACAGTCCCAGACCGCTTCCGGTGCTTTTTTGTCCGGCCGGGCGGAAAAAGCGTTCTTTCAGACGGGGCAGGTATTCTGCAGCAACGACAGTATTGCTGTTGGTTACGGAAAGAGTTTCGTCTTTGAGTTCGATGCTGATTTGTGCTTCTTCAGGACTGTAACGAACGGCATTATCCAACAAGTTACGGAGCAGCAGAGCCCAGAGCAGAGGTTGTCCGCAAGTTGTCGGTGCACTGCCGTCGGTTGAAGTTTTGATATTTATCTTTTTTTCTTCAGCGGCAGGCAGCTGCTCGTTTACGGCCGCGTTTACAAGCGCGGGCCAGTCCAAAGGTTCGTCATTTGCCGCTGCGGCAGCAGAATCAAGCCGGGAAAGTGCCAGCAACTGTTCAACCAGACGGGTTGAACGGTCAATGCCCTGGTTTAGTTTTTGCAAGGCCTGATGCCGGGCGGCAGCGTCGTCGTCAGCCAGCAGGGCAACTTCAAGCTGGACTTTTAAGGCCGTCAGAGGACTGCGCAATTCGTGGGCGGAATCAGAGATAAAACCGCGTTCGCGCTGCAACATTTGTTCAATGCGGGAAAACTGCGTGTTTATGGCTTTGATAAGCGGCAGAATTTCCGAGGCCTGTCCGCTTAGGGAGAGCGGATGCAGGTTGTCCGAATCCCGTTCGGAGAGCTCGTCGGCAATCCGGCGCAGCGGGCGAAGTTCGCGGCTGACCATCCAAATGACGGCAAGCAGCAGGACAGAGAGGCCGACAAGCCAGGGAAGCAGGGTTTCTTCCACCAGTTCAAGTGCTGCATCATCTCTGAATTCGAGCTCCTGTCCGACGGCAATGGTGAAATTTTTGTCGGCAGACGTCAGCCAGAAGATGCGCCACATATCTTTTTTGCGTCCGATTTTCTGGTTAACAAATCCTGAGGCTTCGGGGCTATAAATAAAGTCACGGCCGTTTTCGTCATCATTAAAAATCATTTCGCCGCGGCGGTTGAATACGGCAAATCCCAGGGCTTCGTCTTCTTCTTCACCGTCATCATCGACATTTTCAATCAGGCGGTTTGATTTTTTTTGCATATCGGCGGTCAGGTTTGTCCAGTCGGCGGTGGAGAGCTGGCGAGCCAAAAGAAGCTGATAGGTGTCGAAAAACTCGTCCATCTGGTCGCGGCTTTCTTGCCAGGATATGACTGCCGCGGCGCTCCAAACGCAGGTTGATACGATTAGAAAAGAGATGATGAGGCGCAGGCGTAAACTCATTTTTTTCATACTTCCCCCAATATATAGCCGATTTTATTAATGGTGCGGATGAAGTTTTTGCCAAGCTTGCGGCGCAGATGATGTACATGGACTTCGACGGCGTTGCTGCTGACTTCTTCATCCCAGGAATAAATTTTGCTTTCTATAAGTTCTTTGGAAAGCACCTGTTTGGGGTTGTTGAACAAGAGTTCCAACAACAACAGTTCTTTGGGGGCTAAAGTGACTGCCCTTCCGTTGAGTGTGACGGCTTTGGTCTGTTGGTTAAACGTAATGCCGCCATGCGTGATAACCGGCTCCAAACGGTCGCTGCGGCGTCGAATCAGCGCTTTGATGCGGGCGGCAACTTCAGCCAGAGCGAAAGGCTTGGCCAGATAGTCGTCGGCGCCGCTGTCAAGCCCGATGACACGCTGGTCGACATCTCCGCGGGCAGTGAGTATCAAAACCGGTTCTTTGCGCCCTTTGGCCCGCCATTCTTTAAGAATCGAAAGGCCATCGACTCCCGGAAGGCCGAGGTCTAAAACCACGGCCTCATAAGGAGCCTGATAGAGGGCTTCGCGGCCGTCCAGGCCGTCTGTGAACCAGTCGACGGTAAAACCGAGTTTGCCTAGGCCGACATTCAGGCCGTCACCGATAAGTTGGTCGTCTTCAATCAGGAGAATGCGCATCGATTTTACCTTTAGCAAGAATGGTTATTTTTTGATTAAGTAATCTACGTCGACTTCGGTGTCCTTAAGCATTTCCTTGTCGACTTCACCGTGGATTTCAACAGTGTCTGCAGGAGTTATATTAACACCTCTCCAATCGTCGTTGTCAATATCTAATATAATGGTGCCGCTGGCATCGCGGAAAAGGTATTTTTCGTTGCCGAGGTTCTTTTCTATTTTGCCGACCAGGACAACCGCCGTGTCGTCACTTTGTTTGGCAGCCTGGGCAGCGGTTACGGGGCTCAGACCGGGACCGTTGAAGCCTCCCTGCGGGGCGAAGCCGCCGTTAGCGAAAGCAGAGGCAGAAAATCCCAGGGTCAAAGCCAGAGCAGATACAGCGATAATTTTTTTCATATGAGTTCTCCTTAAATTTTAATTGTCGGTTTTGAGTTAAGCCGTTAACGGCTGGTTACATTATGACTACACCATTGCGAACTTAAGGAACGCTTAAGGAGCAAAAAAAATATTAGAATTTATTTTATTAAAGAAAATTAATGTGTTAGCGGCGTTTGAAATATGCCGGACAGTGATTACATAAAAGAACAAACGAATTTTTATTAAGAAAATTAAGGAGAAAAATTATGGTTACAACCGAAAAAGTCCAAAAGCTCAGCGTATGGCATCTGATTGCCGGCATTATTATGGCCGCGCTGGGAATTTTTGTGTGGTTTAATCCGATGGCGAGCCTGGTTGCAATGGCTTTGTATTTGGGAATTGTCTTTATTGTCGTGGGCGCCGGGTATTTTATGGCTTCGTTTGCCTATCGTTCGGGCTGGTATCTGCTGGTGGGCTTTCTGGATATGCTGGTCGGCGTTATTTTTGTGGCGAATCTCGGGGTGACGGCTGCATCGCTGCCGATTATTTTTGCCCTGTGGTGTCTGGCCGTCGGGGCGGTGCAAATTGTTTCGGCCTTTCAGCTGCGCAACAGCGGCGTTTCCTGGGGGTGGACGCTTACGGCAGGAATTCTGGGCGTGCTGTTTGCCTTTTTGATTCTGGCGTATCCGGCCATCGGTACAATTACCCTGACGGCTTTGATGGGCGCTTATATCCTGATGTACGGGATTATTGAAATCGTCGAGTATTCGACCAATCAGCGGTTACTGCCTGAGTATCGTTAAGCAGCGGGAGAAGGGAAATGGCCAGTGAAGACAATAAAATCGGGTTGGTTCCGGCGACGTTGATGGTTGCCGGAAATATGATGGGGTCGGGCGTATTTATGTTGCCGGCGAATCTGGCCGCAATCGGAAGCATTGCGGTTATCGGCTGGCTGATAACGATTGTGGGGGCAATTGCGCTGGCTTTGGTTTTTTCCAAACTAACGCAGATAGATCCTGCCGCCGGCGGTCCGTATGCCTACACCAAAAAGGCCTTTGGAAACTATATGGGGTATCAGACCAATTTGGTTTACTGGCTGGCAAACGTGGTCGGCAACGTTGGTTTGGTTGTGGCCGGTCTCGGATATCTGACGCCGTTTTTTCCCTCGCTGAAGGATCCGCTGGTAATGGCGCTGGGGCAGATAGGCATCATCTGGATGCTGACTTATGCCAATATTCTGGGGCCTAACGTTGTGGCCAGAATCCAAAGTTTTACGACGACGCTGGCCTTGTTTCCGATTATCGGTGTGGCTTTGCTGGGATGGTTCTGGTTTCATCCGGCAACCTTTATGGACGGATGGAATGTTTCCGGGCAAAGCAATATGACGGCTTTGGGAATGACATTGAATTTTACCCTGTGGGCGTTTATCGGCGTCGAGAGCGCTTCGGTTTCGACCGCTGTGGTCAAAGATCCGACGCGTAACGTGCCGATTGCGACGGTGGCCGGCGTGTTGCTGGCGGCGGTCTGTTATATTTTGAGCTCATCGGCGATTATGGGAATTATTCCGAACCAGGAGCTTATTGCTTCTTCCGCTCCTTTTTCCGAAGCGGTAAGAATTGCGCTGGGCAGTACGGCAGGCAATGTTGTGGCCTTGTGTGCTGCTGCAGGTTGTTTGGGGTCTTTGGGCGGTTGGACGCTGTTGGTGGGACAAACAGCCAAAGCCGCTGCCGACGACGGATTGTTCGGAAACGTTTTTGCCAGGGTCAACCGCCGCGGCGTACCGTCTGCCGGTTTGGCCATCGTAGCGGGAATTATGACATTGCAAGTGCTGGCAACAATGTCGCCGACGGCGGCACAGCAGTTTGGAAAAATTGCGTCGATTGCCGTTATTATGACGCTGCTGCCGTATATCTATTCTTCGGTTGCCATCAAAATTTTGGGCCGAACCAAAATGACCAAAAATCAAAACGTGTTTTATACGATTGTCGGTTTGATTGCAGCAATTTACTGCATGACGGCGATGATAGGTTCCAATGCCGAGCAGACGCGCTGGGCGCTGATGTTCGTCATTTCGACCATAATCTTTTACGAATTGTCGGTTAACCGCCAGCTGGAGATAAAAGAACAAAAAATAAAACCGGGCGGCTGCTGCGTGCCGGCCTGGGTTCGATATTTTACGCTGGTTATGACGGTGGCGGCTCTGGCAGCGATGTTCTGGGTTTCCGTCGGTCGTTATGACGGCAAAACGGTACATCCGCGTCTTAATCTGCAAAGCCTGGAAAATATTATTCACAATGAGTAGAGGGAGATAAAAAATGATAGATAAGGAACATCCTTTCAAGATAAAAGTGTTGATGGTATATGAGGGAATAAACGGGAACAACGCGACGTCCCGGGCGGTCAGAACGCTCAAGGAAGAGCTGGAAAACCAAGACGTCAAAGTCGTCGTTTCGGAAAGTCTGGCAGATGCGGAGGCGCTTATCAGCGCAGATCCGACAATTCAGTGCCTGTTGCTTAAGCTGGACGAGAAAAGCCAGACCTGCTGTCAGCATGCCGGAGAGGTTTTGGAGGTTCTGCGGCAGCGGAATAAGGATATGCCGGTGTTTTTGCTTTCTAGCCGCACGATGGCATCGGAGGTCCCGGCAGACATTCTTGACAAGGTTAACGATTTTATCTGGATTTTGGAAGACACCGCTGATTTTATCACCGGCAGAATTTTGGCCGCAACCAAACGTTACCGCGAGTTTATCCTGCCGCCGATGTTTAAGGCTCTGGCCCAGTTTGCCGCGGTGCACGAGTATTCGTGGCATACACCCGGCCATACCGGCGGAACGGCTTTTTTAAAGTCTCCGGTCGGCCGCGCGTTTTTTAATTTTTTCGGTGAAGAGGTTTTTCGTTCCGACATTTCCATTTCAGTGGGCGAACTTGGTTCGCTGCTGGACCATTCGGGACCGATAGGGGAAAGCGAAAAATATATTGCGCGGGTTTTCGGAGCAGACCGCAGTTATACGGTTACCAACGGTTCTTCGACTTCCAACAGGGTGATTTTGATGGCCAGCGTAACCCGCAATCAGGTTGCCTTGTGCGACCGCAACTGTCATAAGTCGGTAGAACACGCAATTACGATGTCGGGCGCCATTCCTACATATTTGGTTCCTTCGCGCAACCAATACGGCATTATCGGCCCGATACATCCGGATCGTCTGACTAAGGCCGCAGTTGCGAAAGCCGTTAGTGAAAATCCGCTGATTAAAGACGGTATTGACGCGCAGCCGGTGCATGCGATTATCACCAACTCCACATACGACGGTTTGTGTTATAATGTGGCCCGGGTGAAAGATTTGCTGGGAGAAAGCGTCGACCGTCTGCATTTTGATGAAGCCTGGTATGGTTATGCCCGGTTTAATCCGATATATGAAAATCGGTTTGCAATGTATGGAAATCCCAAAGACTACAGCAAAAGCAATCCCACCGTTTTTGCGACGCAGTCTACTCATAAGCTGCTGGCGGCGTTTTCTCAGGCGTCTATGATTCATATCCGGGAAGGCCGTAAGCCGATTGATCCGCGGCGTTTTAACGAAGCTTTTATGATGCATGCTTCGACATCGCCGTTTTATCCCATCATTGCGGCCAACGATGTCAGCGCGGCGATGATGGACGGGCCGGAAGGCAAAGCCCTTACGGAAGATTCCATTCGCGAGGCGGTTTCCTTCCGTAAGACGGTCGCACGCCTGCACGCCGAATTTGAATGTAAAAACGAGTGGTTTTTTAATGTTTGGCAGCCGGATTATGTTATTGATAAAGACAGTAAGGAAAAAGTACCGTTTTGCGCAGCGTCGGAAGAGCAGCTGGCAACCGATCCGGAAAGCTGGGTTTTGCATCCGAACGATGCCTGGCACGGTTTCGGCGATATTGAAGACGGTTTTTGCATGCTTGATCCGATTAAGGTTTCGGTGGTAACTCCGGGCGTGAAAGATGACGGCAGCCTCGAAAACTGGGGTATTCCGGCCGCGGTTCTTACCTCTTATTTGGACAACCGCGGAATTGTGGTGGAGAAAACGACGGATTTTACAATTTTGTTTTTGTTTTCTATCGGCGTAACGAAAGGCAAGTGGGGAACTTTGCTGAATGCGTTGTTTGCCTTTAAGGAAGACTACGACAACAATGCTCCGTTGGAAAGAGTTTTGCCGAAAGTGTTGGCCGATAATCCGCAGCGTTATCAGGGAATGGGGCTGCGGGACCTGTCTGACGAAATGTTCCGGGCAATGTCCAAACTGGGAACGACCAAGGCCTTGTCAGAAGCGTTTGCGGTTTTGCCGCACCCGGATATGAGTCCGGTAGAGGCCTATGAACATCTGGTTAAGGATATGGTAGAGACGCTGACACTTGACGAAATGGCCGGCAGAACATTGGCGACCGGCGTGGTTCCTTATCCGCCGGGAATTCCGTTGTTGATGCCCGGTGAAAACGCCGGGCCGGCAGACGGGCCTCTGCTCGGATATTTAAAGGCATTGGAGGCTTTTGACCGCGAATTTCCCGGCTTTACCCATGACATTCACGGCGTAGAGGCAGAAGACGGAAAATATCGCATTATCTGCATAAAACGTTAGAAAATCGGCAAAGCCTTCCTTCGGGAAGGCTTTTTTGTTGACAGGGGCGGCTTTTACATATTAGTCTAATGCCAATTCCGGGAACGGAAGAGGACTATGAGCAATGGAGACTATAATGAAAAAACTGTTGATTTTGGCTTTGTTTGCCGTTACCGCCTGCACCAATGCCGGCCCCTTTGTAACCAATATTTCTTCTGACGGCAACAACGGCCTGGTAATCGAGAAATGTCAGGTTCATATGAATGCTTTTATGGGAACGGTTTCTAACGAAGGGTGTACTTCTACCCAAATCAGATTAAAATAATCCGAAGGGAACAGCAAAAGAAAAGGCCGCTTTTTGAAAGCGGCTTTTTTTATTGGACGGAGGTTTCAATCAGATGCACGACTCTTTGCTGAAAAGGGATGTTTATTTGGTTGCTCCTGAACTGTTCGACAATTTTTTCGCGGATGCGGTTGGCAATTCCGGAGCTGTTATACACGTTGGAGGTATAGCAATTAAGCTGAAAGTTCAGACTGTTGTCTCCGAAATCGGTAAACAGCAGCGAAGGCGCCGGGTCTTTGAGAACCTCGGCATCGTTGTTGGCTATTTCCAGCAGCAGTTTTTTTACCAGGTTTAAATCGCTGTCGTAGTCAACACCGATTTTTATTTCAACGCGGCCCATACGATTGGCGTAAGTTTTGTTGACGACGCTTTTGGAAAGGATATCGGAATTGGGAATGATAACGTTGGCCTTGTTCCAGGTTTCCAGCTCGGTGGCACGCATATTGATACGTTTGACAATGCCTTCCTGCCCGTTGATGATGACCCAGTCACCGATTTTTATCGGGCGTTCGAACAGGATGGTCATACCGGCAACCAGATTGCTGACGATGTTTTGGAGACCGAGACCGGCACCAAAGGACAAAGCTCCGGCCATAATGGCGATGCTGCTGAAGCTTCCGCCCATTACGGCAATACCGAAGATGAGCGAAAATATAAACCCGAAAAATCCGATTGCCGAGATAAGCGAACTTTTGACGCCGTCTTCCATGTCTATCTGGCTGAGGCTGCCGTTGATAAAGCTGTTTTTAAGCGAGCGGAACAAAAACAGCGAGACGAAGAAGGTGAGCAGTCCGAGCAGGATAGAGGTGATTGAAATGTGGACGCTGCCGATATTGAAGCCGATAAGGAAGTTTTTGATTTTGTTCAGCAGGATATCGACCGAAACGCCCCAGGCAGCCAGCAAGAAGAACAGGGCTATCAGGGACAGAACCGGTTTTAGGATAAGCGCGAACCAGAAGTTGGCTTTGACCAGGGTGCGCGGATTTATTCTGAAGGTTTTGACCCAGAAGCGGAAACTCAGCAATTTGCGGAAAAACACCCGGAACAACTTGTAGAGTATGTAAAACAGGGCGATGATGAGCGCAGAGACGATGAAACGGTTGATAGCAAATTCGGACAACCGGATGTAGCCGAACAAGGATGCGGCAAAGGCAATGCTCATGAAGAAGGTAATGGCCAGGCTGATTTTGGCGCCGACGGAAAGCTCGCCGGGATCTTCGTCGGCGTTATTTTGAGCAGAGGCGGGGATTTCTTCAAGTGCGGCATCGGCATTTTTGTTTTGGAGGTCGTTGTCATAGAGGAATTTGTTGGCCACCAGAATGACGCAAAAAGCCTTGACCGCATTTGCAAAAATTTTTAACGCGTATACGGTTTCGGTGTTGTTCATTTGTCCCGAAAGGCTTTGGAAAAAACTGACGATGCAAACCGCGGCAGCGGAGAATATCAGTGCCGAACTAATCGACTGAGCCCGGGCGTCGTTGACCTCAATGATGCGCCATTTGCTGTTAAACGGGGTGAAAGCGATTTTAACCAAAGCCTGCGAAAGGAAGAAGTAAAGCAGGTATAAGGCGGCGGTGTTGAGAAGCGAGCCGAAAGAGGTTTTGTTGATGATTTCGTTGTTGTGGAGCCAAAACATAAAGGTTCCGATAATGGCGGCGGGAATTAATCCGCGGGCCAAAAGCATCCATAAGGCGGCGCGGACTTTCTGGCTGTAATCGGGGTGAGGTATGGAGGCGCGATAGCCAAACCAGGTTTTGATATAACGGCGGGCATAAACAGCTGCGATAAACGCGACAACGAGGTAAAAGACCGCAAAAGTGATGTTGTCGTCGGCGGCTTTGCGAGTGTTGTCAGGGAGCTGGCGGTACCAGTCAAGCGGAGAACGGAGCAGGTTGTAAGAGAATTTTGCAAAGCTGACCAGCGACTCCCAAAACTCCTGGGGATGAAAAATGGAGCTTTGCTTGGCAAAAATGTTGTTAAAAAGGCTGCGATTGCGCAGTTTAAGGATGAGGCCGTTGATATCGTCAATTTTAGTTTTGGCGAGGTTTGCCTGAGCGATTTGGGTTTTGTAAGTATCGGCCAGAGAGGCAAAGCTGCGGCGTTGGGCGGCGATGGCTGCGGGCTCTTTGCCATCGGCGGGAACGTCTCCGAGAGCGGCTATTTTTTTCTGAAGATTGTCCTGAGCCGTTAGAAAAGCGGGGAGAGTTTGGTTGATTTGTCCCTGAATTTCCTCCAACCGGTCAAGAATGGCACCGCTTTGTTCAACGGATGTTTTTCCGTCGTTCAAGGCGGCAACGGTTTTGTCCAATTCTTTGTTAAGAGCTGCGTAACTGATGTCTGGGAGCTTGAGGTCGGTACCGTTGGCGGTCGGCTGGGCCGCGGCAGAGAAAGCGGAAAGCATCAGAGCCAAGAGGAGAAAAAGTATTTTTTTCATTTGTTTTTCCTTATCAATTTCCTTTGATATGGAAGCTGTTTTGTAAAAATCAAGTTTTTATTATGTGTATAGGCAATTTTTTGCTGGCTTTTCTGCGAGGGTGTATTAATCTTAAATATTATATCAACTTTTAGTAACATCAGGATTAGAAATGATACCCAAGAAAATTCACTATTGCTGGTTTGGCGAAAAAGAACCCGGAGAGCTGGAGCAGAAATGCATTGAATCATGGAAAAAAATTCTTCCCGATTATGAACTCAGATTTTGGGGAAACGATTGTTTGGACCGATTTGACAACAAATATCTGCGGCAGGCGGTTGAGGCTAAAAAGTGGGCTTTTGTTTCCGATTATGTACGCTTGTATGCTTTGTTGGAAGAAGGCGGTCTTTACTTTGACACGGATGAAGAAGTCGTCCGCCGGCTGGACGAGTTTATGGAACACGACTTTTTTATCGGTTCCCAACGGTGCGGAACGGCCAAGGAGATTTCTCCGGCATTAATCGGTGCGGTGCCGCACAGCGAAATCATCAAAAATATGCTGGAAGTTTATGATTATACCGAATTTGTCAATCCGGACGGCAGTTATAACATGACGCCGAACCCGAAATATTTTCGCAAGGTGCTGCTGGAGAAATACGGCATAAAAAATACCTATGTCAAAAAAGGCAGGGTTCAGATTTGCGAAAATGCTTTTATCTATCCCTACACGTATTTTTGCACCAGCAATAAAGACGCGTATGCCATTCATCATTACTCCGGATGCTGGCGTCCGGCTTGGCGCGTTCGTGAAAAGTTTTCATTCCGCTTGGGAAACAACCTGTTTTCTTTTCGCAAGTATAAATTTAAGGTTAAACACGGCGCCGACGAGCCGATGCCGTTGAAAGACGGAGAGAAAATTGTTTTTTCTTTCAGAACGTCAAAGCAGTCGCAGTTTATGCTGATAAAAAAGCAGGTGGCCTAAAATGGGAATGAAAAAAATCAACCGCTGGTTTAAAAGTCTGATTCACGGTTATGATTTGCCGCAGTTGAAAAAATCGAAGCCGTGGTCAATTATGCCGAGCGACAAGATATGCATTCTGGCACCGCATGCCGATGATGAATCTATCGGCTGCGGCGGCCTGCTTGCCAAGTATGGTTCCCAATGCGACGTGATTTTGCTGACGGACGGGCGGTTGAACGGCAACGGAAACACTCCGGAAGAAACAGTTAAAATCCGCGAAGCGGAATTTGCCGCGGTGATGAAATTTTTTAATGTACGGCATTATGAATTTATGCGGGCACAGGACGGTATGTTGATTGACGCTTACAAGTCGTTTGAAAAAATCGATTTCAGCGATTATGATTATGTGGTGATGCCGCACGGGCATGATGCCCATAAGGACCATGTGGTTCCGCAGGCGTTTTTCAGGCGGCTGAGAAAAGAGAAAAAGAACATCAGAGCCAAAGCCGTTTATTATGAAGTTTGGGCGCCGTTGCCGGAACCGACGCATTATCTGGACATTTCCGAAGCGGTTGAGGTCAAGCGTCAGGCAATAAATATGTATGTTTCACAATTGGAAAAGATTGACTATACCTCCAGGATTATGGGCTTGAACCATTATCGGGGCATTCGCCATTTTGTTGAATATGAAGAAGATTTTGTCATTGAATAAGGTCAGAATTTGCCGCAAGCGCAGCTTTTGGCGAATATTGCAATGAGAGAAAATAAGAAGCCTGCTTTTCGCAGGCTTCTTTGTTCAAACGTTTTTGCCCATTTCATAAGCTTGTTGCATGGCCGGAGAGCGTTTGATGTCGCCAATCTGCCAGGCACCGGTACCGTAGATGACGCCTTTTTCCCTGGCATCGGGGAGACAGTCCTCCGTGAATCCGCGAAAACCGTCCAGCGTTTTTTCCATATTGGCGTGGCTAGTGTCGGCGGCGGCAACAATGAAATAAAAGTCTTTGCCGCTGATTTCTTCGTAACGGGGTACCGTGCGGTCAATTAGGGTTTTCATTTGTCCGTTCATACTGTAAAAATAGACAGGCGTTGCCATGACAATGACGTCGGCACTTACCATCTTGTCGAGAATTTCGGCCATGTCGTCTTTGATGACGCATTTGTGGGTGGTGTTGCAAACGCCGCAGCCTTTGCAATAGGCTATGTTTTTATCATTAACGAATATTTTTTCAACTTCGTTTCCCACTTCGGCGGCTCCTTTGGCAAACTGGTCGCAGAGCGTGTCGGAATTGCCGCCTTTGCGGTAGCTGGAAGAGAGAATAAGTACTTTTTTAGTCATTTTGGAGTCCTTTAATCCATTTGTTTACATCGTTTTGGGAATTTGAAGCGCGGCTTCCGTAAAAAGTTTCGCCTTCGATTATTTCAGCTTGGGGAGCCAACGTTCTGATGTCGGCAAGACTGTGTCCGAAACCGCTGCCGCCATGGGTCATAAACGGAATGATTTTTTTGCCGGAAAAATCGTTTTCGGCAAGGAAAGTCGCAACCGGCGAGGCTATGGTTCCCCACCAACAGGGCGAACCTATGAAAATAACGTCATAATCCTTGAGGTTGGAAATTTTATTTTTCAAGGCAGGACGGATACCTGCGGCGATTTCTTTTTTTGCCTGTTCGGTTGTTTGTCTGTAATCGTCCGGGTAAGGGGTTACCGGAGTGATTTCAAATATGTCGCCGCCGGCAGCTTGATGAATGTATCCGGCTATGGCGGCCGTGTTTCCGCTGCGGGAATAGTAGGCGACCAAAACCTTATTATCAGGAGTGATGGTTTGCGCCTGTGTTACGACAGTTCCCATCAGGAAAGATAAAAAAGTCAAGAATGCTAATTTTGTTTTCATTTGATCACCCTTATTGTTTGGAGGTTATATCATTAATTGCGGCAATGGCGTTGAGCGAACGCGGATAGCCGATGAACGGAAGCAGTTGGGTGACGGCATCAAGAAGCAGCTGCCGATTGTTGCCGACGTTCAGATTGCCTTGGACATGTGCCCGCATTTGCGCTTCGGTTCCACCAAGGGAAGCCAAAGTTGCAAAGGTCAGCAGCTCGCGGGTTTTTATATCAAGTCCGGTGCGTGTGTAGTAGTCACCGAAACAGTTGGCTGACAGGTAATCCTGAATGTGTTTTAATTCTTCCGGGGCATTTGCGCGCATAGTATCAATATGTTCGGTTCCGAAAATTTCCTGTTGTGTACGGATTCCTTGTTCAAGACGAGTGTTTGTGGTGGTCGTCGATTGGGCGGCCAATGGCAGTTTAACGCCGCGTTCGGAAAGAATACGGTTGGTCAGGAGCAGAAAGTCATAGGCTTTGGCCATTCCGGCATAGGGAATGGTCTGGTAGACGGCTTCTTTTATTTCAATCGGAGAAACGCTGTCATCCAATGCCCGGTTTAATATCAGCCGGAATTCTTCAGGTGACTGTGTTGCGACATGAGCCGCCAAGAGGAGCAAATATCGTGTTTTGGCATTGAGGTTGCTGTGCGGTTGAACTTCTTTGCTGATAAAGTTGTTCCATAATTCCGCAAGTTCGGGGTCGGTTTGGGTTAAATCATTCATGGGTTTGTCCTTGTTTATAAAAAGCTAGGTTAAGCTGCATATGAGGGCTATTACGGCAAGCGTCGGCAACAGCATTTTTTTCATTATTTGTATTCCTCGTCGGTCACCGGTTCAAGCCAGGTTGCCTTGTTGTCAGGCAGGTTGGTTTCCAGGGATATGTGGGTGAACCAGCTGTCGGGAGCCGCGCCGTGCCAATGCTCAATATCAGGGGCTATACGGACGACATCGCCTTTTTTCAGAGTGCGAATGTTTTGGCCGCGTTCCTGATATCGTCCTTCTCCGGCAAGAACCAGCAGAATCTGTCCGCCGCTGTGCTTATGCCAATTGGTTCGGGCTCCGGGTTCAAACGTAACGTTGCCTATCGGGGCGTTGAAGACCTCATCGTTGGTGTTGAGCATGGTGAGGTAGGTCTGACCGGTGAAGAATTTTCCGTAGGGATTGATTTCTCCTTGTTCAAAAATGGTATCTATAGGTGCTTTTTTCATTTCCTGAGCCTTACATAAAGTTGAGAAAGTTAAGACGGCAGCACTTGCGCAGGCAAGCAGCAAAGGTGTTTTCATCAGTTGTTTCCTTTCGACGGGGTGAGTTTGATAACGGTGATTTCGGACGGGGCGAGAAACCGCATTTGCGGTCCCCATTGTCCGGCGCCGCGAGTTACGTAAATATGGGCGTTGTTTTCCATTTTGTACAGGCCGGCCAGATATTTGTTGTGCAGCAAAGTGAGAATATGGAACGGGAATATCTGTCCGCCGTGGGTATGGCCGGAGATTTCCAGGTTAAAGTTGTTTTGTCTGCCAAAGTCGGTCGGCGTGTGCGAAAGCAGTATCCGATACCGGTTGTCACCGCTTTCGGCGAAGGTTTTTTCCAAATCGGCATTTTTGCCGTAGAAATGACCGCTGAAAGTATCGGGAATGCCGGCAATATAAATGTCTTCAAGAGATACGCCGCCATTTTCCAAAAAGGTAAAGCCAAGCTTTTTCAGCGTTTCGACAGTCGGTTTGTAACCGGCATAAAATTCGTGGTTTCCCGTTACGAAGTAAATGCCTTCTTTGGCTTTTAGCCCTTTCAACAGAGAAATCGTTGAGGATACGGACTTGACATTGTCGTCAATGACGTCTCCGGCCAGCAGAATTATATCCGGATTTTGAGCATTGGCCTTAGCGACGATGCCTTTTATTTTTTCAGGATTGATGACCCGGTGAATGTGGAGATCGCTGAGAACGACGATGGTTCTTTTGCGGTTTATTTGCGGGGAAGAAAGCGTGATTTCCTTGAAATCGGGAATTTTAGTACCGGCATAGAGGGCATATGCTCCGAACAAAGCTGCCGCGCCGACAAGCCACAGGTTATATTTTATGCAAAATTCACGGGAGTAGGGCAGGCAGTCGAACCAGCCGAATTTGTATCCGGCGAACCAGACGGCATCAGTAACCAAAGTGAGCGTCAACAAGATAATGGCACTGATAAAGACATAGTATAGTCCGTATCTGTAGCAGGGATAAAGGCTGCCCAGAGCGTTTTCAAACCGGTAGCTGACAAGCAGCGGGAAACAGCCTATTAACAGAAGGGCAACAAGCGCTGCGGCGTTGGCCAAAGGACTCAGTTCCAAAAAACAGACGTAGCGGATAAACAGAAACATAGTTACCAGACAGCCTAAGAACGACGTTGTCACAGCACAGGATATCATACAAGGTCTCCTCTTAAAAATATTTGCGAATCGATATAGGTTAAGCATACATTTTAGAGTTAACTCTAAGTCAATAGTTTTTATTCTAAAGATGTATTTTTTTTAATTAAGCCTCAAAACAGCTTAATTTTGTGGCAAAAAAAGGGCTTGGAGGTTACTCTAAGTCAAGTATTGTGTTGACTTTTGTTGCAAAATTTCATTACCTGAAGACAAGGAGGAAACAATAATGGGATATTCAATCGGACAAGTTGCAGAAAAGATGGGGTTAACCGCTCACACTCTGCGTTATTATGAAAAGGAAGGGCTGCTTCCTTTTGTGAAGAAGACCGGTTCGGGACTGAGAATTTTTTCAGATGAAGACATCGGCTGGCTGCAGATGATTGAATGTCTGAAGGGAACCGGAATGCCGCTGAAAGGCATAAAACAATACATTGATTGGTATATTGAAGGTGATGCTACTTTAGAAAAGCGTTTGGAAATGTTTAAGCGGCAAAAGGTTCGTTTGGAAGAACAAATGGCTCAGCTCAAGCAGCATATGGAAAAAATTGACTACAAGATTTCCCTCTATACGGAAGCCGTGCGGAAGGGAAAGCTGGACGCGGTGTCCGACAATGCGGTCTTTGCCGCGGAGAGGAAACGCCTGTTCGGCTCAAAATGACGGTTTTACAGTCTTAAACGCCCTGTACCGAATGGTGCCGGGCGTTTTTTTGTGCTTGACTTTTAGCGCTGACACCATAGTATGTTGCCCGATAATAAGACTTATTTTGTCAATTAATTTATTAACTATTAAAATTTTATGTCGTATGAAAAGAAAAAGTTTTTTGGCAATGGCTGCGGGATTATCGTTGTCGTTGTTTGTATCCTGCGTTCATAAAGATCAGCTGCCGGAAAATCCGAAGGATAAACAGGAGCATAAAGACTCTCACGGAAATTCGTGGATTTATGACGCGATGTTGATGCGCTGGTTGTTTATGCCCTCGGGCGGCGGTCAGTCTCATTATTATTATCCGGGGACGGGAAACTGGACAAACTCTTCGGGTATCAGGGTAAATCCTCCTGCAACGGCCAGTCCAAACGTATATCAGCGGTCGTCATCAGTTAAGCCAAGTACCGGAAGCGGCTATAAGAGTTCCGGCAAACCGGCTTCTACCGGAAAGTCGTTTGGCAGCAGTTCAAAAGGTTCGTCATTTGGTGCATAAAATCAACAGAATATGGAAAGAATTAAAATAGCTCCGCGTCCCGGATATATGGGAGAACTTGAGAAAATCGGATTTGTGTTTCACAAAGAATATTGGTTGGAAAACGCATATTATCGTTTTTCCGCCAAAGAAGTTGAAGAGCTCGAACAGGCCATAAACAACTGTTATCAAATGTATTGCAACGTGGCTGAGGCCTGCCTTTATGATGAAGAAAAGCTGGATAAGCTGTGTATTCCCAAAGAAATGCGCCCGTTTATCAGACAAAGCTGGGAAGATGATGATTTGTCCTTATACGGACGGTTTGACTTCGCTTATGTTGACGGTGTGCCCAAGTTGTTGGAATTTAACGCTGATACGCCGACAACGCTGATTGAGTCTGCGTTGGTGCAATGGCAGTGGAAAGAAGCGGTTTTTCCCGAAGCAGATCAGTTTAACTCTCTTCACGAGGCGCTGATACAGTCATGGAAAGACATTCATGACGTTTACAAGTGCGACATTTATCACTTTGCATCTCTGACGGATTGTCCGGAGGACTACAGCACGATGGCATATATTATGTCGACGGCTTATGATGCCGGGCTTAGGACAGCCGAGCTGGATTTGAGAGACATTGCCATCGGAGAATGTCTGATGACGCCCGACGGTGAACCGATTAACTGTCTGTTCAAACTTTATCCATGGGAAACGATGTTTAAGGAAAACATGGGCGGCTGCGTTACTGATATGTGTTGGATTGAGCCGTTGTGGAAATGCCTGATGTCCAATAAGGCACTGTTGCCGTTTTTGTATGAGATGTATCCTGACAGTCCTTATGTTTTGCCGGCTTATTTTGAGGCTGACAAGTTGAAATCCTATTGCAAAAAGCCGATTTTTTCTCGGGAAGGATGCAATGTGGAACTTATCCGAAACGGTTTTTGTCTGGAACGTACATCCGGCGAATACGGCGAAGAAGGGTATGTTTATCAGGAACTGGCGGATTTGCAAGATTATGGCGGAAAGTATCCGATTTTGGGCGGCTGGGTTATCGGCGGAGAAGCCTGTGGTCTGGGTATTCGCGAACAATCGGGGCGAATTACGGTTGATGCCAGCAATTTTGTTCCGCATATCATTGTTTAGTTTCGTTTCTTAAACTAATACTATTAAAAGGCTGTTGAGATTCTTCAACAGCCTTTTTATTTTTGAGCGTGAGTGAAAATCCGCCGCCGCGTTTAGTATGTGCGGTTTTCCGGTTGGGCGGGACGGTTTCCGGTTTGGGGATTGTAGGCCGGGGCGTCTGTCGGTGCAACGGCTTTGTCTGCGGTATCGGAAACAGCATCGCCGACTTTAGCGGCTCCTTCTTTGGTAGCTTCCCAGGCATCGCTGCTGACTTCTTTGGTTTTGTCCCAGGCTTTGGCAGATCCCTCTTTAGTGGCCTCCCAGGCATCGTTTGTGGTGTCGGAAACCGCATTTCCGGCTTTGGATGCGCCTTCTTTGGTGGCTTCCCAGGCATCGCTGCTGACTTCTTTGGTTTTGTCCCAAGCTTTGGCAGATCCCTCTTTAGTGGCCTCCCAAGCATCGTTTGACGTTTCTTTGGTCTTTTCCCAAACGTCATTGTTTAAATCATTTTGTGACATTTTTAATTCTCCTTGTTGGTCATTTTGCCCTGTTTTCTGATTGTCAGAAGCACGGCTTTGAACATTGGGGTTTATTCTGTCGATGGTTTGGGCGTCAGAATTTTGTTTGCTGACGTTACTTTCGTAAATTCCTCTGCCGACCAGGTAGATGATGACGATGATAACGGCGTAGAATACGTATTTTAATATTGTGTTCATAAACATTCTCCTTAATGAGCCTAACGCAAAAAAAATAATCACGGTGCCGGGTATTTCAATCAGTACTTTGATTTACAATATAATATATGTTGATTGCCAGCGTTGCATAAACCGTAATTGTCTTGCCATTTAACTTCTGACTGTTATTATTTTTTTATCAAAATCTGAGGTGGAGGGGATGATGTCCGTAAAATTTTTTTCGAAGAAAACCGCTGTAATTGCAGGTTTGGCCGGGGGAGCCCTTTTGGCGTGTGCAGGCTTAGTCTGGTATTTTTTCTTTAGCGGTTTTCAGCTGAGCGGCAGCGAAACGCTGGCTTCCCGACCGGAACGAATCGAAGAGCCGGCAAATTCCTACACGGCAGGGGATAAGCTTGTGATAAGCCCAGCCTGCGTTTCTTTCAGTCAGCCGGCAGCGCGGCTTGACAAGCTTTACGTGAAATTGGAAAGCGGCATCACTATGCATCCGGCGGTGCGCGGCAGCTGGAGTTGGAACAGCGACAGAGTGTTGTGTTTTATGCCGGAGGAGGACTGGATTCCGGGGACGACTTATGAAGTCAGGCTTGGCAATGAAATATTTAACCCCCAGATTAAGGTGCGGGACCGGGAGTTTAGCTTCTCGTCTCCGGCATTTGAAGGAAAGGTGACAAGCGAAGCTTTTTATGAAAATCCGAAAAACATTAAGGACAAAGCGGCAACGGCAAGTTTCAGCTTTAACTATCCGTTGAATGTGCAAAACCTTAAAGATAAGATTTCGGTCAAAGCTGTCAGCGGCGAGAAATACGATTTTACGTACAAGGTGAGCGATTTTGACAAGATACTGCATGTCGTTTCGTCGCCCGTGAAGATAAGTTCGGCAGAGGATTTCGTCAAAATTAGCGTTGCCGGAGCGGAGAACGCCTATAACAAAAAGCCGCTGAAAAAGGAATTGACCGCAACGGTCAAAATTCCCAGCAGTTCGAGCTTTTTCAAGGTTAAATCCGTAAAATCTTCAATCGTCCGCAATGAGCAGGATGACGACAATCCCGAACAAATTTTGTCGGTTGATTTTACCACTGCGGTAAAGCCGTTTGATTTGAAAAAGCATTTTGCTTTGTATTACTCAGAAGAAGGATGTTATCAGATTAAAAACAAGCTGGCCGAAAAAGGATATAAAGAGACGGCGGCAAAAGGTTTGAAGAAGCTTGAAACGGTTGAGGTTTCGGTTGGCGAAGAGAATTTGAAAAAGCATATGCTCAAGTACGACCTGAGAGAGGCGGACGGGTGTCTGCTGATGAGAATCGACAAGACGTTAAATTCCGCGGAAGGTTTTAATCTGGGCAAAGACGTGGTCGAGCCGGTTTCGATTTCTCCTTATCCTCAGGAGGTTAAAATCGCTTTCGACGGTTCAATTTTGTCTTTGCGGGGAAGTCGGGAAGTGGCTTTTTTGTCACGGGGTGTCAGCGAACTCAGAGCCTCGGTTGCCAGAATAGACGCTTCGGATTTGAATCATTTGACGACGCAGACTTCCGGCGATTTTTCCCATCCGTATTTTATCAATTATAATTTTAACGAAGACAATATTTCGGAGATTTTTGAAAAATCGTTGAAAATCAATATGGAACATCCCGGAAAGCCGAATTATTCCGCTTTGGATCTGAATGAATATTTCAGGGACAAGAAAGGCGTATTTCTGGTAAAAGTTCGCGGTTATGACGGAGAAAACAGATACAGCCGGGAGGACAGCCGACTGGTTATGATTACCGACCTCGGCATTGTGGTGAAAGACAATCTGGACAAGACCCACAATGTTTTCGTTTCAAACATTTCAGAAGGAAGGCCGGTTTCCGGTGCGGTTGTCGAGGTGTTGGGCAAAAACGGCCTGCCGGTGTTGACGGTCAAGACCAATCGGGAGGGAGAAGCCGTTGTTCCCGATTTTTCCGGTTTTAAAAAAGACCGGACGGCGGTTGTCTATAAAGTTACAGACGGAAGCGACGTTTCTTTTCTGCCGATTAACAGAAACGACCGTCGTTTGAATATGTCGCGTTTTGACGTGGGCGGAGAATATGTTTATGAGGAGGAAGACGTTTATGCCTTGAAAGGATACGTTTTTAGCGACCGAGGCATTTACAGACCGGGAGAAGAGGCGCATTTTGGTTTTATCGTCAGACAAAAGGATTTGAACGTACCTAAAAAAATGCCGTTTGTGGCAGAGATACGAAATTCCCGCGGCGACGTTGTTTCTTCCCAGAACCTTTGGGCAGACAGCGTAGGCTTTATGGCCTATTCGTTTACGCCGGACCTGGCAGCGCCTACCGGGCGTTACAATATTTCCCTGTATGTGCTGGATAACCGTGATATTCGCCGTTACGTTGCCGGAAGCGACTTTAAAGTTGAGGAATTTCAACCTGACAATTTGCGGATTAAGGCTGACTGGGAGGGGTACGACGGTGAAGGGTGGTCTACGGAACCGATGATGAAAGCAGAGGTTTCGTTGTATAATCTTTACGGAAATCCCGCTTCAGGGCATGAGCTTAAGGCTTCTTACAAGATAACGCCGGCAGACTTTGTGTTTAAGAAATACAAGGGGTATTTGTTCCGTGATCCTTTGCGCAATGAAGACAAGGCGTTGCGCTCATACAGTGATGCGTTACCGGAACAGAAAACGGACAATGCAGGCGCCGGGGCGTTTGTTTTGAAACTGTCTGAATTTGAACAAGGGACGTATAACCTGCGTTTGTCGATTGACGGATTGGAGCAGGGAAGCGGCCGCGGTGTCAGCATATCGCTGGGAGCTTTGGTTTCTCCCAATAAATATTTAATCGGTTGGAAAGCGGACGGCAATTTGGCCTACATTGACAAGAACGCGGTTCGTCATATTCAGTTCATTGCCGTTGACAACAAGCTTCAGCAGATTGCAAAAGACGGGTTATATCTTACGTTGGCCCGGCGCAGATACATTTCCAGTTTGGTTGAGATGCCCAACGGGACTTACCGTTACCAGATGGTTCCCAAAGAGCAGGTGATTTCCAAACGGGCGTGGACGGTTTCGGACAACGGTGCCAGCGAGCTTTTGAAAACGGACGAGCCCGGTGAATATATATTGACGGTTGAAGGCGAAGACGGGCGTCTTTTGGCCAAAGCCGAGTACAGTGTTGCCGGTGCGGCCAATCTGAGTCATGCTATAGACCGGGACGCCAGTTTGGGATTAAAATTGAACCGGAGCGAGTATAATCAGGGTGAAAAAATCGAAATGCAGATTACGGCGCCTTATGAGGGGTATGGGTTGATTACGATTGAACGGGACAGCGTTTATGCTTTTAAGTGGTTTAAGGCGGGTACCAATTCGGTGGTCGAGGAAATTGAGCTTCCGAATACCGTGGAAGGCAATGCGTACGTCAATGTTGCCTTTTTTCGCGATGAGATGTCAAAAGAAATTTATATGCCGGCATTGAGTTATGCTGTGGCTCCGTTTTCAATCAACAAGCAGAAACGCAGGCTGGATGTTCGGCTGGAGGTTCCGGAGACGGTGAAGCCCGGCGATGTGTTGAAGGTGGGCTATAAAACCTCTGCCGCTTCTAAGATAATCGTCTATGGCGTTAATGAGGGCATATTGCAGGTTGCCGGTTATAAGACGCCGGATCCGTTGAACGAATTTCTGAAGAAGAAAGCGTTGCAGGTGGTGACTTCCCAGATTATGGATTTGATTATGCCGGATATCAAAATACTGAGAATGCTGACAGCAAGCGGCGGTGACGGCAGTTATGCCGAAGCGGCGCTTGACAAGAACCTTAATCCGTTTGCGCGCAGAACCGACAAACCGGTTGCTTTCTGGAGCGGTATCGCGGACAGCAGCGAAGCCGGCGGAACCTATACGTATCAGGTGCCGGAAACCTTTAACGGCGAGATTAAGGTTATGGCGGTTGCCGTTTCGGAAAGCCGTTTCGGACATGCTGCGGCATCCGTGTTGTCGCGCGGCGATTTTGCCCTGATACCTTCCGGTCCCCTTAATGTGTCTCCGGGAGACGAATTTGTCGTCGGACTCAGCGTGGGAAATTTGGTTGACAATTCGGGCGATGATTATGAGGTTCGGGTCGGTCTGAATGCGGGAAGCGGATTTGAGGTTATCGGCGAGCGGGTACAAAGCGTGAAATTGCCGGAAAAAGGCGAGGCTATGGTAAAGTTCCGACTGAAGGCTTTACCAAAATTGGGAGCACAGGAGCTGATGTTTACGGCGGAAAGCGTCAGAGATTCCTCTCGAAAAGCACGGATGCCGTATACGATGAGTTTGCGGCCGTCTACCCCTTACGGCAGTAAATTTGCCATGGGGTACGAGACTTCGCAATACAGGCTGCAAGGGGTGGAAGACTTGTATCCGGAATTTCGGGTTCAGCAGCTGTCCGCGTCGGGTTCTCCCTTGGTTCTGGCGTCAGGTTTGCTGAAATATCTGGACAAGTTTCCGCATGGTTGTACCGAGCAGCTGGTCAGCAAGGTTTTTCCCGCGATGGAGGTTTTGTTCAAGTCTCCGGCTTTGGCGGCCAATATGGACGTTTACGCTTTGTTTGACGACGTGATGGTCAAATTGCGTGAGCGGCAGACGCTGGACGGCGGATTTACGACCTGGAGTGTTCCGGGGGCAAAGCCGGACGCTTATGATTCCGTATATGCGGCGCATTTTTTGGTTAAAGCCCGCGAACATGACTTTAACGTTCCCGAAAATATGCTGAAAAAAGCCTTGTCGTATTGTGAGGAACAGGCGGGACGTTCTCCCGAGGGGCCGGAGGATATGGTTCCTGCCTATGCGGCATATGTTTTGACGCTCGGCGGCAAGGTGACGACCAATTATTTGTTGAATCTTGAGGAATATTATAAGGCTAATTATGAAAAAAGCTGGAGGAAAAGTCTGGGAGCAAGTTTTATGGCGGCAAGCTATAAGCTGCTTCAGGATGAAAACAAGGCGCGGGGATTGGCCGGGCAGTATCAGCCGAGTGGTAATCTGGCGGCAGATGCGGCAAATGTTTATCTGATGGCGACGTATTTTCCGGATATGTCGGAAAATCTCGGCAAAAAGACGGTCGAGGTTTTGTTAAAGCCGTTGAGCAGCGGAGATTTTACAACTGATTCTGCCGCTTTTGCCACGTTGGCTTTGAATGCTTTGAGCAGCGAAGAAAGCGATAAGGATATCAGCTTTTCCGGAATGAAGCCTGTCTATACGCCTTTTCCGACAGTTGACTTTGTTCCGCGAACCAAGAATTTGACGGTAAGTTCCAAGCGGCCGTTTTATTACGTTGCGGCGCAACAAGGGTTTGCGGTTGGAGACAAAAAGACTGCTGCGGCAGAAGGGCTGGAGGTTTCCAAGGCTTTTTACGACCGGGACGGAAAACAGGTTTCTACGGCTAAGTTGGGCGATGAACTAACGGTAAAAGTAATTTACCGCGGTTTGCGCAAGGAGCCGTTCGGCGACGTGGCGATTGTCGATATGCTGCCGGGGTGTTTTGAGGCAGTGAGCAATTCGCTGCAGACAGATTGGAATGTTGCCGCATCTGAAATTCGGGAAGACAGGGTCGTCGCTTATGTGACGGCCGACCGCGAGGCTCACGAATTTACTTATAAGGTCAGGATTATTGCCGAGGGTGATTTCATCGTTCCTCCGGTTTATGGTTCGGCGCTGTATTTGCCTCTGGTTCGCGCAAACTCTGCCTCCGGTATGATAAAAGTCAGTGAGTAGCCCGGGTTACATAGTGAGGTTTTTGCGGCCGCGGCGGTTGATTGCGTATGCTGCGGGGATAGTTGTGCTCTGTGTCCTGTTTTTTGCGACAGTGCCGAGGCCGGATCTTTATCAGAAATACAGTTTTTCGTCGGCGGTGTATGACCGTAACGGAAAGCTTCTAAAACTTTCGCTGAGTATGGATGACAAATATCGGCTGTTTGTTCCCTTTGAAAAGATTCCGGAAACGGCAAAGCAAGCGCTGTTGCTTTATGAAGACCGCGGTTTTTACTATCATCCGGGAGTGAATCCCCTGAGTATCGGACGGGCATTGTGGGATATGGCGGGAGGCGGACGCAAAAGAGGAGCCTCAACAATTACGATGCAGCTGGCCCGTATCGTTTATAACATCGATTCCTCCAAAATAGGCGGCAAAGCGCTTCAAATTCTCAGGGCGTTGCAGATTGAGATGTTTTATGACAAGAGGGAAATACTCGAGGCTTATTTTAATCTTGCGCCATACGGTGGAAATGTTGAAGGTATAGGTGCGGCGTCTCTGATTTATTTTAACAAAAATGCGGAACAGCTGAGTCTGCCGCAAATTATGGCTCTGACGGTTATTCCCCAAAACCCGGCAAAAAGAACGCTGATGTCGGCTCACGGCCGCCATAATGCAGGGGAAGCATCCAAAAGGCTGAAACAGGCCTGGCTTGAGGTATATCGGCATAAGGAGAATTCATATCTTGAGTTGCCTTTGGATGCCGGCGTTTTTTTGCCGAATCGGGCTCCCCATTTTGTCCGGCTGGCTTTGGAAAAGGCTTCCGGTGAGGTGAAGACGGTTTTGGATTTGAACTATCAGGAGGCGGCGGAGAATATTTTGCACGATTATGTGCGCGAGCATCGGCATCAGGGCGTTTATAATGCGGCAGCCATGGTCGTTGACGCCAGGACGACGGATATTCTGGCATATGTCGGCTCTCAGGATTTTTTTGACAATTCGATAGAAGGGCAGGTGGACGGAACGCGGGCTTTGCGTTCTCCGGGGTCGGTGCTGAAACCCTTTATTTATGCCCAGGCTCTTGAGCGGGGAATAATTCATCCGATGACGATGTTGAAAGACGTTCCGAAAAATTACGGTGTTTATACTCCGGAAAATTTTGACCGTTCATTTTACGGGCTGCTTAACGCGACGCAAGCTTTGGTCTACAGCCGGAATATTCCTGCGGTTGATTTGCTGTTGCAGGTCGGAGAAGAAAATTTTTATAATTTGCTGAAGGCATGCGGCGTACAAAAGCTGCGTCCGGTTGGTTTTTACGGTTTGGCAATGGCTCTGGGCGGAACTGAGGTGTCGATGCACAACCTGGCGGCAATGTATGCGATGCTTTATAATGAGGGGCGTTTCGGCACGCTGCGGGTTTTGCAGGGTGAAGAGAGGCCGCTTAAACAGTTGTTGTCACCGGAGGCGGCGTTTTTGACATTGAATATGTTGTCCCAAAACGCCGCGGCGGATGATACTGCGACCAGATTTTCCAAGCGAAAGACAGCTTATCCGGTTTCTTGGAAAACCGGAACTTCATACGGATTTAAGGATGCCTGGAGCGCAGGCGTCGTCGGCCCCTATGTGGTTGTGGTTTGGATCGGAAATTTTGACGGTACGCCGAATAATGCTTTTGTGGGACGGGATATGGCAGCGCCTTTATTTTTTCGGTTGGTCAGAAAGATTGCCGGGCAGCAGGAGATTGCGACAAAACTGGAGCCGTCGCCGCAGCTGAATTTGGCGAAAGTAAAAATTTGCAAAGATACGGGCGATCTCGCCAATGCCTATTGTCCGCGGAGCGTTATGTCGTATTTTATTCCGGGCGTTTCGGGAATTCGGATGTCAAATGTTTCGCGTTTGATTCCCATTGACGTCAAAACCGGTTTGCGTGCTTGCCGTCATAAGCCGCCGCAGACGGAAATGCGAAATTATAATTTTTGGCCTTCTGACGTTTTGCAGGCTTATGCCGAGGCCGGAATAAATATCCGGCGTCCTCCGGCCTTTAAGGAAAGCTGTTCTCAAATAGAGACGTTTAACCAGGGGAGGGCACCGCAAATTGTTCTTCCTGCCGACAACAGCCGTTTTTTAGTTCGCTCACACAAACTGCCAGAAGAAAAGCTTGCTTTGAAGGCTGCATTGGATGCCGATGCGGAATTGGTTTATTGGTATGTTAACGACCATTTGGTCGGACAGTCGAAAGCCGGGCAGGTTTTGGAAATTACAACGCCGGTTGGGAAGGCTAAGATTAAGGCGGTGGATGAAATGGGACGTTCGGCGGCGGTTTCAATAGAAACCGTACCGGTTGATTGAGTTGAGCTGCCGAAACTTATCGGTTGTAAGTGACTTTGGCTGCAGAAAAGTATTTCGGTAAATCGGTACACATAGTGTTGGAGGAATATGTAATTGTTGTATTGGCGCGGAAGTCATCGGATTCTTTCTGTTTTTTCAGGTTCCCGGATGCCGCAATGGTGGCATTGCCGAAACGTTCTATGTTATATTGAATGGCCTCCTCAAAGTTTAACTTTTTGGTTCGAGCTATCATAAAACGTTTTAACAGTCTTTTGGCCGCGGTTCCGATAACGGCGCCGACAACCGGGCTGCCAAATGCGGCACCCGCCGCAGCACCAGAGATTTCAGGAATATAGTCAACGGCGATGTCGGCTATTTGTTTAATTCTTTTTCTGAGCCTGTTAATTCTTTCCTGATTATTTTCCATACCGGCCTCCACATTACTTGTCTTATCATATTATATAAAATTTTGACAAAAAATCAACAGTTTTAATATTTGTTTAATGCTTTTGGCCGGAATAGTTGAAAAAACACATTATTCTTCGGCTGTGCTCTTTTCTTTGATGCGGATTTTGACGCGGGTAATACGCATATTGTCAACCGCTAATACTTCATAGCGGCAATAGTCGTCTTCGGCTAAATCTCCGATTTTGGGTTCGCGTCCGATAAGTCCGAACACATAACCGCCGATGGTGCTTTCCTCGGTTTCAAATTCAGGAAGACCCATGCAGTCGAAAGCGTCTTCTACCAGATAGAGACCGTCAAATTCACAGCTGGTATCGTCGATTTTCTTTATCGGTTCGTCAGAAATGTCATCATGTTCGTCGAGAATGTCTCCGACAAGTTCTTCCAGGATGTCTTCCATAGAAATCATACCGGCGGTTCCGCCGTATTCGTCAACAACGATGGCTAGGTGGATGTGCTTATGCATCATTTGATGCAGAATGTCGGAAATGGATTTGTTTTCAGGAACGAAAAGGATTTCTCTGGAAACCATATTGAGGAAGTCTTTGGCGTTTTTATCCTCGGGGTGTTCCAAAATGTCACGGATGTGAACCATACCGATGATATGGTCTTTATCTTTGTCGCAGAGCGGAAACCGCGTGTGGTTGTGTTGGCGGATAAAGTCCATTGTTTCATTATAACTGTAATTTTTATAAATACATTTGATGTCCTGACGCGGTATCATAATCTCATGAGCACTGGTTTCGGAAAAGCAAATTGCGTTTTGGATGATTTCGCCTTCGGTATCGTCAATAATGCCGCCTTTTTGCGAAGCATCGATAATCAGTTTGATTTCCTCTTCCGAATGAGCGTCGTCGTTTTCATCTCCGGGTTTGATGCCCATCAGTTTTAAAATGCCGATGGTTACATGGTCAAAAACCCAGATAAAAGGTGCAAAAATGCGGTTAAAAGTGTACAGGGCAGGCGCGATAATCAGGGCACAGCGTTCGGTTTCCTGAATGGCAAGAGATTTGGGTACCAACTCTCCGAGAACAACGTGCAGCAAGGTAATGAAGCCGAAAGCAATACCAAAGCTCAAAGAATGGAGCAAGACAGGATTGTCGGACAACCAATTGTCAAAGCAAGCTTCAAGCAGTTTGGATACGGCCGGTTCGCCGATCCATCCGAGGCCCAGAGAAGCTAACGTGATTCCCAGCTGAATGGCGCTTAGGTAGGTGTTGAGATGGTCATTGATTTTTAATCCGATTTTGGCGCGCTTGCTGCCGTTATGGGCAAGTTCTTCCAATTTGGTACGGCGGATTTTGACAATGGAAAATTCGGAAACAACGAAAAAGGCGTTAGCGAATACCAGGAGAAAAACCAACACCAGGTTGAAAACATACACGTATATGGGACTCATAATATTTTTAGATATTACCTCAAATTATTGTAAACACGCACATATTAACGACAAAGGCGGCCTTTGTCAATCTGATTGTTGGGACGTTGAGGACGGAGCTGCGGTCTTGTGCTTCGGCGGCACTTTTATTTTCGGTTTTCAAATATATATAAACAGGACGAAATTAAAAGGTGAGGAAGCGACGGATGAGAAAATTTATCTTTTTCTTTTTGGGAATGTTTTTCCCTCAGCAGGCAGCTGCGATTACCCAGATTGTCAATGCCGGGGAGGTTCTGGACGGCGGCGACGTGCATATCGTCGTTACCCAGCGGGTTTACGGCACGACGAAAAATTTTACGGTTTCGGGAAACCAGCAGGTGATGTCCGGCGGAGAGGCATATAACAGCAATATTTTTCCTTACGGGCAGCAAAATGTTGAAAAAGGCGGCGTTTCCCATAATACGAATGTGCAATATTACGCGGTTCAAAATGTTAACGGGGAGGCTTATTCTTCAACCGTGGCGAGCCAGGGGATAGTGGACGTCAATGCCGGAGGTTATGCGCAGGACACCGTAGTGAACGGCGGAATGCTCGTGGTTTCTTCGGGAGCCGAGGTTAAAGGAACGGTTTTGAACGGCGGACGGGAAAATGTTTCGGGAACGGATGAAGCCGCAAGCGTCAGAAGTGGGCTACAACAAATTTTGAACGGCGGGGTGTCCAAATATGCATCTGTCAGCGGCGGTTTGCAACAGGTTGAAGCCGGTGGTTCAAGCATAGGGGCTGTCGTTTCCGGACGAGGCCGGCAAAAGGTGTGGGGAACAGCAGAACAGACCTCTGTTCAAAAAGGCGGGATTGTCGACGTTATGGAAGGCGGCTCGGTAAGGGAAACAGCAGTCAGCGGCGGAGAACTGGTTGTCAATCCCGATGCGTTTTCATATAACACCCAGATGAGTTCAGGCACTTTGAGCGTGTTTGGAACGGATACGGACAGCATTATCAGCGGCGGCGTTCAGCAGGTGGAAAGCGGCGGTATCGCGCTGAATTCCCAGGTTTGGAGCGGCGGGGTGCAAAGCGTTTTCTCCGGCGGCAAAGCTGAAAATACCACAATAGACAAAGGCGGGTGGCTGTTTCTTTTTTCCGGCGGATCGCTGGCAGGGACGACTAAAGTGATGGAAGGCGTGGTTACGGTTGTGGGAAGCAATAACATTTCGGATATGCAGCTTCAGAATGCCGCGGTGAACATTCCTTTCAGCCATGATTTTTCAACGTTGCAGTTTGACAGTTTGAACGGAAACGGTTTGTTTGGGATTAACAGCAGTTTGTCAGAAGGGTTGTCGGATAAAATTCTGGTCCATTCGGGAACCGGTAATTTTGGCCTGATTATCCACGATTACAGTCCGGACGGCAATATTCCCGCAAAGTTTAAAATCATTGATGAAGACAGCGGTGCCGCCGACAGTTTTTATCTGGTCGGGGATGCGGTTGACGTCGGAGCTTTTCGCTATGGGCTCAGGCAGGAAGGCGACGACTGGGTTCTGGTTCGTTCACAGGATGTGAGCGACAGCGCCATCATTGCCAAGAATACTTATTCGTCTTTGGCTTCTTTGTTTTATATGCACTTGACGCCCGTTTACAACCATATCCGCAGCCGCAGAAATGCCTCCGGGCACGATAACGGCTTATGGGTTAAGGGATTGGGACAGGAACTTAAATTCGGATATAAGGACGGTACGCACAGCAAAATAGACATTTACGGAACCGAAATCGGGTATGACCGGGAAGTTTGGCGAAACGCCGGACATTATATAAGTTTCGGCGTGTATGGCGGATATACGTCTTCCCGCCAAAAATTCGATCGCAGCGGGCACGGGGATGCCGATACGCAGTCTCTCGGCATATATTCCCTTTTTAATACGGAAAGCAACTGGTTTTTGGATTTGGTCGGAACTTATTTCTGGCATAAGCAGAAGCTGACAAGCTATACACCTTCGGGCAGCGGCGTCACGGGCAAGTATCATACCAACAGCTGGCAGGTTTCGGCCAATGCGGGAAAAAGAATAAATTTTGAAGGAAAATGGTTTATCGAGCCGTTGGTCGGCGTTAACTATATGCATCTTGACTCAATTCGCTACAGAACTAACTTCAATACATTGGTCGAGGCATCCGACAGTGGTTATTTCAGCGCCCATGCGGATCTGGTCGTCGGCAAGAGCTTCAACTGGGGAAAAAACAACTTTTTGGACACTTACGGACGCTTTGCGCTGATTCATGACATTGACGGCAAGAGCAAGGTTCAGATTGCCGACTATACTTTCAACGAAGACCTATCTTCGCTTCGGTATGAACTGGGAGCGGGGGTGAGCACGTCATGGAGCGATGACGGAACGGCGTATTTTGAAGCATCTACCCAACTGGGCAGCAGAATAAAGCTTCCTTGGGAGGTTAACCTGGGAATCCAGTATCGTTTTTAGGCTATGGCTGTATAGAGCCAGGCATATGCATAATTTTTTATGGAAAGACCTTCTTTAAAATACCGGGATTTCGCGTTTCATTATGACATTTTCAATATTGATGTTTTGTGGTTGACGTGATATTTTTTTGTAAATTAACCGCAATACGAGAGGTGTATAATGGATATTAGCGACAACGGATTTATCAGTTTAAGCAACAAGCTGGCGGAATGTAAAATTGCCCTTTGGGGCGGCAATGTGGTGTCATATCGTCCGAAAGGCGAGGAACATGACGTCTTTTGGCTCGGAGAGCTTAACAGGTTTGACAATGTTCAGGCCATTCGCGGCGGTGTTCCGGTTTGTTGGCCGCGGTTTGCCGAAGAGACGTTAAACGGCAATCTTCCCCGTCACGGTTTTGCCAGACTTTCAAATTGGAATTTGAAGAACGTTGCGGTTGATGAAACAAAGATGGAAGCGGCGCTTTCTCTGCTTCCGGATGCAAAATATGGCGTCGAGGCGGCCGCCACTCTTTTTATTAAAGTTACGGACAAACTGGAATATCGTCTCGAAACGGTAAACAACGGCAGCAAGGCTTTTGATTTTAGCGAAGCTTTGCATGCGTATTTTAACGTAAGCTCCGTTGATAATGTTGTGATAAAAGGGCTTGCGGGGCATTGTTATAAAAATTCGCTTGACGGAGAACTTTATAAGTTGGACGGAAACTTGAAAATAAAAGGCGAATTTGATTCTGCCTTCGTGAATCATACCGGAGGCGTAGAGATAGCAGACCCTGTGTTTAATCGTGTGATATCGGTGGAAAAGAGCGGTTCCAATACGACGGTTGTGTGGAATCCGGCTAAGGATCTTAAAGAAATGAGCGAGGGGCAGTATAAAAAGTTTGTTTGCGTAGAGCCGTCAAACCAAGGGGCTTCCTTTGTTCATCTGAATCCGGGAGAAAAACACCAAATATCAATGAAAATACAGGTGAATAAATTGAAATAACTTGGTTTTTCCCAAAGGTTTTCTTTATCGTGCGTTTATAACGTGTTGAATTAAACAAATCTTTTTGCGCCGTTTCTTGCAGAGCAGGAAACGTTAGCTTGTTGTATTCGATAAATATGACAGAAAGCGTTTGATATCGGGAAGCTTTATTTATTTTTTATATTTTTGCCTTAATAGGCTGAAACTGGCGGATTATAGACATTTTTATCATAAATCAACACGTTTATAAAGCGGCTATCGCGTCTATCCTGCCAGAATATGAAACCGCCGGTGAAAAATCCAGTTATGGCAAACGCTCTCATACCTCAGTCAGACAAGCCTTGAGAAAATTCAAAATGTTTCTGGCTTCTGAAAGTTTATAAACCATTTTACAGATAAAGTTTATATTTTAGCCCAGATTTAACAAGTTTATCAGATGTATATAATTTATAACAAAACTGGAAACTGGTTGTTTCTGGGTTGTTTATGACTCAATGGGATATGCTTTCGTATAATCTTAGTAATTTACTAACCTACAATGTTTTATAATAAGCAAAAATATTTGAGGCAAGCGATGAAGCAAGAAACATTATCAAAGGGTGAAATTGTTATCTATACCAGTTCTGATGGTAAAATATCTCTGGATGCAAAACTGGAGAATGAAACGATTTGGCTTACACAAGATATGATGGCTAAGTTATTTGAGACAACTCCACAAAATATAACAATGCATATCAGAAACATTTATGACGATGATGAACTGGACCTTACTTCAACATGTAAGGATTTCTTACAAGTTCGAAATGAGGGGAAAAGAACAGTTTCAAGAAAGTTAAATCTGAAGAAATGGAAACGGTTAAAAAGGTTGTTGTTAGTGTTTTAAATAGAAATAAGCAATAACTTCATTTACAATAAAAATAAGGTTGTTTAAACTTGAGGACGTTAATGTTAACAAGTCAGACCTTTGTAAAAACTTGCAGAGGTTAAACATAATAATACATATTTACAATGTGTTATAACTATCAAATTCTTTTGATATTTCTGTAATGTCGTGTTTCTTTGGGATTGTAAAACAGATTTTTTATTATTTTTTCATTATGTGACATTGATGTCAGTTAATCGAATTTTTGTAAGAGTCTGTTTTTTGACCTCTGGACTTGAGTGATTTATTTGGTATAGGTTTGGTCGTCAGGATTTATAAGCAAACAATACGCAATATTTTAAGCAACCGTTTTTATATAGGGGAAATGTATAGCGGAGGGCGTTACTACCCTCATTGTTACCCTCGTTTGATTGATAGTCAGACATTTGAAAAGTGTCAGGAAATTTTAGAAGGTAAAGCAAATCATAAGGTACAGAAACACGAATAAAACAAAAGATGGATATTTTGTTTGATATGTGTTTGGATGGAGAGCTGGATAGGGAAACTTTTGATTTGAAACGAAATGAAATACAAGTCAAGATAACCCGCTTGAATAATAAGATTGTAGCCCATGAAAAGGCGGATAACAGCTTTGATGAAACGATATTAGGGCTTTTGGATATTGCAACGCAGACAGGATATATTTTTGAAAAATCCTCTAATGTGGATTTGAAAAGATTACTCTTAAAGTTTGTATTTGAAAACATTACCTTGACCGAAGGACAAATCAGTTACAAATTAAGATTTCCGTTTAATGAGTTTGCGAATCTTACCACGCCGAAGAAGAATAAACCAACATCGTACGAACCGACGCCAAGCCTTATAAACCAAAGCGTTTTGGTAAATAATAACCAAAATGTACAGTCAGGGTATATGAATTTTTGCGAACCACAATTTACTGATAAAAATCAAGGAGTTACATCAAAAAATGCAACTCCTCTCCAATCTGGCTGGGGTGGCTGGAAACCCTCAAAAATAAATTAAATAACCTATTGATTTGATTATAAGTAATTTTTATTTTACTGTATGTTTTTGCTGTATCACGATACTGTATCAGTGCTTATAATATTTTTAGTATACAGGCAATAAAAAAATTACATTTTTTAATCATATTAGATAAATAAATTTGAATATAAAAATGCAGTTGTGTTATTATATTTTCGTTGCTGATGATGTTCGGAATATCCATCATCGGCAGATATTCCAAAATCTATATAGATATAAAAAACAATAGTGGTGGTGTAGTGATTCTCCCGCCGCTATAAGAACTTATTATTTAAGAGGATTTATTATGAATGTATTTATAACCCTAAACCCACATATTGAAAACCTATCAAGGAATAAGTTAATTAAAGATTTTAGATTTATATTGCAGAAATATTATAGAAAAGTATTAGGCCCAAGATATTATAAACATAAAGATAAACAGTACAAAATAGGTATTTTTCAGGAAGATGGTTTTAGTGATTTTATCCAACCACATTTACATATAATAATAGATATTTCATTAAAATACATAAATGAATTTTATGTTTTCATAAAAGAAAATCTATCAAGATTATATCCATCGTTAACAACGGATTTACAAGTTATTAAAAATACAAAAAATGATTTAGAGAAAGTATATTCGTATTGTTTGAAAGAAGATAAGCCAATCTTAACCCAAAATGATTTATATGAAAGAATTACGGATTTTAATTGATAAATATTATTGTAATCAAAGGCAAAAATATGAATTATCAAATAAAATTTGTAAAAGATAAAATAAAATCATTAGTTAATAAAAATAAGCAATTAGATAATGAAATACAAAATACAACATCGGGAGATGTTAAGGCTGTGAAGAAAAAACAAAAAGCCGATAATAATAATGAATTAAGAAAATCTAGAACAGAAAAATACGAAATAGAAGAAATACAAGAAGATGTAAGATTTATGAAGAAATCCTGTATGTTGTTGCAAAAATTAGGGCTTATAAAATCACAATATCAATTTTGTAATGAATATCTAAAACGAACAAAACATTATCTATCAATGCTTTTAACCGAAAATCGCCATCCATCTATTGATTCTATTAGTTGTTTAGTAAAAAAATTGATGGATATTCGCCAGCAATATGATGATTATGAAGATAAAAATGCAATAAACCGTCATTTAGATAATATTATAGCCGAGGGGCAACAACTTATTACAAAACGATTAATTTGCTATTGGTAGGGGGGTAAAATGAGAATACCACAAGCATATAATCAGTTGATGAATTGTAATTTAAAATTTAATTATATCCCCCGAGATGGAAAAACAGTTTTTGATAACGGTTATTGTTGGATTGTGGTATTTCAGGCAATAAATCGTTATAATTATGCCGTAGTTAAATTCTATAATGGAGAATATAAGATTACAGAAATTTAAAAGAAGGGATGTATAATTTACTGACATAAAAATATTCAAAAGTTCTTTTAATTTTGTTCATAAAACCAGAGCATCTATTCTGGTTTTAATTTTTGTTCTTGAATATAGATGACCATTTATAGGGAGTTGTGTTCTTTATAATTTTTTGCTTGTCTACTATGTGTTAAAACATAAGAATTTCAATGAATTAACTTTTCTTAACTCAATTTTTATGATTTGTGTTTATAAAATATATTCAATATATAAACTAAATGGTCATATATGGAGAATGGTATGCCTGTATACAAACCCGAAGATGTTGTTAGAGATGAATTAAGAAATAGGTTAGGTTTGGATAATCCCTCTACGAAACAATCTGGTGTTGGTCAATTATATACATTTAGACAATTAGGATTCACAGATAAACTTATATCATCAAAGAAACCTGATGGATGGTTTTTACCTAAAAACAATTATGAGGTTGCTATAATTTGTGAAACTAAGAACAGTAATGAACCTGTGGAAAAAAATACTAATCAATTAGAAGAATATATAGAAATTGTGAAATCAAAGTATAATAAGGTTATAGGAATCATTTATAATGGATGTGATGTATTAGTTTATAAAAATAATGAGATTATTGAAACAGTTAGCACTCTACAAAATAAAGAATATTATTTAAGTTTATTTAAAGAAAACAAGATTGATAAGCAAAAAATATATAATTTAACAAAAAAGATAAATGATAGTTTGCATTTTGATTTTGGTATTAAAAATCTTTATCATAGGATGATTTTTACTGCTTGTGCTTTGGTTGCTGAAAGATATGGAGCAAATTTAAGTAAAATTAAAGGTATGGACTATCCAACATTTCATACAACTATACATTCTACATTATCAAAATCACTTATAGATTCAAAAAAACAGAATCATAAGTTAGATATATTGCTTGAAGTTTATAGTGAAATAAAAATGAATTCTACTGAAAACCAAAAAGCAATAGATAATTTTATTGATAATATTGTTGAAATATCTGATTCAATAAATTCTGATTTTTGGAATGGGGAAGATGTTATGGCAATCTTCTTTAATGAATTTAATAGATATAAGGGAAAATCAGAAAGTGGGCAAGTTTTTACACCAGACCATATAACTTCATTTATGTATAAACTTATTAAAGTTAATAAAGATGATATAATTTTGGATGCTGCTTGTGGTAGTGGGGCTTTTCTTGTTAAATCAATGTGTAATATGATAAAAGAAGCGGGAGGTATATCAACAAATAAAGCATCAAAAATCAAACAAGACCAATTATATGGCATAGAATTTGATAGACAAATTTATGCTCTTGCTTGTGCTAATATGCTTATACATAAAGATGGGAAAACCAATATTGAACATTTAGATACAAGAACAGAAACTGCTTGTGAATGGATTAAGGATAAACCGATAACAAAGGTATTAATGAATCCTCCATTTGAAAATAAATATGGATGTATAGATATTGTAAGTAATGTATTAGTAATGTTTCTGTTGGAACAGTTTGTGCTTTCATTTTGCCAGATAAAAAATTAGAAAAGGTTGGTAAAAAGGGCTCTAAATTATTAAAACATCACACATTGAAAAAAATAATAAAGTTGTCTGAAAAAACATTTTTAGAGGGAGTAACGACATCTGTATTTGTTTTTGAAGCAGGAAAACCTCAAAATAATGAGGAGATATTTGCTTGTTATATTGAAGAGGATGGGCTTGAAACTGTTAAGAATCAGGGAAGACAAGATATAAAAGATAAGTGGAATGGTATAGAAAGTTATTGGATAGATGTTATAAAAAAACAAAGTGGTAATGAAACGATTCAATGGATAAAACCAACAGAGCATTTAAGTTATCAAATGCCTCAACCTGAATTTGAGATTTTTGAAGAAGATTTTATTAAAACAGTTATGGACTATTATATGTTTGAAGAAAATATAGATGTAAAATCTTTTAGTGAAAACATAACTGACAAAGTTTTATATTCCAGTAATGTGATTGAGGAAAATAATATAATATCCATTCAATTACCTAAAAATAATAGAGGTAATGATGAATAAAGTTGATTGTAAAGAGTGGAAAGAATATGTACTTGAAAATTTATTCCAATTTGTAAATTCCAAAGCATACCATAATAAAGACATTCAAAAAATATCAAATGAGGGTATAAACTATATAACAAGAAGCAAGTTTAATAATGGATTAAGTTGTAAAGTTGTTATCAAAGATAATTATATAATAAACCCTGCTGGAACTATTAGTTTTGGTGCTGAAAATGCTGATTTTTTCTATCAAGATGATGAATATATAACAGGTAATAAGATGTATTATATTGATACAAGACATCTTTCAAAGAATATATGCTTGTTTTTAAAATCAATTTTACAGTCAAAATTTACTAAAAATTTTTCATTTTCAGATGGAATGATACCTGAAAGAATAAAGAAAGAAACAATACTCTTACCATCAATAAAAAATAAGGATGGTTCATATGCTCCTGATTGGCAATATATGGAAAAATATATTGATAATGTTAAGCAGATTGTTGAACAGAAATTTGATAAGATAAAACAAATAAAAGAAGATAAAAATGTAATCAATTCACAACAGTGGGCATATTTTCATTTATATGATATGTTTGATATTGATATGGGTAGTAAGTTAGATAAAATAAAAATGAAGATGGATAATCCTCAAATAGACTTTGTCGGCAGAGCAAATAAAGAGCAAGGTGTTACAGCCAAAGTAAATATTATTGAAAATATCCCTCCTTATAAAGCAGGTAATTTAACATTAGCATTAGGAGGTGCATATTTAGGTTCTTGTTTTATACAAAGAAATGATTTTTATACAAGTCAAAATGTTATAGTGTTAAAACCTAAAACAAATATGTCATTTAAGGTAAAACAATTTTTAAGCACAACCATATTTGTAGAAAGTCAATTGCATTATAAAGCATTTATTGACGAATTAAATCCACATATTAAAACAGATTTTGAATTTAAACTTCCTGTTGATACAGGGGGAAATCCTGATTGGAAATATATGGAAGATTATATTTCAATTATTGAGACAAAAGTTAAAAGGACAATAAAGAGTCTTTATCAACGATGAAATTTTATAATATTTAATGCTTATCAGCTATAATAATAGATGTAATTCAAAACAATAGTAGTTGTAATTGATGCACCCCTATACAAATATCTTAAAGAAAAGGCGGTATAAAATCCGCCTTATTTTTTGCAATGAATAAAAATAGATAAAAATATTCATTATTTTGTTATCTTGTTGAAAATGAATAAAAAATATTTTCACAAAGGGGCTTGGCACCAGTAATTTTATATGTTAATGTATAATTATAATATAAAAACAAATAAAGTTATTCATTAAGGAATAGAAAAAAATGATAAACCGAGCCGTTGTTGATGATAAGAAAATTAAAGCCATTTTCAAATATATTGATGCTTTAAATAATGCTAAACAAATTAAAATGATGTTCCGTTTTAATTTCCTTTACGGTATGCGTTGTATAAATTTTGCATATCTGCAGGTTAAAGATGTTTTAAATGATGATAATTCAGTTAAAGATATTATTGAATTAACTCCTGATAAAAATAAGGGAAGTAAAAAAGCCAAATATTATGTAAATGATGAAATGAAAAAATTTATTAAAGAATATTTGAGCGGGTTTAATTTGGAAAATCGGGAAAAATTCTTATTCGTAAGCCAGAAAACAAATAAACCGTATAACAGGAACAGCATCAGCCGCATTTTTACATCCATCTACAGAACTTTTAATATGAATTGTTCATCTCACTATGGGAGAAGAAATTATATCACTTCACTTCTAACCAATGGTATTGATATTACAACAGTTAAAACTCTTGTTAATCATTCTAATATTCAAACCACCGCAATTTATTATAATGAAAATGAGAATATTCTGAAAAATGTTGTTAATCAGCTACATATATAAATTACAATAGTAAATTTTCAATTTCGGGATATTTTAGTTTTTCCATAGATTTGTATAATTTCTTTATATCAACTTTTTCTCTGTGCAGATAATTTTTAGCACCAGCCCCAACGCCCTCCCATCCGCAGAGGATATTTACGGTTTCTTCGCTAACATTATTATTGATAAATCTTGTTCTTGCCGTGTGTCTAAAACTGTGGAAAACCTTTTTGGGGTTTTTAATCTCTACAGTATGGTCTAAATAATACCTGAATGCATTACTCATTGAACCCGCATATTTGTTCTTTTCCGTGTATTTAAGGGAATAAAATACTCTATCTTGTTTTTGCTGTTTTGCGAATTTTACTTGTTCCATCAAACCTAATTTTTTTAATATAGGGTGTATGGGAACTCTTCTTTCAGATGCGAAATTTTTAACAGATTGTTTTTCCCCATCATTTGTAATGCAGAAGTAATCTATATTTTTTTCACATTTAAAGTCATTTATTCTTAACTGGCAAATTTCATTAAGTCTTGCCCCTGAATATAAAGAAATAAGAGGAATCCAATATTTGTGATTATCGTTATTTCTTCTTCTTTTAAAATATGTTTTGGGATTGAATATTTTTTTCAGTTCATCAGCTTCAAATGGTTGCCAAACATTTTTATGTTTATTAACTATGGGTTTGGTCAAAATATCACTCATATCTGCATTTATGAGTTGTTGAGTCCTGCAATATCTTAAAAATTCTTGGAAAATAGTTATATATTTTTTGATAGACGAAGCACTGATAGCTTGGTTAGAAGTATCATCTTCTGGTAATAAAACATCAAGTAGTCGTTGATTGGGGTATCTTTCTTTCCATTTTTTGGGAACAAGATAAATTAGCTTATTGACTTTTTTGCAATCATCAAAATTTATTTGTTCAACATATGGTTTATCAATAAGTTCAAAAATAGTTTCCAAACATTGAAATTTGGTTTTTAAATGGGAAATATTGATATTTTTACTATGTTTGGCAGGTCTAATCATATCTTCATAAACATCTTGCCATTTTGTTTTTGTAGTGGGAGTCATCGCTAATTCTTCGTGCTTTTGTCTCTCCATCGCATATTTAAGATGTGAAATTTTAGGATTATCAATTAGCACTCTTAATTTATCAAGTTTGCTTGATAATCTCTTTTTAGCCCAATCTTCAATTTCAAGCAGGTCGTGATAAAAGTTTAACATCTGGGCAGGGTGTTTAGAATTTTCTTCATTTTCGGTTAATTGGAAGAAAATTCCTCTGTTTTGGTGTATTTCTTCTACAAATTTGTTTAAGGATATTGTTGCGTTTGGTCTATCAGCCAACCAGTCAAAATAATCAAACAACAAGGTCTGAATTTTATATCTGATAAAGTCTAAATCATCGGCATTAGTTGTTGTCTCATCAGGTACATTCGGGTCATAAGTTTTTTCATTATATTCTTGCAGGCTTTTGGAAGCAAATAAGCCGAGGTCATCAAATGTTATCTTTTTTTGCTTTATTTGTCTGAAATTATTATCAATAAAGTCATCAATAATTCTTAGCCTGTAAGTTAAAACTTTATCCAGTTCTTCATCTGTTAGGAGAATTTTATTACCTTTTATTTCCATATCCAGCCTTTTTAAAAAATTGAAATACAAATCAATTTTTACAGATTCTATCCTTAATTTAGTTAGAGCGGTATAATAATCTTTAGTAGCAAGAGAATATCTTATTTCTTTCTTTTTTGTAAGATGCCAAGCCCATCTTGGAAGTGCGACTCTAATATAGTAAGTGTGCTTTCTTAAAATAAGCCTTGGTGTTTTATTTGTCATCTGCTGTATCACCCTGCTGAATATTTGGGATAATACAGTAAAAATAAAAAAATAACTCATTGGAAAATCAATGAGTTATTTACAATTTTTGGCTGGCGAGATGATGGCGAATCAGAAAGAAAATCAGCCCAAATTTATAATACGTTTGTTGGTCAATATGACAAAATATTGGCCATGAAAGAGCAAGTCTTGCTTATCAGAGGATTGCTTACCGTTTAAAGCTAGTTTCCTCCATAAAGCACAAGGGATAAATCACATTTTCGTAGAAGAATCTTTAATTATACAATTGAAAGTGCTGAATAATCCATTGTTTTTGTTGTGAATAATAAAAATGTAGATATACTACATATTAAAAGATTCACTAATTTTAAACTATAATAGAATTACAATCTCGAAAAATTAATACAGAGGACTTGATATGGCATACATTTTTATGGATGAAAGCGGAGATTTAGGGTTTGATAAGAGTAAAGCTCGTAGTTCGAAAAATTTTCTTATAACCTTTTTCTTTTGCGATAACCCTAATCCATTTGAAAAGATTGTAAAGAAGACATTTCTTTCTATGCCTCAAGATAAGCAAAAAAATCATTGCGGAACGCTTCATGCTTGCCATGAGCATCCGAAAACTAAAATAAAATTGTATAATTTGCTGAAAGAAAAACAAGATTTTTCAATTATGGTGATACGCTTAAATAAGTCAAAAGTATATACCGATTTGCAAAATGAAAAAAATGTTCTCTATAATTACATAACGAATATTTTATTGGATAGGATTATTAGCAAGAAGTTATGCAATACTAGAGAGCCGATATATTTTGTTGCATCACAAAAGGATACAAACAAATATTTGAATAAAGTATTTACAGATTACATCACGACAAAAGTCAAAAATAGAATTGATTTGAAACTAGAAATCAAATCGTCATCAAGACATAAATGTCTTCAAATTGTAGATTTTCTATCTTGGGGAATATTCCAAAAATACGAACATAATGACGAGAGTTATTATGAAATGGTAAAAAAATTCATTGTTGAAGATTATTTGCTATTTAAATAAAAAATACAGGAAACCTTACGAACTATTTACGAGGAACGTTCAGAACCCCATCCGTAAGGATTTACTCCTGTTACTTATAATATAGTATACAAATATTAAAAAATCAATAATTTTTCTAAAAAAGTAGAAAAATGTTAATATGTAAGGAAAGCTCTGGAAAACCTACGTTTGTAAATAAGCTAAAGACAAAACCATTAAATTAATGGGAGTGATAAAAAAGAATAATATTAACAAAGTAAGACAGGTTTATTTTGTTGACTTTGAGAAATATTTTAGTTGATTCTTAACAGTTGTATTTGTAGTGTATTATTAGATGGTTAATGAAAAGAGAAAATTAGATGACTTTTAATGAAGATACGCGAGTTAAAATTCCTGCAATTCTAACCTTAACAAGATTAGGTTATGATTATATTTCATTAAAAGGTAGAGATGATATAGACCAAGAAACAAATATTTTTAAGGATATTTTTTTCAAAAATATCAGAAAACTTAATCCTTCAGTAGAAGAAACAAATATTCAAAAGTTTTTCCAAAAAATACAGCTGATGCTTGATAATGATGATTTGGGCAAAGAATTTTATCAAAATCTAATAAAGCCGACAGATATTAAGCTCATAGATTGGGAACATATTGAAAATAACCAACTCAATGTTTGTACGGAACTTACCTATGGAAATAAAGATGAAGATAATTTTCGTCCTGATATTACATTGCTTATAAATGGTATTCCTCTAGCATTTATTGAAGTGAAAAAGCCAAATAATCGTGAAGGCATTATGGCGGAGAGAAATAGAATTGAAACTCGTTTTAAGAACAGAAAATTCCGTCGTTATATTAACATTTCCCAGATACTATTATTCTCAAATAATATGGAGTATGAGGATGAAGATGTAGAGCCAATTCAAGGGGCTTTTTATGCAACAATTAGCAAAGGAAAAGCTTTTTTTAACCAATTTAAGGAAGAGCCAGACAATAAAGCTTGGCTCTTTGGGCAACTCAAAGATGAAAATGATGAAGTTGAATATGCTATATTAAAAGATACAAACTATGCTGTTATGAAAGCTAGTAAGGAATTTGAATTAAATAAACGACCAGATAGACCAACTAATAGAGCTATAATTTCGTTATTCTCTCCTGTAAGAATTTATGATTTTCTCCGTTTTGGATTGGCTTACGTTGAATATGATGATGAAGATGGTAAGCATATTTTACAAAAGCATATAATGCGTTATCCGCAGTTTTTTGCAAGTAAAGCAATTCAAGCGGCATTAAAAAATAATACCAGAACAGGCATTATATGGCATACGCAAGGATCTGGAAAAACTGCTTTGGCCTATTTTAATGTTCATTGGTTAACAGATTACTTTGCCAAACGAAATATTATACCAAAATTTTATTTTATTGTTGATCGCATTGATTTACGAAATCAAGCAAAAGCAGAGTTTACAATTCGCGGCCTAGAAGTTCATGAAATTGAGAACAAAGAAGATTTTAAAAGGGATTTACAACGAAATTCCACAAGAAAAGGTAATAATGGTCAAGCAGAAATAACAGTTTTAAACATCCATAAGTTTTCCGAAGATGCAAGAGCCACAAAGAAAAGTGACTATAATGTTAATACCCAAAGGGTTTATTTTATTGATGAGGCACACAGAAGCTATGATCCTAAAGGTAGTTTTCTAGTTAACTTGATACAATCAGATCCAAATGCCATAATTATTTCTCTTACAGGTACTCCTCTTTTAGGAAAGGGAGAAACAAGAATTGCTACTAAGGACATTTTTGGAGATTATATACACAAATACTATTATAATCAATCTATTGCTGATGGATATACATTAAGACTAATACGAGAAGAGATAGAAACAGAATACAAACTTCATTTAAAGAAAATTTTTGAAGAACTGGAAATCCAAGAAGGTGATGCTAGGAAGAAGCAAATACTCGCTCACAATAATTTCTGTACCCCACTTTTAGAATACATAGTACAAGACTTGAGAAAAGCACGCATCCAACACAGCAATGATACTATCGGAGGAATGGTTGTTTGTGATAGCTCCGAACAAGCAGAAGTTTTATTCTCATTATTCAAAGAAATATATGAGGGAAAAGCGAAGGATAAGCATAACGCCAGAGGCTTTGTCTTCTTTACGCATCGCTAATAATGTCGCATAGGAAAGTCCAAGAAAAGCGGCAGTTTGTTTCAAGTTGAGCCAATTTGACTGTATGGCAATATCAAACTCAGCCTTGCTTTTAGTTGTATCCATATTATTGAAGTAAAGATTTTCTAATTCTGTTGCATAATCAGTAATTTTGTGAGCCTTTAAGATTTTTATGAAGTTACTAATGGATTTATTGGCCATTTTTACTATTTTTATTCCGAAAAGTATCTGACTAACTTGTGTATTAGACGGAAGAGAAACATTATTGTTTCTAAAATCAGTTAAGAAGAATATATTTTTCCAATTTACAGAAGCAAAACTCACATTTTCAAAAAATACCTTGCTTTCAAAGATAATATTTTCAAAAAGACTATTTAAGCCAGATATATTTGATAAATGAAAGTCAGCGTTTGGGGAAAACCTGCAATCTTTCAGTATTAAGGCATTGTCCATGCCCACTTTGATATTATCAATATTTACCTTAGAATTAAATATACAATTTTCAAACATTAAGACGCTGACAATGGATTGATATCATAAAGTTTGCTTAGCGTTATAGCTGAAAGTATCATTAAAAGTGCAATTTTTGAAGAAAAGAGACTTTTTACTGTCATAGAACCAGAAATTAAAAATGCAATTTTCAAATTCCAGCGTTCTGACATAATCAAAGTCCAACAACAAATCGGTTATGGTTTGAAATGTATTTTCAGCACAAAACTCAATATCCTTAAAATAAATCTTAAGATTGTTGAAACTTTCTGCTGTAACACTGATATAAGATGAGTTTACATCAAAATCTTTTTGCACCACTGGGGTTTCAAAGGCATACTCGATTTCAAACCTGTTAAACCAATCATTAAATCTTTTGTTGTCGGTATTGGTAATTTCTTCTTTAAAACCAGTAAAAGTATTAGGTGTAGGTTGTTTTACATCCAGATTAAAAATAGTTGTGAGGACTGATAAAAAGAACCTCAGCGCATTTGCGTAATAGGGAGCATATTGGTCTAGATATTGGTTTTGAACACAAATTTTAGTTGGGAGTCTTAAAAGAAAATTGGTTAAACTGTCTAAGTCCTTTTTCTTAAATGGATTTTCTTTATTATCTAATCGTTCTGATTAACCCCTAACAATAACCGATTTCACCATTGGTTTGGTGGCTGAATGCCGCAATTCCAATAACGGAATTATTATGCCTTTTTAACTTTAATCACAAAATGTAATTTATTGAAAGGAAATAAAAATGAAAAACTTTTTAGAAAAATACAATGCAACCAAAATAGAAAACTCCAAAGATGAAGGTAACCCGCTTGAATAATAAGATTGTAGCCCACGAAAAGGCAGATAACAGCTTTGATGAAACGATACTAGGACTTTTGGATATTGCGACGCAGGCAGGATATATTTTTGAAAAATCCTCTAACGTGGATTTGAAAAGATTACTCTTAAAGTTTGTGTTTGAGAACATTACCTTGACCGAAGGACAAATCAGTTACAAATTAAGATTTCCGTTTAATGAGTTTGCGAATCTTACCACGCCGAAGAAGAATAAACCAACATCGTACGAACCGACGCCAAGCCTTATAAACCAAAGCGTTTTGGTAAATAATAACCAAAATGTACAGTCAGGGTATATGAATTTTTGCGAACCACAATTTACTGATAAAAATCAAGGAGTTACATTAAAAAATGCAACTCCTCTCCAATCTGGCTGGGGTGGCTGGATTCGAACCAACGAATGACGATACCAAAAACCGTTGCCTTACCACTTGGCGACACCCCAATTAAACAGTATTGGTATATTTATGACACTTTTTTTGTTTTGGCAAGAGTTTTTTATTGTCTATGGGTAATTTTTCGCCGAATTGTTCAACCGCGGATAAAAGTCAGGTTTGTGTATGTTTTTTTATTTAGACGGGAAGAGTGTTTACTTGAAAAAGTTATGCAATGTTTTGCAGAGGGGGAAGTATTTGATTTGACAAAAAGTTGATATTTGGTAATTCTTAGAGAAAGTAATTATCAGGAGTTTTGACAATGGTGTTGATGTCTAAAATGCTTAAATCGTTTGGTTTTGTGCTGTTTGGATGGTGTTTTTGTATTTTTGGAGCGAGGGCTCAAGATGCCTCCTATGAGCCGGTTCTTCCCGATGGCGACCAAGATATTACTTCAGGTATATATTATGATACCGTTTCTCAGGATTCTACAAGCAAAACGCATACGGGGAATATATCTGTATCTGGTGAAGGTGATTTGAATATTTTTACCGAGCAGGCTGCTGATAGTTATGATGCTTCATATACCCTGAACGGGCAATTAACGGTCGGTTCTGGCGAAGCTGTTGAAAGCCAGGTTAATGGCATTGTAAGTATTATAAATATGAGTACGGGCAAGTTTGACTTTACTATGAATGATGGTGCCGTGCTTGTTCAAAATGGCGGAAATTTATATTTTGGAAACAATAAGGGCGGTACAATGAACGTTTTGGGAGTTCCGTCTTTTTATGTGCAGGGTGATAAAAGTGTTCTTGCTTTTTCGGGTGTAGCAGTTGGCGGAGATAACAAATTGGAATCTATTTCCGTCGGTAACATGGGAACTGTTAATCTTGCTAACGGAACCGCAATCAATGGCAGTGACGGTTTGAAAGCCGTTAATGTTTTGACCGGGGGAAAATTATCTCTTAAGGATTCTTCGTTACAAGGTGACTCGTTTAATCTTACGGTACAGGATTACGGTACTGTAGAACTTGATAATAGTACGCTTTCTATTAACAATGCCGCAGCTTCGGCCGGAGATGCGGAGAATCCGGGGGCGGCGATTGTTTTCGACAATGCTGCGCTGACTTTGAAAAACAGCAGTAAATTAGAGATGAAATCTTCTGATAATACGGTTGCTTCGGGAGCTTTTTCTTTTACGGATTCTGATGTTGATGTCAGCGGTTCCAGTACGCTGAGTAAAGGAAACAGCGGAGATATGCTCTTCAGCGGCGGAAGCTTGAACCTTGGAACTCCTGGAGATACAGGGGATATATCCAAAATTTCTCACAGCGGCTCGACCGGGAGCATTAGGTTGTCGAATGTCGGTAATGCAACCCTGAGCGGAAAATCCAGCATTGAAAGAACCGGCACAGGGGGAGACATTGTCGTTAACAGTACGGGGCTTGTGATGAAAGATGAAGCTTCATTAAACGTTTCAACGGCTAGCGGAAAAGTTGTGTTTTCCAGCGCTGTTGCTCAGCTTTCTGACAAGGCCTCAATTCAGGCAACGGGAGATTCGAATGAGGTTGTGATTGAAAATAACTCTAATGTCACAATGGCAGATGAGTCCAGTATGTCGGCAGATCATGTCTATGTTAGTAACGGAGGTTCTTTGGAGCTTACCGGTTCAGCGAAGATTACGGCGCCCGGAGATGCATCTGTTTCTGATTCTGAAGGGGTCAAAGTCGTGGCATCCAGCGTGATTATGAGCGAGAATGCAAGCATTGAAGGGGACGTTTCGCTTGAAAATGGCGGTTTTTTAGGAATGTCAGGTAACGCGAAGATTGATGGAGATTTGAATACAAAATCAACTACGGGGTATTCGACTATCAGCATTGGCAGTACCAGCGGCGGTTCATCGGACGTTACTATTAATGGAAGCATAGATATTAGTCAATCGGTTTTGAGCATTTTGAATGGTAATACATTACGCTTGGGGGCAGGTAGTAATAATTCATTTAAGAACGGATCTTATCTGAGCCTTGGTACCGGAAAACTTGATTTGAACGGCGGTAATTTGACAATGTCCGGAGATTCTACTTTAACCTTGCGTATTGCCAGTGAAAGCGAGTATGGACAGATTTTAAATGCCGGAAAAATTGATATTAAACCGGGTGCCGGTCTGGATGTCAGCATTGACAAGAATGTGGTGAGCAAAGGACAAACGAAGGCATTTCAGATTTTGAGCGGAACTGTTGATGGTGATTGGGTTAACCTTAACCGCAGGTATAAATTTGACCATCTCGGTGGGGGAAAATATAATGTTACCCAGGTAGCGGATGCCGGCGATATCGTCATTATGGACGGCGGTACGGAGAACAATGCCAATACGGCGAATGCATGGCTGGAAGGGAACAACTTTGCCAATGGCAGCGAAGCGGCCAAAGTGTATGACGAACTGGATTACTTGTCTCAGTATGGCCAAGGTTCCGAATATGTTGACGCTTTGACGGCATTGGCGCCGGACGCAGCGCCTCTGGTGCGCTCACTGACGACGGAAAACTCGAATCAGATTTTCAATACGGTGCAGAATCGTCTGGAGGGAGGTTCTTCTCTGAGGATGAAACCGGGACGGGCAGGGCGTTATGCCCGCGGGCTGGCTTCCGGCGACATGTACCGCGAAGACGCGATTTGGGTTCAAGGTTTGTATAATCACTCCGAGTTGAGCGACACCAAAGAGGCCAAGGGGTTTGAGATTGATTCTTACGGTGGTGCCATCGGCCTTGACAATTATGTGACCGACAGTTTGAAACTCGGTATCGGTTATGCCTATACCCACGGTGACATCAGCGGTTTTCTGCGGGATACCGACGTTGATACTCACACCGGTTTTGTTTACGGCGAGTTTAAACCGAACCGCTGGTTCCTGAACGCGATTGCTTCGTACAGCTTTGCCAGCTATGATGAAGAGAAGAGGGTGTCCACCTTTAAGGTTAAGGGCGATTATGACGTCAATGCTTTTGGCGCTCAGGTTATGACCGGTTATAAAATGGGTTATGTTACTCCCGAGCTTGGCGTTCGTTATCTCAACGTTAAACAGGACGCTTATGAGGATAGTATCGGACAAAGAGTTGATGCGGTTTCCAATGATGTTTTGACCGGTGTTTTCGGAATCCGGATTAAACAGGATTTCTTCCCCAATCGCGGTTTCAGCATTCGTCCGGAAGTTCATGTTGCCGCAACCTATGATTTTGTTCAGGATGATGCGGTTTCTGTGGTTTCCTTGCCTAACGGCTCGGTTTATCAGATTGAGGGCGAAAATCTGGATAAGTTCGGTTTGGAAGCCGGTGCCGGTTTGACGCTTGACGTCGGCAACCGTCTTGAAATGGCCGTCAGTTATGAGGGCAAGTTCCGTAAGGACTATACCGATCATTCCGGACTGGTGAACATGAAATTTAAGTTCTAAGCCATATGACTAAAAAAAGCCTCCGTAACGGAGGCTTTTTTTAGTCCATAATCTTTTCAGATGCATTTGGTGCGGCGCAGCATCTTTTTCTTTTCTTCTTTATTTTTCAAAACATCCAAATCGCGCTCGGTGGCAATCTTATCAAGTATGGTTTTAATAACTTTGTCTAACTCTTTGTTTTCGCTGTAATCGGCGGGCAGGGCAAAGTTGACGCGGTTGTCGGCGAGAAGTTTGATTGCTTTTTTGCGTTCATGGCTTTTCTTGGGAGCATAAACGGCAATGGCGTTGCCGCCGCGTTCGTTAACCAGTTTCATGGAAGGGATGTCTGTCATACCGTCGCCGAAATATATCATCCGGTCAAAGGGAATAGGACGTTCTTCGGTCGGCATAAATTCATTAACGGCAACATCGTCAATCTTGCAAAGGCCTTTGTTTATTTTTGAAAGGAACTGAACTTTGATGCTGTAGTTGATGACGCGGGCAGGCCAAACGGGAACGCCCTGTTCGTCAAAAGCATAGCTGCAGGCAAACATATCTTTAAAATAATGGCGGATTTCCGCGCCGGCAAGGATTTCCTCATAGCCGGAAGAAATGAGGTAATGTTCGATGTCGAGATCCAGATTTTTGCCGTATTCGTTAATGCGCTCAAACCATTCCCGCACTCCCGGGAAATATTCGATGTTTTGTCCGCATTTTTTCAGAAACTGTCGGGTCAGGCGGAGTTTTTTTTCTTTGGCAGTTTTCATAAAGTAGTACATAGAGCCGGTGACCTGGTCGGCTTCCTGGTCGGCAGACCATTGGTTGGCCATTTTCCAAAAACGGTCGGGTTTCATGCCTAAAGCCGGAATCAGTGAGAAATCTTGCATATAACCGGTGCTGAGGGTTTCGTCAAAGTCGTAGATTAATGCTACTTTTGTCGGTCTTTTTGCCATTTTGTTTTATCTCCACTTGCTTTTTAGGAATAATCATTATACAAATAATAAGTTAAAATTTTACTTAAAGAGGAATATTGAGATGGTAGCAACAACTATGGACCAGTTGGTCGCCTTATGTAAACGTCGCGGTTTTATTTTTCAGAATTCGGATATTTATGGCGGTTTACAGGGCGTGTATGATTACGGTCCGCTGGGGGTGGAATTGAAAAATAACCTGAAAGCCGCCTGGTGGCGTTCAATGGTTTATGAACGCGACGACGTCGAGGGACTTGACGCGGCTATTTTGACCAACCAGAAAGTGTTGCATTATTCCGGACATGAAGATACTTTTTCCGACCCGATGACAGACTGCCGCAAGTGCAAAGGCCGTTTTCGCGCCGACCATATTAAGGACGGCAAATGTCCCAACTGCGGGTCTACCGATTTGACCGATCCGCGACCGTTTAATCTGATGTTTAAGACTTCTATCGGCCCTGTTGACGACGGTTCTTCTTATGGTTATCTGCGTCCGGAAACCGCTCAGGCTATTTTCACGCAGTTTAAGAACGTGGTTGATTCAACTTCCCGCAAGCTGCCGTTCGGCATTGCCCAAATCGGAAAGTCTTTTCGCAACGAAATTACGCCGCGTAACTTTATTTTCCGCGTTCGCGAGTTTGAGCAAGCCGAGCTGGAGTATTTTGTGCGTCCGGGAGAAGATGAGCAGTGGCATGAAAAATGGAAAGAAGCCCGCATTAAATGGTGGGAAGACCAAGGACTGAAACGCGAGCATATCAATATTTACACCACGCCGAAGGAAGACCTGGCCCATTATGCCAAAGCTTGTTATGACATTGAATATCAGTTTCCGCACGGTATGGAAGAACTTGAGGGAATTGCCAACCGGACGGATTATGATTTGGGTAATCATACCAAGGCGCAGGAGGAAATGAACCTGACTTCGCATTGTCACCCGAATCCGGATTCAACTCAGAAGCTTTGCATTATGGACGATGCATCCAACAAATGGGTGGTTCCGTTTGTCATTGAGCCGTCAATGGGCGTTGACAGAGGGGTGTTGGCGGTCATGACCGAGGCTTATGAGGAAGAGGATTTGGGCGAGGGCAACAGCAGGGTTGTTTTGAAGCTCAAAAAGCATCTGGCTCCGATTAAAGTTGCGGTTATTCCGCTTAAGAAGAACAATGAGCAGATTATGGCGAAATGCCACGAGATTAAGCAAAATCTGTTGAAACTGGGCATTGGCCGCGTTGCGTTGGAAAATACGGGAAATATCGGCAAGGCGTATCGTCGTCATGATGAAATCGGAACGCCTTTGTGCATTACGGTTGATTTTGAGACGATTGAAAACCAGCCGGAATCCGTTACTGTCCGCGACCGTGACACTATGGAACAACACCGTATCAATACGGCCGATTTGAAAGAATATCTGAGAAATTATTTCTTGGATTAAGCTCTTCTGAAGCATAAATACAGGCCCCGGGATGTTGAGTCTCGGGGGTTTTGTGCTTATGCTTTGAAAATTATCTGTAAGGCCAGTCGTTTTCAATGGATAGAAAAGCCGCTTATGTTAAGCGACTTGAGGAAATTCAGATGAACTCGTCAACTTCGGCGACAGGTTCGTTTTTTTCATAGAAATGTTTAAGGTAGCTATGACCTGTGCGGTCGAGTTCTTCATCTTTTATAATGGCTTGGTTGTTGTCATAGACGCCGACTTTATGCGAATTGTCTGAAACGGCGGTTTCTTCGTAAACACCGCTGGCTGCCAGAGCCTCTATCGTATTGTTTACGTAATTTGCAGGGGCGGATACGACTTTGCTTTCCTTGGCTTCTTTTTTGTTAAAAAGGTTTTTTCCGTCAGAATTGCGTGCGTTTGTATCATCACGGACGGAAACGTTATTATTGGTATCAATAACTTCGACAAATTGCTCATCGCGATTGGCGGGCGAGTAATTCCGGTCAACTCTGGTGGCCGGGGATGAGGTGCTTACTCTTCTAGCAGGGGCAATACTCATATGGATTCTCCAACGAAAAATCAGGCTTTATTCTTAAGCTTACAAGCCCAGTATAGCATACTAAAATTTAAAAGGCTATATTTATTTGATTTTATGTAAAAAAATCCCCGGAAAAAGATTCCGGGGAGCAAATTTAATAATTATGGGAGTCGTCGTTTATGTTTTCTTTGATGTCGTCTTTGATTTCTTCGGTTTTTTCTTTGGCATCGTCCAGTTTTTCATCAACACGTTTTTGAGTGTTTTCTACTTTGGCTTTCGCGCTTTCCATTTTTTCTCCGAGATAGCGGAAAAACTTTTGGATGTAAGGCCATGCCTCTTTGCTTCGCTCAATGCTCCATTCACGGATGTGGTCAAAGTTAATGACGCCAAACAGGGCGGCGACGATAACGGCAATCAAAATCCAGGTTAACATTGTATTTCTCCTTTATTAATTAATTTATTGAGAACTTCAGTCGCATCATAGTCGTCACGATAGGGCTCGACGGTGCCGATAATTTCAGCATACTCGGCAGCCTGCGAAGAAATTTGTTGCGAGGGTGTCGCCAAGGTTGTTAGCTGAGCAATGCGCGACAGCCTTTCTTCCGCAGGTTCGCTCAGCGGCGGGCAAACGGCGGCGATTTCTCTCAATTCGGAAATATCGCCCAACGCATAGCAGACGGCATCACATCCGGCCTGCAGAGACGTCAGCGTTTTTTCCGTTATGGAACCTTTTAGGGCGTGCATATCTATGGCGTCGGAAATGAGCAGGCCTTCAAAACCGATAATGCCGCGGATGACTTCTTTTATTCCGTTCGGGCTTTGTGTTATCGGCCGTCGTTCATCGACGGCTGAGATAATAATATGAGCGGTCATTCCCGCCGGTGCATCGTTAAGCTGTCTGAACGGATAGAAGTCTTGTGCCAGGTCGTCGAGCGAGTTGTCCAGACGCGGCAAGTTGAGATGCGGATCAACCGCGGCCCTGCCATGTCCGGGAAGATGTTTGATGCAGGGGCATATTCCTTGTTTGATATACTCATCGACCATCGTTTTGCCAAGGTTGGCTACAACTAATTTGCTAGAGCTGAAGCAGCGGCTTTTCAACGCAGGCGTTGTTTCCGGGTATATTATATCCAGCGAAGGGGCATAATTCATATTTATGCCCAGGGTTTTGAGGTCGTCACTGATTAATGCCGCGTGCAGGGCTGCCGCTTTGGGAGCCGACGCACCCAGGCTTCCCAGGGTGATGGCCGCCGCATAACTGCGAAACTCCGGTTCGGCCAAGCGTCGAACCCGTCCGCCTTCTTGGTCAACGGCAATCAGGAGGTCATTTCGTCCGATAGTTTCTTTGATTTCCCTGATTAACTCCCGGGTTTGCTCCCGGTTGGTAATATTACGGGAGAAAAGGCTTATGCCCAGCGGATTGGCTTTTTCAAAAAGCCGTTTTTCATCATCCGTCAAACCGGTAGAGGAGCAGGAAAGCATAGCGGCCATAATCGGTTTAGACATTTGGGCATCCTTTAGAGCAGGAGGGAGATGAAAAATTTGGAGGTTTTAATCAGGTAGGCGCCGAAGGGGTTAAAATCAAACCCCAGATAACGTGCAATGACGGGAAGTACGAAAGCGAAAAATATGATAAATACGGAGCCTTCTTTGTATGAATCCAGAAACTTCTGCACCTTAGGATTATCAGACCAGCCCAACAAAATTTTTGAACCGTCCAACGGAGGAATCGGCAAGGCATTAAATACGGCCAAGACGATGTTAAAAGCCACCATGTTGATTAAAAACAGACTGGCAATACTTTTGCCAATGGAGTTGTCCAGACCGGCGACCCAGTGAAGTGCCAGGGCGGACAATGCGGCCAGAAAAATATTCGTTATGATGCCAGCTGCCGCGACAATCAACGTGTCCCGGCGGGGATTGCGCAGTCTGGAAAAGTCGACCGGAACCGGTTTTGCCCAGCCGAAAACCAGTCCGGTTTTGGACAGTATCAGCAAGGTAGGCAATATCAAAGTTCCAAATACGTCGACATGGCGGACAGGGTTCAGTGAAAGCCGGCGGTATCTTTTGGCGGTGTCATCTCCCAGCAAATATGCCGCATAACCATGAGCGACTTCATGGAGCACAATTGCTATAATTATCGGTACAAAATTTACTAGGATACTGATGAGCATTTTATTTCTTCTTTACAATACAGGTTCCACCGAGGGCCTTGATGTCGTTACAAAGGCGGTCGGCTCCGCTGCGGTCTGCAAAAGCACCGGCATACAGACGGTAATATGTCCCTTTGCTTCCTAGGTCAGCAGTCTCAACTTCGTGCGGCTGTTTTTGGAGAACATTATATTTTTTCACCAATCCTTTCCACGCACCGTTAACAGCGGTTTGGTTGGGAGAGGACATCAATTGGACGCACCATGGTCCGGTTGATGTCGACGGCGTTTGGTCTACGTCGACTTTAACGGCCTCTTTGGCCGGAATGACGATGTTAACGGCTTCTCGTTTGGGAGCTATTTCCTTGACCGGTTCGGGCTGCGGCGCCGGAAGCGGGTCTTTCTTCATGAGTTGTCCGAGAGGAACGTTTTCCGGCTCCGGTTTGGGTTCAATTGCCGGGACGGCTTTGGGAGCTTCAGCGACTTTGATTATTCCTTCAGCCTTTTCCAGAACGACTGAGGTGGTATCCGGCTCGGCAGGCGCCGGTGTCGGAGCAGGAGCAGGTTGCGGCTGAGCGGCAATAACCGGGAGCTGAGGCTCTTCGGGAGGAGGAAGCAGGTTTTCAACCAACGGAGCGTTATTGTCTTTCTTTTCGATGATGTCATAGACTGATTTATCCTGATTGAGGATTTCCATACCACCGGGTTCTGTCGGCTGAACTTTGACCGCCGTTTGCGGGCGGCGGATTACCGGGAGTTCAACATTGGGATCATTAGCATAACGCGGCGAGAGGACAAACCATCCGACGACGGCAGCCAGGGCGATGCCGGAGACTGCGCCGATGAAGACGTTTTTGGAGCGGTTGATTTCGTTTTTCTTTTCTTCAAAATTGGCAATAGACTGATCATTCAGTTTTTGGCGAAATTCATTTAAGAAGTCGTCGTCCTTGTTATTTTCTGGAAAGTTTGGAAACATCTGCGGGCTCCTCTCTGGCTGATAAATTCTTTATAGATGTCGGCATATATGCCTAAAAATTAAGTATATGCTATCTCAAAATGTTTTATAATAACTTAACAAAATGTTAGAATCTGGTATGAACGTCCATCAGTTTCTGATGTTCTTCAATCGCCATCATATCTGTCATATTGGCGATGTAGGTACATATGGTTTCGGCCAAGAGTTCTTCCGAGGGAGAAGCCGGAAGCGATGACCGGACCGGCATGGGCAGAAGCCTGCTGTCGTTCATAAAAGCTTCAAAAAGTTCTTCCACAATTCGTTGCGACTTCATATCCATCCGGGCGACGTTGGTATGCGTATAAAAGTATTTTTTCAAAAAGCCGCGCAGTTCCCGGATATGGTGATGCATTTCGTCAGAAAAGGTAATAATAAAGTTTTTTTGCCGGCGAACGTCATCGGCCGTTTCGATGTTGTATTTCTCCAGGTTGCGGCGGCTGTTTTCAAGAATGTCAAAAATCATTTTGGCAATGGTATTGCGGGTGACGGCATAGATACGAAGATTGTCGTCGGCCCGAGGATTTTGGCGGTTGAATTCTTTTATGACCTCGTTTACGAAAGGGAGTTCGCAAAGCTGCTCTATTGTGAAAAATCCGGCGCGGAACCCGTCATCAATGTCGTGGTTGTTGTAGGCAATGTCGTCGGCAAAGGATGCAACCTGCGATTCAAGAGATGAAAAATGCGGCAGGTCAAGGTCGAATTTTTTGTTATATTCTTTGAGATATTTACTGGTTATTTTTTTTATCGGCCCATTGTGTTTTACGGTTCCTTCCAAGGTTTCCCAAGAAAGGTTCAGTCCCACAAACTCAGGATAGTGTACTTCGAGTTCCGTCATAATCTTGAGCGAATTGACGTTGTGGTCAAAACCTCCGAATTTGCGCATGGCATTGTCTAAGCCGCGTTCACCGGCATGGCCGAACGGCGGGTGGCCGAGGTCATGTGCCAAAGCAATGGCTTCACCAAGCTCTTCGTTGAGATTCAGGCATTTGCATATGGTGCGCGTTATCTGGGCAACCTCAATGCTGTGGGTAAGGCGGGTTCGATAATTTTTTCCTTCGTGATATGCAAAAACCTGAGTTTTGCCGTCCAGTCTGCGAAAGGCGGAAGAATGAATCAGCCGGTCCCGGTCGCGCTGGAAAGGCGAGCGGATGACATTGGTAAAATCAGGATACAGCCGGCCGCGGCTTTGTTCCGGTTTGGAGGCATAAGTTGCTAGTTCCATGTTTTTTTCGCTTTCAATACTTATATTTTTAATATATTGTATAAACAGTTTGATAATAAAGGGTTAACGATGTTAATTGCCACATATAACGTAAATTCGATTAATGCACGACTTGAAAATCTTTTGGAATGGCTGAAGCAAAATCAGCCGGACGTGCTGCTGCTTCAGGAAATTAAGACCGAGTTTAACGGCTTTCCTTTTTTTGAACTGCAGAGCGCGGGGTATGACGCCAAGATTTTGGGGCAGAAAAGCTATAACGGCGTTGCGGTTGTCAGCCGCCATAAGCTGAATGTCCGACAAGAAGGGCTGCCCGGTTTTGAGGATACAAATTCGCGATATCTGGAAACAAGCGTTACAATTGACGGCGTCGAATATATTACCGCGTCAATTTATCTGCCGAACGGAAATCCTCCTTATAACAATCCGGATGATGATTCCCGTTATGACTATAAGCTGCAATGGATGGATGCGCTGTATCGTCACGCGGAAGAATTGCTGCGTTTGAGAAAACCGGTGGTTTTAGGCGGCGATTTTAATGTCATTCTTACCGACGACGATGTCTATGATCCCGAAGCTTTTCGTCGGAACGCTTTATTCAGGGAAGAGGTCAAACAGCGGCTGACGGCGCTGCAATATCTCGGTTTTTATGATGCATTCAGAACGTTGCATCCGCGTGAAAACGGCTATACCTATTGGGATTATGCCGGCGGTGCCTTGCAGAACGATTTGGGGATGCGTATTGATTATTTGTTTTTGTCTGCGGACGCAATGGATCGTATCGATGCCTGCGAAGTGGACAAGACGCCGCGTATGGGGATTAAACCGTCAGACCATACGGTTTTGAAAGTAAAATTAAGATAAATGTCTAAAAAGAAAAAAACAGGTATACTGCCGGAACATTGTGTTTTGGTCGTCAAAGGCGTCGGCAAACAGGGCGATTTGGTTGCCGAGCCGCGCGACAAGGAACTCGCAGGCAGATACAGCAAGATTTTCGTAATTGAGAATCGAAGAATTAAACCGGTTTTGCAGGAGGGCGATGAATTTATCGGCCGATTAATCCTGCGCAAGGGAGCCTATTTTGTAAAACCGGTGGCGCGGACATCGATGTCGGATGTTCCGACTGAAAAAATCTATGGCATCATAGAGAAAAAGGGCGGCAAATATTATCTGAAAGCTTCAGAAAAAAACATTCGCCGGGATTATCTGCTTGATGCGGTAGGCAACGGCAAGGAAGGCGACTTTGTCAGCATTGCGCTGGGCGGCGACAAAAGATTCAAGCAGGCGCACATTGTCAAAAACTTCGGCAAGTTCGATTTGAACAAGGCGACGGCTTCGCTGGTGTTGGACAAGTATGACATCCCCTATGTTTTTAATGAAAAAATTGCCAAGGAATTGGCCGGTTGTCCGCATTTTCATCGGCAGGGGCGGCTGGATATGACCAATGTGCCGCTGGTAACGATTGACGGTGAGGACGCCAAGGATTTTGACGACGCCGTGTGGGCTGAGAAGACCGATATCGGTTTTAACCTGATTGTCGCGATTGCCGACGTGTCCTTTTATGTCCGACCGGGCAGCGAGCTTGACCGGGAAGCGTACCGGCGGGGAAACTCCGTTTATCTGCCGAATATGGTCATTCCGATGCTGCCGGAGCAATTGTGCAACGGTTTGTGCTCGTTGATGCCCTTGCAACCGAGAGCCAGTATTGTCTGCCTGATGCAGATTGACCGAGAAGGGCAGTTGAAAGGCTATGAGTTTAAACGGGCAGTTATCCGTTCGGCGGCAAGGCTGACTTACCGGGAAGTGCAGGAAGCATTGGACGGGGAAAAGTCCGAAAATATTGCACCGGTGTTTAACGGTGTTGTCCTTCCCCTTTTTGAGGCATATCAGGCTTTGGATAAAGCAAGGCGCAAACGCGGCGCGCTGGATTTGGAAAGTTCGGAAATCAAAATTAAGGTTGATAAAAAAGGCGTTATTCAGTCCATTGCCCGGGAAGAGACTTATACTTCCAATAAAATTGTGGAGGAGTTTATGATTGCGGCCAATGTGGCCGCCGCACTGGCTCTGAAAAAGAGCCGACTGCCGGTGATGTATCGCGTTCATGACCTGCCTCCGGAAGAAAAATTGGAAGATATAAAACCTCTGCTGCATAATCTTAAGCTGAAGCTCCCTGATGCGGGCAATTTGAAGCCCCGGCATCTTAACAAGGTGATTGAGCTGTGCAGCAAAAACGGTTATGCCCAGGGTATCAGCGATATGATTTTACGGCTTCAGGCTCAGGCGCAGTATTCGCCTCATAATATCGGGCATTTTGGGTTGGCGTTGAAGGATTACGTTCATTTTACGTCTCCAATCCGACGGTATGCAGATTTGCTGATTCACAGGGCATTGGTCCGGGCTTTTGAGATGCCTGACGGCGGTGAGCTGGAAGAAGGAGCGACGGTTTCGGCTTTTGAAGACATCGGCAGACATCTCTGCGAGACAGAGCGCAAGGCGGTCAATGCCGAACGTGATTTGACGGCACGGTTTGTTTCAGCTTATCTGGAGCCGGCCGTCGGACAGGATTTTGAGGTTAAAATAACCGGGATGACCAATGCCGGAATGTTTGTTCGGATTGAAAGTCTGGGTGCCGAAGGGCTGATTCCGCTTTCTTCGTTGCCGGACGACTATTATTCTCTGGTTCCCGGCAATATCGAGCTGGCCGCAGAAAACAGCGGGCTGGTTTTTAAACTGGGACAAAAGATTACGGCGCGGCTTGTTGAAGCTTCTCCGATAACTGGAGGATTGATTTTCAAGTATCTTGACCCTGAAGACGGAGACCAATATTATGAAAAGGGAGGACGCAGGAGTTTTAATTTTGCCGCGAAAAGGCAATCGGCTCCGACCCTCGGTTCAAAAGCAAAAAAGAAAAAGGGTGCCAAAGCGAAAAAGGGTAAAACAAATGCCAAAAATTAATGTGATTGCCGCAGCAATGCTGCTATGGTGCGGTTCTGCTCTGGCGGCGGACGTGAAAGTCATTCGTGAAATTTATACGGAAGTGCCGGCCCAGTACATTTATGAGATACCGGTGGAAAAACTTGCGGTTTATTTCTTGAAGAGTCTGAATGACGTTGATAAAAAGCTGCGCGTCGGCAACGACAATGACAAGGTTACCCTTTATTATGACGGCAAGATGGTTAAAAGCCTATACAAACCCAAGGATGCTAACGACATTGAGGCTTGGGTCGAGTTAAGCGCGGAGATTATGGATACGGCAAGCAAAAAATCTCCCACGGCGGCGCAGCAGGATTTTGAGCTGGCGGATTTGTTGATGGCGGGAGCAATCAAACATTTTGACAAAGATTCAAAATTTTATCTTAATCCTGAAGACAATCAGGGCAAGCGTCTGAAACATCAGAGAAATTTTGCCGAGCGCAAAGTGGACGACAACATATACATCAAGATTTTGGCATTTAACGCTTATACCAAGTCCGGCGTTGAAGAGGCTGTAAAAAAATATCCGGAAGCCAAAGGGCTGATTTTGGATTTGCGCGGGAGTCCGGGCGGAATGCTGAGCGAAGGCGTGGCGGTTGCGGATTTGTTTTTGGATGATGCAATCATTGCGTCGACCAAAGGCAGAAAAGAGGCGGAGGAAGTCTATTTTAACGCTGAGGACGGCGATATCTTGAACGGTCGTCCGATTGTCGTCCTGATTGACGGCGACACGGCTTCGGCGGCGGAGGTACTGGCGGCAGCGCTGCAGGAACAGGATCGGGCCAAAGTTATCGGCACCAATTCGCTCGGCAAAGGCAGCATTCAAACTTTGGTCAGTTTGAGCGACGGTGCAACGATTGCATTGACCAGCGCTTATTTCTATACGCCGTCAGGTTCGCGGCTGCACGGACATGGGGTTTTGCCCGATGTCTGTACGTTTGAGATGCCGGAAGCCAAAAACATTAAGAATCTTTTGGCTTTGCCGCGTAATCAGTTTTGCCCGAGAGAGAGCCGTGCCGACGAGGGACTGGATTTGGACGCTGCGCGGGAAATGCTGGCGACAGAGCTAAATCTCGGGGTTTGACGATAATCGGAAACGGAAATTGAGAAAATTTTGAGATTCTAGTTGACATCGTGCAAAAAAACTGTATAGTGGCGCTAAATGTTTAAATCTACAATTTGTTAAAGAGTGTAAAAAAATGGCAAAAGCAGTAAAAGTAAAAGTAAAATTGGAAAGTACCGCCGGTACAGGTACATTTTATCTTGCTGAAAAGAATCCGAGAACTCATCCGGAAAAGTTGACTTTGAAAAAATATGACAAGAAGTCTAAAAAACATGAAGAGTTCGTTGAAAAGAAATTGAAGTAATTTCTGAAAAGATTTTTAGAGTTAAGAAAGAAGGTACCGGCAAAGGTATCTTCTTTTTTTGTACAGTTTACGGATGTACCGGGCAACGGCAAAGAGCAGTCAGACAGCACCCTTACATTACGGTTGTGACCGTCAGTTTTGTTCGAGGGGATGGGCTTTGAGATATTCTTTTTGCAATGTTTCTATTTGGACGTCCGTATATCTCTGGGTTGTGGAGAGGGAGGCATGACCCAGGAGTTCCTGAATGGAGCGTAAATCTGTTCCCTCAGCCAAAAGGTGAGTCGCAAAGGAGTGACGCAGCGCATGCGGCGTTACGGTATCCGGAAGTCCCAGTTCCCGGCGCAGTTTTTCGAGATTTCGTTGAATTATGCGCGGACTTATGCGATCGCCTCTTGCCCCTAAAAATAACGGTTCTCCGTTGGTGAGTTTGTAGGGGCAGGCCGCAAGGTAGGCAGAAATGTTTTCTTTAACCAGGGGAAGCAACGGAACAATACGTTCTTTGTTGCCTTTACCTTTAACCCGAAGGAAATCGTTATGAGTAATGTCACCAACGTTCAGGGCCAGGGCTTCAGAAATCCGCAAACCGCATCCGTATAATATTGTAAAAATGGCGGTATCTCTAAGCCCTTGCCAATCTTGATTTTTTTCGGATTTTTTCAGAAGGTTAAAGATCTGTGTGACATCCAGAGCTTTGGGCAGAATTTTTGGCCGGCGCGGATTGACTATCACGGAAATATCTTCATTTTTCAAAATTTTTGAACGGTTCAACCATTTGAAAAAGTTTCGTAAAGTCGAAATTTCACGAGCAAGAGAGTTCTTGTCAATATGACAGGCTGCCCGAGCGCTTAAAAAAGCTCGAAAGCCGTGGACATCAAGGGAGGCAAGATCTTGCCTTTCGGCGGCGCGTTTCAGATAATCTTTCAGAAAATCAAAAAAGACAGATAAATCGCGCGAATAAGCATCCAGCGTATGCAAAGAATAACGCCGTTCATCTTTGAGCCAGTTTTGCCACCGGTGTATAAAGGATACAACTTCGGCTGAAGCCTGATATCTGATTTCTTGTTTCATATTTTCAATTTAAATAAAAAAGTTTAAATTTTAGTTTCTTTGTTTTTGTCTAATCCGTCATTGACAGAGAGGGAATAATATTATAGATTTGAAACAACTTATAAAACAATGATGCCTATTATTAATTAAAAAATATATTATATTATGAACAAAATTGCAAAAGAAGATGGGTTCGGCAAAGTTTCTTTGCTTCCGTCTAAGAAGTTTGTGACACCGAAGAAGGTTGAGCCGGGGATGTTTTATTACGCAGACGGCTTAATATTCCCGGAACTGATAAAAGATAATCAGGTTTCGGCAATCGTTGGCTGTGTAGACAAGAGGTGTGGATTGGCTTTGGGATTACGGGAAACGGAACTTCCGTGGTCGAGCGACTGGCTTTATGTTGATATGTCATCGGGACTTAGCGGCAAAGAGGCAACCTCTCTGATACTGAAGACAGCCAAAGAAAGACAGAAAAAGGCGGAAGCGGCCGAATGGTGTGCGGAATATGCTTTTGACGGCATTGAAGCCGGCACGGGTTTTATGCCGAGTAAAGAAGAGCTTAAGCGTGTCTTTGCCAACAGGATAAAGCTTTGCGAAGCTTTGGTTCAGCTTGATGCAGACGGGGTGCAGGAAGCCTGTTTGTATCTGTCTTCGTCCGAACACGACAGCACTCATGCGTGGCTTGTCAGATCGTCCGACGGTCATATGACAAATGACTATACCAAGTATTACAGTGCTCGTGTTCGTTGTGTGATTGAATTCAAAATCTGATTTGTTAAAAAAAGTTCGTAAAATATTTTACGAACTTTTTTTGTTTGTTGCGGACAATTGAAAATTGTGTTATATTGGCTTTATTGATAACGTCTAATTAATTTTTTATTTTTATGGGAAGCTTTTTTTATTGGCTCTGTTTTGAGATGAGTCTGTATGTGCCTTTGTTGATTATATTGAGCGCATATTTTTTCTTTAGGTTTCCGGCATTGTTAGTAGCAATGTACTATAAATCTTACCGGATGGATGATTATTGGTATGTTGTGATGCTGGGGGTGGCGGCAGATATCTGTTTGTTGCTGTATTTGCGGCCATGGATTTATGCTGCGGAGGAAATGATTGAGGCGATAGTCATTATCGGAATGCTATTGGCTGTCATGCAGTTTATTTCCTGGCGTAAAAAATTAAGGAGAACCTGTTGATGCAATGCATCAACAGGTTTTTTGCTTGCTTCGGACTTTTATTTTAATGCCTAAGATTGTGAAAATGCGGTAGAGTGTGAATATTTCCTCGGTAGATTTGTCTGTCAGTTTGTAAGTTTTTTGAACGGAAAAAATTTTTTGTTTCCAAGTACAGGGTGTCTGTGACAAAAGAATATCGTCCAAAATCTGTCGGCAGGCGTCCGGCAGCAGTTCATAGTATATCTGTTTGAATTCGTTTTGTCTGGCCGGAGGTGTGCTGTTGTAGTATTGAGGAAAGCTGTAAAGTAAAAATTTGTAGAAGTAATTTTGTTGTTGTTCGTAAATGTTGTATTGAGTCAATATCCGTTTGATGTCTCTGACGGCGGTAAAAAAGTCAAAACGATTGTCGGATATTTTATTGCAGGCAGAATCTTGTCTGGTACGATAGTGATAGAATATTTTGGGACATTGGATTGTCCGCAAACTGCAGATACGGCTGTGTATGGTGAATAAGGCGTCTTCGGCGAGCGTCCCTTCGGTGAAACGGATATGTTCGTCGTTTATCATTTTTTTGCTGAAAATTTTATTCCACACGGCATGCGGGCCGCTCCAGATTAGATGCTGACCGGGCAGCTGCGTCCAGTTGTAACTGAGAATGCCGTCCGATGCTTCGGGAAGCGGGCGTTTAATGTTGCCCGGCATAGTCGTTACCGTTTTCGGAGATTCAATATAATGTTCATAATTACACTCTACAGTGTCGGCATTATATTTTTCAGCTAAATTGTACATTTGTTCGTACATATCGGGCTCCACCCAGTCATCAGGATCAACAAAACCGATGTATTCTCCGGATGCGGCTTCCAGTCCTTTGTTGCGGGCATACCCTTGTCCGCGGTTTTTCTGATTAATGATGACAAAACGATGGTCTTCGGCGGCGTATGCCTGAAGGATATCCAGGGAACCGTCAACAGAGCCGTCGTTAATGCAGATGAATTCCAAGTCGCTTAAGGTTTGCTTCCTCAAGCTGTCAAGACACTGCGGCAGGTATTGTTCAACGTTGTATACGGGAATGATGACGGATATTTTAGGCATGACGTTTCCTTTATGAAAAAATTTTTTTATCATATTATGATAATTTTCCATATATTTAAATAATTCATTAAGGGTTGTGTACAAAATTTAATGCTGGGGATTGTTGACGCTGAAGGGTTTTAATTTTCCGGCGGTGGTTTATGATGAACCAAATTGGTTATATTGGAGATTGAACTTTGATTATCGGCGTTTTGCTTCCGCTGCCTTTTAACGAACCTTTCGATTATAAAATCGAGGGGGAAGCCGTATTGGGTGAATTGGTCCGGGTGCCGTTCGGCCGGGAGGTCCATGTCGGCGTCGTATGGAAAAAGGGCAAGTCGTCTAATTTGGACGAGAGTAAAATCAAACCGATAATGGAAAGAATCAACTTTCCCCCTTTAAGCGCTGAATTAAGGAAGTTTATTGAGTTTGTGTCCGGTTATAACATGGCGTTTGCCGGACAGGTTTTGAAGATGGTTTTGAGCGTACGTCAGGTTTTTGACGATCCGAAAATGACGGTTTTATACGAGTTGTCGGGAAAGACTTTGGCTGAGGCCAAGTTGAAAAACTCCGATGCGCGCTGGCGGGTAATGGACTTTTTGAAATTTGCACCGTTTAACCGCCAAGATATTGCCGCCGGTGCCGGGGTTGGGCAGTCGGTGATAAAAGCGATGATTGACGCGGGAGTGTTGCGTCCGGTATTAATCGAAGATAAAAAGGAATTTGAAAAACCGAATGTCGCCTATAAAAAAGTTAATCTGACAGATGAACAAAAAGAGGCAGCGGTGCAGCTTGTCGGCGAAATCGGCAACGGGTTCAACGTTACGCTGCTGGACGGAGTAACCGGTTCGGGCAAAACGGAGGTGTATTTTGAAGCGGTCGCCCGGGCTTTGGAGTTGGGGCAGCAGGTGCTCATTCTGGTGCCGGAAATCGGATTGACCAGTCAATGGCTGGGGCGTTTTGAGCGTCGTTTTGGCGTTAAACCCGCCAAATGGCATTCCGCTTTGGGCAACCGGGAGCGAATTGACACTTGGAAAGCGGTGATTGAGGGGCGGGCGAAGGTTTTGGTCGGTGCGCGTTCTGCATTGTTTCTGCCTTATCAGAATTTGGGTTTAATTGTGGTGGATGAAAGCCATGACCAATCATTTAAGCAGGAGGATGCGGTCAATTATCAGGGGCGTGACATGGCGATTGTCCGTGCAAAGTATGAGCAAATCCCCATTATTCTTTCTACCGCGACGCCGGATTTGGAGACGGTTGTCAATGTTGAAGAAGGCAAGTATGATATTGTGGAGTTAAAAAGCCGTTTTGCGGCGGCGGTTTTGCCGGAGATAAAGATTATCGACCTTAAGCAGGACAAGCCGGTGCGCGGTTCTTGGGGCGTTTCCTGGCTGGCGCCAACGCTGGCGAATGCCTTGAAGGAGAATTTGGAAAGGCAGGAGCAGTCAATGCTGTTTTTGAATCGCCGGGGCTATGCGCCGCTGGTGATTTGCCGCGATTGCGGACATCGGATACAATGTCCGAACTGTACGGCGTGGCTGACCGAACATCGCCGCGTCGGTAATCTGGTCTGTCACCATTGCGGTTATGTCACGCCCATTCCCAAGGAGTGTCCGGAATGTCATTCGGAAACCGGATTGACGGCCTGTGGTCCGGGAGTGGAACGGGTGGCGGAAGAGGTTAAGTTTCGTTTTCCGACAGCGCGCGTAAAAATTCTTTCGAGCGACATTACGACGAACTTTGCGGAAGTGTCACAGGTGATTCATGAAATGGAAGAGGGAAACGTCGATATTCTTATCGGGACGCAGATTTTGGCGAAAGGACACCATTTTCCCAGCCTGACGCTGGTTGGAATTGTTGATGCCGATTTGGGGCTGATGGGGAGTGACCTTCGGGCCAGCGAAAGAACCTTTCAGTTGCTGTCTCAGGTGGCGGGGCGAGCCGGCCGCGGCGAGAAAAAAGGGATCGTTTATTTGCAAACGCTGTATCCGGAAAATGCAGTATTGCAGGCTCTGGTTGAAAATAACCGGGAGAAGTTTTTGGCTCTGGAAAAGAAAACGCGGCGTCTTTTGAAAATGCCCCCGTTTGGCAAACTGGCAGCGGTGATTGTTTCGGGGCCGAATCAGGAAGAAACGGAAAAAACGGCTCTCTGGCTGGGGCAAACTGCTCCCAATAATGAGTTTGTTTCGACTCTCGGGCCGGCACCGGCACCGATTTTTATGCTGCGGAACAAGTTTCGGTATCGCTTATTGCTGAAAACGGCAAAAAATATACGCATTCAGGATGTCTTGCGCGATTGGCTGAAGAGAATTAAAATTCCCGGCCGGGTCAGGGTTGAAGTTGATATAGACCCTTATTCTTTTTATTGATAATCGGCTTCGTTTTGTTTTATTCCGGGGTATCGGAGCGAGATTTTGGGCGTGTCCGTATTTGGCTTGTTAAGGCTGTTTTTTTTTGTTCTTAAAAATTAATGTCAGAAAGATTTTTCAACTGTTGCTGTTTGTGTTACGAAAATTTTGTCGAATACGTCATTGACTTACAATTAAAGGTATGCTAGTATGTAGTTACCAAATGATATGATGTCGATTATTAATTTTAATATATACAATTATGAAAAAGTTAGAAATTTTAAATGGTGTTGTAAAAGAATTTGGCTTAACAG
>OJOH01000051.1_pt1 | contig 101280 bp, 105 predicted proteins | sample 1598201 | NCBI WGS metagenome assembly OJOH01 (sample SAMN03922462, study PRJEB24848) | human gut metagenome | isolation source: stool sample | host: Homo sapiens | place: Germany | collected 2009-11 | reverse complement strand
GGCAGGATTGCGTCGAAGCCAAGTTCAGCTGGAATCTGGACCCGGTCGCGGCAGCCCGGATTTATGACGAAGCAAAAAATGGATTGGAATTTGTTTGTTATGGTTGCAATATTGATAAAAAAAGTGTAACACTGGCTAATAAAATGAAAATATTATATTAACAAACCGAGGTATGCAGTGAGTTACAAGAGAAAAGACGGCATCGTCATTCACGACGATCCCGAAGATTTTGAAAAGATGCGCAAGGCCGGCCGGATTGCCGCCGAATGTCTGGATTACATAACCCCTTATGTTCAGGTTGGCGTGTCCACCGGAGAATTGGACGATCTTTGCCGGGAATTTTTCACGTCACGCGGCGTTATTCCCGCTTGCCTCGGCTATCGCGGCTATCCCAAGTCGGTCTGCATCTCCATCAACCATGTCATTTGCCACGGCATTCCTGATTATGAGCGCAAACTGGTCGACGGCGATATGCTCAACATTGACGTTACCGGTATTTTGGACGGATGGTACGGCGATACCAGCCGTATGTATTTTGCCGGCAAACCGAGTATCAAGGCCAAACGTCTGGTCGAAGTGACTTATGAATGTATGATGCGCGGCATTGACGTTGTTAAACCCGGAGCCCGTATGGGCGACATAGGCGCCGTTATTGCCGAATATGCCCACAAATACGGCTATTCGGTTGTCGATATGTTTTGCGGCCATGGGCTGGGGCAGGTTTTTCATGATGAACCGAATGTGATGCACATTGCCCGCAAAGGAACCGGTCCGCTGATGGAAGAAGGAATGTTTTTCACGATTGAGCCGATGATTAACATCGGCAAACCTGACGCCATTATATTAAAAGACGGTTGGACTTCGGTTACCAGGGACAAGTCCTTGTCTGCCCAGTTTGAACATTCTTTGGCCGTAACCAAAGACGGTTATGAGGTTTTCACCTATTCTCCCAAGGGGCTGGACAAGCCGCCTTACAAGCTTTAAGGCTCAAAGGACTATGGAACGGGACGTCAAACAACCGGATTATCTGGGACACCGCCAGCGTCTTCGTCAGCGTTTTTTGCTGGGCGAGGGGAAAGATATGGCGGATTACGAGTTGTTGGAGCTGGTTCTGACGATGGCCATTCCCCGGCGGGACGTCAAGCCTCTGGCCAAAAAGCTGATTGCCGAATTTAACGACTTTTCCGGCGTTATCAATGCGCCGGCTGCGGCTTTGCTGGAAGTTGACGGCGTAAAGGAAAATACGCTGGCAATGCTTAAGGTGATTAAAGCCGCCGCCATCCGTACTTCCTGGCAGACGCTGTGCGCGGCCGAAGCGCCGGTCATCCGCTCTCCCGATACGTTGCTCGAATACTGCCGTACCTCCATGTGCCATTCGGATGTCGAGGAGCTGCGCATAATTTTTATGGATGCCAAATTGCAGGTCATCGGAGAAGAAACAATGCAGCGCGGCACCATCAACGCGGTTGCCGTCCATCCTCGCGAAGTTGTAAAATCTGCACTGGCGCATCACGCTTCGTCAATCATTATGGTGCACAACCATCCTTCGGGCAATACCACGCCTTCGCGCGCCGATTTGGAGATGACCAAAAAGGTCGAAGAAGCCTGCGCCGCCGTCGGCGTCAAACTTCATGACCACTTTGTCGTCAGCCGCAGCAGCCACTACAGCTTTCGTGAACAGGGATTTATAAAGTTATAATTCCGACAGTTGTTTGATGTGTTCAACCAGAAAGGTGATGTTGGTGGTAAACAGTTTGACTGAAATCGCCAGCAGAATGATACCGAAAAACTTTTGCAGCATATAGATAAATCCGGCTCCCAGCATCCTCTCGATGTGCTTGGTCAGCTTCAGCACCAGATATACGATTACCATATTGCAGATAACGGCCAGCAGAATATTGATGTCGTTATACTGTGCACGAATGGAGAGCAGGGTGGTCAGCGCTCCGGCACCGGCAATCAGCGGAAAAACCACCGGAACGAAAGTCGCGTCTTTGGGGGCGTCCGGGGTATCCTTAAAAATTTCGATGTCTAAAATCATTTCCAGAGCGACAATAAAGATAATGAAAGAGCCGGCAACCGCAAAAGAAGAGATGTCGACGTTAAACAGGTTGAGAAAAGCCTCTCCCACAAAGAAGAATATGAAAAACATAATCAAAGCCAGCAGAGCAGCCTTGGCGGCATTTATTTTTTTGCCCCGTTTTTTTAAGGTTAAAATCACCGGAATGGAACCGGTAATGTCTATAACCGCAAACAAAACGACAAACGCGCTGACAAATTCCTGCCACTGAAAACTTCCAAACATTTCTCAACTCACTTTTTTTAGATTAATTAATGGCTTATAGGTATCACTTTAAAATATTCCGTCAACTTAAATTTTTCATCAAAGTTGACAAAAATCCCCTCAAGTGGTATTATTTATAGCTGATAACTTATTATTTACACTCTTACTATGTGTGCATAGTTGTCATCTTAAACTGAGTACTAATCTAAAAATATATAATTATGGACAGCGAAAACCTGAAGAATACTCTTGCAGAGTATCAACAAGAAGTTCGGCAGGAGTTTGCCGACCATGAAAATTTTATGATGCGTTTATATTCGTTCCTATATTCTGCCAAGCCGGAATATATGACATTTAAGCGCGTGTGGCTCGAAGACATTGAGCATCAAAGCGAGTTCTGGTATAACCGCTTTAATCTTGAGCCTGACGAGGAAAACCTTGAGGAAGTTTCAGCCGAAGCCGAGAGTGCCTACACGGAATGGCGTGGCTGGTTTGCTCAATGGGAGTTGAATGTTCGCGGATTGTTTGAAGACTATCAGTGGAAGTTCAATTACGAAGAAGAGGAGGAAGAGCGTGAGCTTGAAATCCGTCAGGAGGAGGAAGAAGCGGAAAAACGCCGCCGGAAAGCCGATGCTGAATCAGAAGACGAGCCTGCGGATAGTTTCAGTTCTGTTTCTGATGAAGAGAGAGATGATTACCACCGGGAAGACGCGTCTGACAAGGACAAACGCTTCAGCTGGTGGGATGCCTTGGCTTCTGAGGAGGATGCTTCTTCGGATGTTGCTTTTGAGGATATCTGGAAACAGGATTTGTCTGTTGCCGAAACCCAAAGCGAAGAAGAACTCGAAGAACGTCCCGGAATATTTCCTGAAAACGTAGTTGACGGCGAAACCGAAGACGAACCATATGAACATCACCATCATGAACACCATGATGACGACAACGATGATGGGCATAAGGAAAGTCTCTTCAACTTTTGGGGCAGCCATCAAGATGATGAGCCGGAACCGAAAGAGGAAGAACCGGAGCCGTCTAAAGATGCTTTTGCTGAAAATGTCCCCGGCGAGGAGGAACCTAAAGAGGAAGAACCTCGCGAAAGCTTGTTCTTTGACGAGGACAAACCGGAGGAAGCTCAGCCTGAGGAACCGCAGCAGGAAGAAGAACGTCACGAGGATTCTGTTGAGGAACCAAAAGAGGAAGAACCCCGCGAAAGCTTGTTCTTTGACGAGGACAAACCGGAGGAAGTTCAGCCCGAGGAACCGCAGCAGGAAGAAGAACATCGTGAAGAAGAACGTCACGAAGATTCTGTTGAGGAACCGAAAGAGGAAGAACCAGCGGAAGAGCATCTTGCTGAAAATGAGGAACGTCCTGAAGAACCTGCGGAAGAAGACACCCATACGGAAGAACATCATGAAGAGCCTGTTGAAGAACCGGAACCTCATGATGACGAAACCTTAAATATGGATGGCTCCGGTTCAGAACCTCACGACGACAGTGATGAACTGGAGGCACAGGAGCGCGAAAGAGCTGAATTGGAGGCTGCTGAAAGAGAAAGAGCCGAAATCGAAGCCCAGGAACGCGAGCGTGCAGAACAGGAAGCTATGGAACGTGCCGAGCAGGAAGCCCAGGAAAGAGCCGAACAGGAAGCCGCTTCTCAAAATGAAGACCGTCATTATGACGATCCTCGTGATGATGATCGCGAACAAGATGAACGCGAACGTCTGGAAGCCATGGAGCGTGAAGCCGAAGAAGAGCGCGAACGCCAAGAGGCAATGGAGCGCGAAGCAGAGGAAGAACGTTTACGTATGGAAGAGGAAGAACGTCAGCGGGCAGAAGAAGAGGAGCGTGAGCGTCAGGAACTCGAGGAACGCGAACGTATGGAGGAAGAAGAACGCCAAAGGTTGGAAGAGGAAGAGCGTGAGCGCGAAGCCGAAGAACAACTGCGTTTGGAAGACGAAGAACGGATGCGTTACGAAGACGAAGAGCGTGAACGTGAGGCAGAAGAACTGCGCCAGCAGGAGGAACTCCGAGAGCAGGAAGAGTATGATGAATATGCCAACGAATACTAAAGATAAAGCCGACTGTGTCAAAACAGCCGGCTTTATTTTTTCTAAACAAGAAAAAACTTGAAAAAATGTGAAATTGCTTTAATCTGACACTTGCAGCTCAGAGATGGGCTGTGGTGTCTAGAAAACATCTTCGGGATTCCACCTTGTGGTGGGGTGCGTGATATAAGCTACTTTTGTAGTCGAATAAGCGTGACTGTTCTCGACAGTTTTCTAGCTCCACCTCCTTGTTTTTTTCAAGGAGGTTTTTGTTTTTAATCAACAAAAGGAGCTAAAAAATGATAACGGAAAATATGGATTTGAAAGAAATCCGCAAAGCTTTGGGGCTGGAGTTGTTTCTCCGCCGCCAGCAAAAGGGAATGAGCTTGTTCCATATGGCTCACCACATCAAAATCGACCGCCGGGTGCTTGACCGGGCGGAAACCGGAAAACCGGTGCCGATTTATACCCTGATGCGGATAATCAGCCATTACGGCAAAAAGGTCCGCATTGAGCTGGTGGAATAAAAACAAAAAGCCCTGTTTGAACGGAGGGCTTTTTCTTAAAAAAATAAAGCCCGCTATTGCAACGGACTTTATTAAAATGGCGACCCCGAGAAGATTCGAACTTCTGACCCACAGCTTAGAAGGCTGTTGCTCTATCCAGCTGAGCTACGGGGCCTTGGATAAACAATCAATAATTGGTCGAGCTGATGACTATTAAACCTAGAACACTATGTCCTTTTATCATCAATCTCTCTTCTTGGGAAGAAAATACTGCAAATACTTATAAATTACAAGCTTTTTTTAGTCGGATGGAAAATATTTTAATGTGATTCGCATTTTCCCTATCTAATCAAATCACCTTACTTATAATCAAAAAAGATTATAGCTAACTACATATTTCGTTGAAACATATTGATTTTTAATGATTTTATTTTTTAATTTTGTAGCCACATTGAAACTCACACAATAAATATTGATCAAATATTTTTTGAGAGTTCTAAAAGATCTTTTTTTCGATCCTTTATGATTTTTGCAGGAATGCCTGCTACAATTTTCCATGCCGGTATATCATTTTTAATAAGCGACATTGCGCCGGTTGCAACTCCTTCATTTAATACACACCCAGGAAAAACTACAGTATTATATCCTAATTGAGTATATTTTCTTAAAATAACTTTTCCTGTTGTTAAATTAGTAAATTCTTTTGGAACCATCGGCGAAATCAAATATTTTCCAGAAAAATCATCAATAGCACTATATAAGGTTCCCCTTGCAGATATTCCACAAAAATCTTCTATTTCTATTCCATATTGTCCATATAATGCAGAATATGCTGCAATATGAACATAATTACCTATTGTGACATTCCCAGATAAAATACAAAAATCATCAATCCGAACATTACTTCCTATTGATATATTTTGAGCACCATAAATCGAACATTTTCGAGAAATCAAAACATTTTTTCCAAATGATTTTAATCCAAGTTCAGATAATTCCTGTTCTGTATAAAAATTAGATTTCATATTTATCTCCCAACAATTAAATAAAGTATTATTATAAACAGTATCGCAGATAACAATCTAAAAAAATGATATTTCCTTTTTAGTCGACGTTGCTTTTTATGGTCATTGTTGGTTAATAGAGGTGGAATAAATTTTTCCCATAATTCTGAAAATTCTTCTGAAATTTGTTCTATGGTTGCGAAATCCTTGCGTTGTAAAAGTATATGTATCATCCTGTGTCCCGTAAACATGATATTGTTCGTTTTGTCTATATTAAACATACTTTCCAATATCTGAAAAAATCTAATATGAGGAATACCACAACGCAAAAACCATTCATCTGTTTCACCACATCCAGTCCAAATTCCACCTTGATTCCTGCGGTACACACTCATAATTTGTGGTAAAAAGCCTATTTTACCATGTTTTGCATGTAACAAGTGCCACAAATAATCGCACGGCAATATTTTTTTTTGAGGCCACATTTCTTTTTTTAGACACCAACGATACATTACAGAATTTGTTTGAATAAAGTTGTGTTTTAATAAATCCTCCAATGTTAATGCCTGTTTATGAAACCGATAAGCCGGTGTTGGGAATATGCTGTCAGGTTGAGAATTATCTTCCCAAATAACTTTGACAGGGTGAAAGCAAACAGTAAAATCTGGATTTGCATCTAAAAAGTCTACTTGTCTTTGTAATTTGTTTTCATCTATCCAATAATCATCACCTTCATTCATAGCAACGTATTCACCACGGATATAATCTAATATACAATCAATCAATATATCTTTTCCTTGGGAAAACTGATTTTCTTTTTGATAAATAGGTTTGATGATATCAGGATATTTTTTTTCATATTCGCGAATGATATCCGTTGTTCCATCTGTAGATGCATCGTCATGCACAATAACTTCAAACGGAAAGTTTGTTTTTTGCATCACAAACCCGTCCAATGCCTGAGCTATGAAGTCTTTTTGATTAAACGCCGTACAAACAATCGTTACTTTTGGTTTCATATTTTAGTCCTTGCTTTTACTTTGATCCCACAAATACGATAATATACTTCATTGTTTTTACACCTGACTTTAAAAAATATTTTTATAAATCTATTGTTTAACCAAGGTAATTTTAATTTTTGTTTTTTATGAGGCAACAATAGATCTAATAACTCAGCACATATAAATGTCTTTCTAGGTAACAGATAAATATTATCACTTCTTTTTACATATCGTCTGTCTGAATTAGCTACTAAAATTGCACAGGCTGCTTTATAATATTTTTTAGTTACATTAACAACTAAATCGTTATGCAATCCATAGGGATAGGAAATATAATCTATTGGTTTCTTAATTTTTTCTGATAGATAATCTCGACTCTCTTTCAGTTCTTTCTCTAAATCGTTTTCATTTAAATCAATAAGCCTGTTATGATGAATACCGTGCGATCCTATTGTACAAAGATCATCTTTGGACATGTTAATAATATCATCCCAACTGCATGCATATTTTTTATGATATTCTTGAAAGTCAATAGGTTCTTTGGTAATATTTTCTATAATTTTAATCGGTTCAATACCAAGTTTTCTTTGTTGCGTATAATGATCCCACAATTTAAAAAACGCCTCTTGCTTTTCTTTCATTGTGGATGTTTTAACAGTTTCAGAATCCAGTTCAATAGTGTTCTTTGAATTTATATAATCAAAAAATAATTGTGTAGCTTCAAACTCAGGAAAATTACACGATTGAAAACCTTCATTTATAAATCCTACATTTACAAAAAAAGTAAAAGGAATATTATATTTCTTAAAAATAGGATAAGCGTAGGTATATATATCTTTTCCACCATCATCTATCGTAATGCATATATCTTTCTCCGAGCCTGTTTTGTTTTGCTTATTTTTTAGAAAGTCAGCCAAGCTTACAAAACGATAATTTTGGGCCAAAGAGCGTACAATATAATATTCTAATACATCTGGATATACATTATAATTATTATCAAAAAAATGAATTTTAGCTTCATCTCTGGCCGGTGAAATTCTATGAAATGTCCATATTGTTCCATTTATTTTACTCATAACGAATCTCCCACATTGAAAATATCATTTACTTTTTCAATTTTATAAGAGCCTTCACCGTAAAAGAAAAAGTCATTAGGATATTGATAATTGATCACATTATTTTTTATTGATTCAAGTTTTTGTTGTTGTTGCTTTGCTTGATTTGCAGTTGAATTTCTGAATTTTTTTTCCAAATCTTTTCTGACATAAGCCATATGATGCATAGTTAAAGCTTGCGGAGCAAATAGCCAATTTCTTCCATTTTTTGTAACAATCATTCTTGTCGGATCTACCAAGCAGAATGTTTTTGCACCAGTTACAATTTTAGAATATTTATTGATTTTACAGATAAACGGAACATACATTGTTCTTCGCGGTTCCATAAATTTGTAATGTGGACGCTTTATGTAATAATACATAGCACAAGCACTAGAAGATATGTTATTGTAATAAATAAATTCTTTTGCTTTTTTGAATTGTTCATCGGTATAAAATTCATCTGTATCCATATTGAGAAAATATGTACAATTATTTTTTATACAGTCTTTTAATCCGATATTTCTTTTAGCTGTTTCATTTTGTTGAGGTGTTAAAGCAAAATCTGTTTCATAATAAATAATATTATCAATTAAACCTTTATCTTTTAGAGACTTTAGCAACGATAAACAGCTATCATCTTTCTCGCCGAAATTAGAGATGTTTTGATAAACTACATTTATATAATCCACATTATTGCGTACAGATTTTATACTTGCTTCCAATAGTTCAATACCATCAAAAACATTATAAGTTACACCCAATTTATGTTTCTGTTGCATTATTAAATTTTTTAATTCTTTTTTACGCTTTTTATCCCCTTTGACCGAGGCAATAAATTTTTGTATATATAATTTAGATAGATTCATTTTTTATTCTCTATTATAAACGTTTTTTCTGATTAAACAGATTTTTATCTGTTTAATTCTCCCAAATTATCCACAATTATAGCAGGAAACTTAGTGGCATCTTTGGCAATATCCATTCTGGTTGCTTCTCCTGATAAAACACAAACGAAATCTATATTTGCATTATCAGCAAGCTTTTTATCCGTGTATAATCTGTCTCCGACAAATGATAGCTTATCGGTACCATATTTTTTTATCAATTTATCTAGTAATAAGGTATTCGGCTTACCTAAAATCATATCAGGTTTTTTTTCGATAGTGGCTTCAATCAATGCTAACATAGATCCGATATCTGGAATTCCTCCTCTCTCCGTTGGGCAAAAACGGTCTGCGTGGGTTGCAATAAATTCCAACTGACAATTATTCAGCAGTAAACAAATATTTTTTAATTTTTGATAATTAATTTCCGTATCATACGTTAAGATAACGGCTTGATTCTTTTCTTCATTATAATCAAAATCAACCTCAGGAAGTTGTGATTTCATATAATTATAGACTTGAGTGTTAGCAACTAAATAAACAGAGTTAAATCCACGTGCTTTAATCAAATCAACTAATATATGCAAAGGGGATAAAATTGCTTCTTCATTTGTGGTAATTCCAAATTTATTCAATTTCTTAACATATTCCGCAGGTGCTCTAGATGTATTATTAGTTAAAAAATAAAAATCAAACTCTTGAGAACTGTTGATAACAAAATCAATCGCAGGTTGAATGGGGGTATCGCCTGTATATAGCGTCCCATCTAAATCGCAGATAAAACACTTTTTATTTTTAATATCAAAATTTGCAAATAACTTATCTGCCATTTTTAAATCTTCATTATTATCAACTTCCACCCATTTTTTATTATCAATATCATGAGGATATACATCTACTTGTTCAAACAAGTACGGAAAAGCTACTTCTGTCCATTGTTTTAATTCATTTTTTTCTTCTATAAACATTTTGACGATGTCAAACAGGCAATCAACAGCTTTTCTTGAATATTTATACAAATCAATAGACACGGCATATGATTCTTCTTCACTGATAGTTTTGGCAATATTATTTATTACACCATTATCATTCAGTGTAATTTTCATAGATTCTTCCATATAAATCTTATCATTGACCGCAATTAAATTTTCTTTTGGATTTTCAAGTAAGTTTTTAATAATGTCACTTTCATATAAACAATCCGCATTATTAATTAACAACGTTTCAAATTTGGTGCCGGAGCCATAAATTTTCTTTAATGCCAAATACAAAGAATACATATTGTTTGTTGTTTTATAATCAATGCTTTCAATAATGTTTACATAAGGGTAGTTTGTTGCGGTAAATTTTTTTATTTCATCTCCCATATATCCTGTTACGATAGAGATATCTTGTTGCGCTAATCCTGCTTTTAAATATCCTTCAATTTGATATTCAATAATTCTTTTACCGGCAACCTTCACTAATGATTTTGGCATATGATTTGTAATAGGGGTTAATCTGCTTCCCATACCTGCGGCTAATATAACAGCAATAGATTTCATTTTGTATCTCCTTAATGTTCAATTAAACTGATAATTCTCTTACAATTATCTCCATCTGTGTATTGAAAGAAAAATTTTTTAATTTGTTGATATGATAAACTCTGGGTTTGAGTGCCAGAATCAATTTCAGATTGTATGTATTTTAACAATTCAACAAAAGAAGTTTGTTTTTGAGATGGAAAAACACTATCTAAATCATAAAGAAAACCTTTTTCGACATCTTTATAGTTATCATAATCGTAGCAAAAACAAAAAACCGGCTTGTCTAAATACATTGCGTCAATATAAGCACTGGAATAGTCGGTTATACATATATCACATCTGCGTACTAACATTTGCATTTCAGAAAACTTCTGACTACCAACATCAATAATTAGTTCGTTGTCAATCAGTCTTAAAACTCTTTCTTCTGTTCCCGCGTTTAAAAATGGATGTAGTCTAACCCCCATAACGGCATTATTTTTCAATAAAAAACTTTTTAAACTTTCGATTTCTTGGTCACTGAAATCATATAACCCAATAGCACCTTCTCCCCCACGCCAAGTTGGAGCATACAAAATAAACATTTTATCTTTTGTTACATCATTTATTTGGGCTAGCTGTTTTTTTAGGTATTCAGGTAATCTTTCTTCTGCCATTACCAAAAAATCATTTCTAGGCAGTCCTGTGATACAAATATTATTATAATCTATTGGCGAAAAAGCAGCGCACATTGCATATGAATCATTTGCAGAAGAAGTAACTAAAAATTTATATTTCATAAATTCTTGTTTATGCTCTGGACAGTAATTATAAATTGTATTACATATTTTTTTTATGGGAATACCATGCCATAATTGTACGACATTATGGTATTTCCATATCAAATTTGGAGCTGGACTACCTAATTTATCTGAGAAGTCAAATAAGAATGAATGCATTACAAATATATTTTTACAACGGGCCAAGCAACACATTCCTTTGAATGAATATAATTTTACTATTTGTGTATTTTGGGCATTATCAATATCTAAATTACAGTTATTTATATAAAACACATACTTTCTTTTACTTTTATCTTTTTTAATATGTTCAAACACTGCACGGCTATTATCATAAAACTTATTTTTACCGACACATCCGACTGTAAAAGCAAAATTATTATTTTTTTTAGGCAGACAAAAATCTAATATAAAAAACATCTTTTTGAGCATATTATTTTTATATTCTGCAAATGTTTTTAATTTTATGCCACAAAAACGAATATAAGTGTTTCCGTTTTTGATTCTTTTTCTATAAAAAATCCTAATTAATTTATGCTTATATTTGGATAGTGAATGTTTAAGATTATCCCATAAAGGTGCATCGGATTTAATTTCTGAAAATAACATTTTCACATTATTAAAATTACCGGTATAATTTACAGAAGCGTTTTTATCTCGATTAAAACAATATCCGATAGTAATATTATCATTGATTATTTCAGAATAAAAAATACCATCTGCCATGTCTTCATTATGTTTTATGTATAAAATATCTATTTTTGTATCACTAAATTTGTTATTTATTTTTTTCATTAAATCTTTTAGTGTATCTATGGAGGCTTTTTTGTCGCTATCAGGCAGTTCCATAAACACGATTAAAACATTTTTTGATTTTTTTATGGTATCAAATAACCTAGATATACGGCGATTATATTTCTTTTTTATATTGGAAAAGGATTTTTCTAATGGTATATTCAACGGGAAATCATGATTAAAACAAATTTTGGTCCTATTATTAAAATATATATCACAGGGTTCCGGATTATCTCTTTGCCCTACAAAAGATAAGTCTTCTTTATTTAAAAAATTTTCAAAATCATTTAATAAGATATTCACTCGTTCTTCAAACGTGGCACCATACATCCAATCAAATGGGGAGCTAAAATGTCTTAATCCTAATTTAGATAATATTGTAGCGCACAAACACGCTTCACCTAAACTAAAAACGCAATCATATTGTTTTTTCATTATAAGCTCTCCTTAATTATTTTACTTATTAATAATACGTCTTCATTTGCCAAATCTGGATATAGCGGTAGACATGCAATACGTGAAGATATGTCCTCAGAAATTGGGCACTTGTTTGTTTCCTTCAAATATGGCAAATTGTTCAAACTAGGCCAAAAATAACGACGAGCATAAATATCTTGTTTTTTTAATTCATCAAAAACTTTTAACAAGTCTGCTTCAGATCTAAAGACAACAGGATAATAAGCGTAGTTATATTCTAACTCTGGTTGTTGTTTTGGGCGTTGTACTAGATTGGATAATTCTTTATCATACAAATCGGAAACTCGTTTGCGTTCAGCAATTATTTTGCTGATATATGGGAAGTTTGCTAACCCCATTGCCGCATTAAATTCAGACTGCTTGCCATTTATGCCTACACATTTGTAATCATCATAAAAATGTCCGAATTTTCTTTGCAATTCCAGTTTGTCCGAAACATCTTTTTCTTTAATAATGCAAGCTCCTCCCTCTATTGTATGAAACAACTTTGTTGCATGAAAAGAACAAGTCGTTATATCACCATACGAAAGCAGAGATTTACCTTTGTATTTTGATGCAAAAGCGTGAGCTCCATCGTAAATTACCTTCAAATCGTGACGATTGGCTATTTCTTGTATTTTTTCGACATTACAAGCATAACCAAACACATGAACCGGCATTATAGCCCTTGTTCTTGGTGTAATTGCGGCTTCTATTTTTGTGACATCTATGGTAAAATTATTTAGTTCAATATCCACAAATACCGGCGTACAGCGTTCCCATAAGATACTTGTTGTTGTGGCAACATAAGAAAATGGAGTTGTTATAACTTCACCACCATCAATATCTAACGCAGCCAATGCTAATTGTAACGCAATAGTTCCATTAGTTACATATTGAAAATTTTTAACTCCTAAATAAGAACTTAATTTATTTTCAAGTTCGGTAGCTAAAGGACCTTGGTTTGTTAATATGCCGGAAGAATAAATACTTTCAATATACTTCGTATATTCTTTAATTGGTGGCATAAATGATTTTGTGACATAAATGCTCATGAAACTTTTCTCCAGTAAACAGGAATTTTGCAAACATTGATAAATAATTTCCCAGATTTAGTGATTTTCTTTTGATAGAAGAAACGCAGTAGTCTTAGAATGATACAGTGTTTCTTAAAAGAAAGCCCATATAGTCTAGAATGTTTTTGACGTATCAACTTTTCTAGTGCTTTTTGTGTTGTTTCTGAAATGCTTTGATTCCTTGATGTTTCAGATATTCTATAGATAAAGAAGGGCAGTATTTCCCTCAGGGAAAATCTTCCAATCATTCTTACGGGCAATACCTTGAGCGATTGTTTCCATATCTGGTGCAATATATTCTTTAAGTAGCTGACTATATTTAGGAAAAGCATAAAGCCCTGGAATTATACGAATGATTTTACCTGCTTTTTCCAAATCTGTAAGAGAACGATCGATTTCCCATCTTTTAAATTTTTGTATAAAATCTTGAGAAGAAAATACTATTCCTCTTCCTCTTTTTTGGATTAAATAAAGTATTCTATCCTTTACAGTTTCAGACATTTTTGACCTCTCTTTTGTAGAAATATGGACCATTTTTCTACAAAAATCAAGTAATTTCTAAATAAATATGCTCTCAAGGCAGATTTGTATTAATAAGTCCTTTGTAAGCCGATGATAAACCATATGTATTTTTTTTACAAAACACATCTTTATATCCTCTTATTTTATTACAAAATCAAATAAAAAATCTTAATTACAGATTATTTTGTATTATATAAATTACTGTAAGAGTAATTTATATAAACAAAAATAAAACAAAGACTTTTGTTAAGGACTAATTTTCGCTTTTTCCATGTATTCCTTCTTTCATGCCATGTATGGCTGTGGGTAAGAGTTCTGTCATTAAACTCCGGTACTTCAGGCAAGCCAACTTCTAACGTATAACTGGGCAGAGAAACCTTGCCACTTTCAAAGGTATGCGTAAATGCACCACCATCTTCGGCGGTTGTCGGAGTGCCAAAGATTGCCTTGAGCCAAATACCGATGTTTCTTAAATCCACCGGCACAGCCAATTCGCCACCGACATTAATCACATCTTGGAACGGTGTTGTCGGGTCTCGGCCCAAACCCAGCACGTTTGATGAAATCAAGCCTTGTTCACTGTCTATCGTGCTTGAAGCAAACGGCACTTGCGTATATTTACCGTCAGAAAGCGTGCCGTAAGTACTTTCTTCAGCAATTAATAGTTTTGAGTTCCATCCATAAGCTCTTGCCATTTTGGAATTCCTTTCATTTTAATGCGTTTGTTGTTGAATACTGTAAAACCACTGGGATAACAGCCGCCTTAATTAACGGAGCACCTTCGATATACTCCTCAATAATTTCAGGCGGTTTAGGATAAACAAAATCCGTCAAACCGGTCAGGTTTATATCTGATGAGAGCAACTCACCAATTTTTTCGAGGAGTTCATCCAAGAGCTTATCTCTGTCTTCGGATTTACGAGCAGCGACCATATCCGGTGTTTCTTCCTGTTCTTCAACAGAAGGCGAAATGTTCGGATTTGGCACGCCTGCCATGGCTTTTTCAAAGTCTGTTGATTTTTGTGCTGTCGGAATAGTTCCTAAAACAGCCAAGATGTCAGAAGCTGACATATCTGTTTTTGCGAGCAACATCTGAGCGGTTTCTTCTTTACCTTTTACAAGTTCGGAAGCAAACACTTGGCTCATGCGTTCACGCTCGGCCATCTTAATATCCTCGGCCGAAAAGGTGGGTTTTTGTTCATTCATGAATGATTTCTCCATAGTGTTAAGGTCTGACACTAATTCCTCGAAAGAGGACAAGCCGTCCGCCAGACCGATACTGACGGCTTTTTGCCCAACAAAGACATCTCCGCCACCGAAGTTTTCAATAACTTCCTTCGGGGAGATATCCCTGTTAAGTGCAACTTTATTGATAAAAACATCAGCCAACGCATCAACGTGCTCTTGAATTTTGGCTTTACCTTCCTCTGTTTCCACGTTTGACCTCGTGTAAATATTTGTAAATTTAGTAAGCGAGGCTGTCTACCTTCCATAATAGCCGTAATAATTTCTGGAGATAGATAACACAACTTTAATATACGCCCCATATGAGTTCGATCTTCTTTTTCTCTTCGGGCTAATTCTGCAATTGTTAAGTTTGTTCTATCTAATAAATCTTGCCACTTAAAAGCCTGAGACACAGCATTTATTAGTCGTTCATCTCTTTCTGGCATTTCTGATGGGAGGTTATTAATTATCTTTATACGTCCTCTTTTTCGCGCCAACGTTACATTATAAGTAAATTCTAATGTTTTATGATTAAATCCTTTGTTTTTTACCTTTATATGATCTTCGAGTAGGGATATTCCAAAAGGCTTAAATCTTATTACAACCTTGTCTTTGTGCACGATAACTTTCTCTATAATTTGAGAAACAATAGATTGTAAGGTTGCAGGTTCAAAGTGTTCAAATACTTTTTCAACCGATTGGACTATATCAAATATCTCTCTTACACCATATTCAGGCTTGTGAGGTTTTATTTGATGAACAAGTTCTTGGATTATTTCGGGAGATTTAAAGGCGTTTCTTACTTTATCTAACACAAATTTATCTAGCTCACCGGCAGGAACACTTCCAGTCCGGCAAAGTTTATAACCTTCTTTTACGGCCCTTAAGGAAGTGTAGTATTCATAATATTTATTGCCTTTTTTACATCTTGTAGGCGTCATAGTGCCGCAACATTCACATTCAACCAATCCTTTTAATAAAGAGTTCTTAAAAGAGCGAGAAGGTGCAAATCTATCACCTCTATTTAATCTTTTTAATTCTTGTACCTGATTCCATAACTCCATGGGAATGATTGCTTCATGTAAACCGTCAAACATTTCACCTTTATAAGGAACTTTTCCAATATAAATAGGATTCCTCAGCATATTATTGATCATTGCGTGATTAAAAGATAGAGCTACTTCGCCGCTACTATTTCGAACTTTTCGAGGTTTAGAATGGTATCCCATTTCGTTGGCGTTGCGACTAACCTGAATTTCAGATCTGCACCGCAAATACTCTTCAAATATATACCGTACAATTTTAGCTTCTTCTTTATTAATAATTAGCTTTTTCTTTTCAACATCATATCCCAGAGGAACGCTTCCACCAGTCCACATACCTTTTTTCTTGGTTGCGGCGATTTTATCTCGGATACGCTCAGCACTTACTTCACGCTCAAATTGAGCAAATGATAGTAAAATATTTAGTGTCAGTTTCCCCATAGAGTCACAGGTATTAAAATTCTGGGTAACAGACACAAAAGAACATTCATGTGCATCAAGTGTTTTAATCAGCTGTGAAAAATCAAGTAATGAACGTGTAAGACGGTCAATTTTATAAACTACAATCATATCAACTTTACCATCCTGAACATCAGATAGTAATCGTTGTAAAGCAGGCCGTTTTAATGTACCACCGCTATATCCTCCATCGTCATAGTATTCCGGTATTAAGACCCAACCTAGATTCTTTTGACTTTTGATATAGTTTTCACCAGCTTCTCTTTGAGCCTCAAGAGTATTAAACTCTTTATCAAGACCTTCTTCTGTTGATTTACGAGTATATACTGCACACCTGATTATTTTTTGTTCCATGTTTACTCCTTATAGCGTTCTAATCCAAAAAAGTAATTACCGGATATTTTTGTGCCGGTTATTAATTTAGCAATGCTTGATAAACTTTTATATTTCATACCATTATATTCAAACCCACCCATGACTATTTTTACTGAGTGTTCTACACCTTTATATTCACGAACAATTCTAGTTCCATAGGGTGGGAGAGTTTTATGTTTTTGTGTGCTGTCACAAATTTCAGCAATCATTTTTTTAGTTGACACTTTTAAACCACCCAGCGCTAATTCCTGCATCCTATATGCAATTCTTGAGATATAATAATCTTTCTTTTTTACATCACAGTCAGTTTTGAAGTAATGTTTCCAAAGACGACGTAACTCGGGTAGAGGAAGTGTTTCTAATTTAGCGATTTCTAAAGCTAATTGCATTTTTAACTCCTTTCAATTCGTTTACATCACAATGAATGCTTGGATTTTTATTTATATCCAGTTCTTTCTCAACTATTTCGCCTTTTTCTAGCTTATCTAAATATGTAAGAAATTCGGGCAATATTGTTTTTACTAAATTTTCTAATAGGGTCATCTTGACCTCCTTTCGATAAGTAAAAAGCCCGGAGCTCGATTTTTCGTCCCAAAAAAATTAAAAAAAATCAAATTATTTTATAACTCATTGAAAATAAATAAATCTTTTTTATTTCCACAAAAAAAGTCAGGAGTACTTGTCGAGATTAGGAAAGAAAGTCACAGAAGAAAACAATCAACTGAGAAATAGCAGTATGTTATGACAATGTGGCTAAAACAAAAATGCCACATTCAAAAAAGTATATGATTTTGGAGAAAGGTATATATATAAAGTAGAAAATTTGCCAACCACATTAATATTTAGATAAAAATCACTTTTCAACAGTTGGCTGTCCTAGGGCTTTGCAGGGGATTTAGATAATAAAAAAAGCGAAAGTATATCCTTTCGCTTTTTTATATTGGTCGGGACAGCTGGATTCGAACCAGTGACATCTTGCTCCCAAAGCAAGCGCTCTACCAGGCTGAGCTATGTCCCGCAAAACTCAAAGAAACCTAGACCGACAACGGATTCAAATTTAAAGTCGCAACTTCCGAGTCCTTAACAGAAGCTATAATTAGCAAATTTAATTTATTTTGCAAGTATTTTTTTGCGCCGAATGCCGATTTTAAGGCAAAACCGGCACTCATTTGTGGTTGCACAAATGCATTAAATCCTTGCATTGAAAACTCAACTCTATAATATTAAACCAGAAATTTAATTCGATGAGTATGAGAATGTTTGTTCAGCTTTTGATAAATACCCTGATTGTCGGTTCCGGCTATGGTCTGATTGCGATGGCTTTCCGCCTGATGTATTCGGTGTCTCCGTTTTTTAACCTGACATTGGGAACCGTTGCGGCGGCAGGGGCCTATGCCGTTTTTTATCTGACATCTTCTGCGGGATTGGCGCCGTGGTGGGCGGTTTTGCTGGCTTTGGCCATATCTGGGACATTTGCCTGGGTGCTGGAGGCTTATGCCTATCGTCCGATGCGCCGGCGGGGAGCCTCGCCGATGATACTTCTGGTGGCTTCATTGGGGTTTTACACGATTTTCGAAGCGGTCATCCATTTGCTTTTCGGACCTCAGTACCAAACTCTGGGAGCCATAGATTTTTCTTCCCAGATAGATGTCTGGTTTGCCGAAATTCCCTTTGTCCAGGTCCTGACGATTGTCTCCAACGCATTAATTTACATCGGTTTGAACCATCTATTGTATCATACTTTTCTCGGCAAGCAAATCCGCGCCGTTAATGACAGTGCGACCCTGGCTCACATTCTGGGAATGAACAATGAGCGGATTATTTTGATTGTATCGGTTTTGTCCGGCCTGATTTTGGGATTAGCCGGAATTCTGGTGGGATATGACACGGGAATGGAGCCGGCTATGGGATTCAGCCTGTTGTTCAAGGGAATGATAGGTGCCATCATAGGCGGTATGGCTACCATGCGCGGCGCTTTTCTGGGCTCGTTTTTTCTGGCGTTTGTCGAAAATCTGGGCGTTTGGGCTTTTGCCTCCGAGTGGCGTGACGTCGTCGCTTTTGTCATCTTTATCGTCTTCCTGTATTTCCGCCCCAAAGGCATTTTCCAAAAGAAGGTGAAAAAATAAGAGGTTAAAAAATGGAATACCTGATTAATCTGGCAATACTGTTTTGTATCTACGGCACTTTGGCTTTGTCGCTGAATATGGTCGTCGGAATGGCCGGACTTCTTTCTCTTGCCCAAGCCGCTTTTTACGGCATCGGCGCATATGCCGCCGCGATTGGTATGACCGAGCTGGGGCTGGGCTTTTTCTCGACGCTGCTTTTGGGAATGCTTGCAAACGGCATTCTGGCTTTTGTTGTCGGAAAAATCCTTTCCCGCTTTCAGGGAGACTACTATGCCATTGTTTCCGCCGGATTGTCTGTTATCGTCTTTTCCGTTTTGCTCAATTGGAAAGACCTTACCAACGGGCCTCTCGGTATTTTCGGCATTCCCAAGCCGGAAATTGGGAGTTTTCGCCTGGTTTCAAACTTTTCCTATCTCGTTTTGTGTCTGGCCGCGGTTGCCTTGAGCTGCGGAATATATGTGTTGTTTGACCGCTCGTCTTTCGGACGCACCCTTAAGGCTCTGCGCGAAGACGAACAGCTGACCCGCCTGCAGGGGTACAACACCAAACATTTTAAAAGTATTGTTTTTGTCGTGTCGGCAATGATGTCGGGTATTGCCGGAGCAATGTTTGCCAGCTATATTTCTTTCATTGACCCCAGCACCTTCCAGCTCAAAGAAGGGATTTTTCTTTTCACGATTATCATTGTCGGCGGTTTGTCTTCGGCCAAAGGAAGCATTGCCGGTGCGCTGATATTGATTTCCTTGCCGGAAGTTTTGCGTTTCATAGGGCTGCCCTACGAGACGGCGGCTCAGCTGCAGCAGATAATCTACGGAGCGCTGTTGGTGCTGATGATGATTTTGAGACCTCAGGGACTGTTCGGAAAGTACAGGATGTAAAACGCTATGGATTATGCTATTAAAATCGAAAATTTGACCAAGCAGTTTATGGGATTAAAAGCGCTCGACGACTTGTCGCTGGAGTTTCCCTCCGGGCAGACGACCGGTCTGATTGGCCCCAACGGTTCGGGCAAAACGACGTTAATGAACGTTCTCACCGGTATGCTTGTACCGGAAAACGGAATGATAGAAATTAACGAACGGCGCTTTCGCAAAATCAAGCCCAATACGCTGCGGCGCCTTAAAATTGCCCGCACGTTCCAAGACGGCCGCCTGATAGAACAGCTTTCCGTTGAAGACAACCTGCTGCTGCCGGTTGCCGAAAACCGTTATTGGCACAGTTTGTTTGAGCAGCATATCGAACGTTATCGTGAACGTCTGGAAAACGTTTTGCAAACCGTTCGGCTGGCCGATTATAGATATAAAAATGCCGAAGGGCTTTCTTACGGCCAGCGTAAGCTGTTGGAAATCGGCAGGGCGCTGATGCAAAACGCCGATATCTATTTTTTTGACGAACCTTTTACCGGATTGTTTCCCGAGACGGTTCAGGATATCGTGAATATCCTGCGCGAACTCAAACAAAAAGGCAAAACCCTGATTGTGATTGAACATAATATGAACTTGATTGAACAACTTTGCGACTACACTGTCGTGCTTGATTCCGGGCGGTTGCTGGCAAAGGGAATACCCGCGGAAGTTCTTGCCGACGAGAAAGTCCGCGAAGCTTATTTGGGAAAGTGATATGAAAAGCAAATTAATCGCCGCCGTCATATTGGCAATTATAATAGCGGCTTTTGCGGCAAGTCGTTTTATCTCCTTCAAACAGCAGAAACCGGTGGAAACCGTTGCTCCCAAACCGCAGGTGACAATCGGCATCATTTTGCCGTTGAGCGGACGGGAAGGCGCCGTCGGTAAAGGGCTGCAGGCTGCGGCTCGCCTGGCTATCGATGATTTGCCCAAACATCGTCTGAAAAACGAATATAACTTTATCTTCAAAGACGATGAATTTGAGCCCAAAAATACGATTGCCGCGTTTACCCGGCTCCAGCATGCCGACCGCGCAAACGCCGTCATTACCTATTCGGCGCAGAGCGGCAGCGTCGTCAACACGCTGGCCGAGAACGGAAAAATCATCCAGTTTAACGTTGGCAGCGCCGAACCGGCCGTCGCCAAGGGGCGTTATAACTTTGTCCACTGGACACACCCAGATGAAAGTACACGGGAAATCCTCGACCATTTCCGTCGTAACGGTTTTCAGAAAGTTGCCGTCATTACGCCAAAAATTTCGGAAGCTTTGGCGGCAGAGAACGCTTTTCGCCAGAATTTGCCCCGTTATCCGGAAATCACGGCCAAATACTATCGTGCCAAGCCGCAGGAAAAAGATTTTCGGATGCTGTTGAGTTTTATCCGCAACTATGAGCCGGATGTCATTTTGGCATTGGTGTCGACCTCTCGGGCCAGCGATATCATTTTCCAGTATCGTGCGTCCAAACTGCCGTATCCGCTGACCAATGTGGCCAGCTTTGGGCGGCTGGACACCTTTGCCGGAGGTGAAGATATGTTTTTCAGCGACGTTGCGCCTGCGCGTCAGGAACTGATAAAGCGTATGCAGAGCTCTCAGCCGGACATCAGCACTTTCGGCGCCGGAAATATTTATGATGCGGTAATGCTGTTGGTTGAAGCGTTTGAAGACGCGCCGTCGCCGCAACAGGCTGTCGGTGCTTTGGAAGCGCAGCGTTATTACGAGGGAATGGCCGGCCGTGCGGAACAGGATGCCGAAGGCGTTTTTCACGCCCCGTCGGTTTTGAAACAAATTAAAAACGGCCGCGCCGAAATCGAAAAATAACCGGACGGACAGGGGAGAGACTTATGCTGGAGTTAAGAAATATTGATGCCGGATATAACAGGCGCCTGGTTTTGAAAGACGTCTCGGTTAAAATCGACACCTCTGCGGTTACAGTAATTATGGGGCCGAACGGAGCCGGCAAGTCGACTTTGCTCAAGGTTATGTACGGCCTTATCAGGCCGGTGTCCGGCGGAATTTATTTTAATGACGTCGAAATTCGGCCGCAGCCGGCGGAACTGGTTAAAAAAGGCGTTTTTATGATTCCTCAGGGAAAGCGGGTTTTTCGTAATATGACGGTGTTGGAAAATATTGAACTGGCCGCACATTTTTGGCCTAAACGTTTTGCTTTTCACAATCGTCTTGAAGAAATTTTAATTCATTTTCCCGATTTGAAACCGCGTTTGGATGATTTGGCCGGCAATCTTTCCGGCGGACAACAGCAGATGGTGGCTATTGCCCGCGGGCTTATAAACCAGCCCCGGCTTTTGCTCCTGGATGAACCGTCAATCGGTTTGTCTCCCAAGCTTACAGCAGATATGTTTAATAAAATCAAAGAGCTCAATACCGGCCTCGGCACCGGTTTTGTCATTGTGGAACATAATCTTAAGACTTTGTTACCGCTTACTGATTATGCTTATATTCTGGATCAGGGGCAGGTTGTCTATGAAGGCTCGTCCCGTTCCAAGGCTTTGGATAAAATGACGGCAAGCATTTTTGAAAAGAAAGTTACCTGCGCATGAAAAAGTTTTCCCGCACGACTGAAGATTTTACCTGTGAGCATTGCGGTGCAAAAGTTCAGGGCAACGGCTATACAAATCATTGTCCGCACTGCTTATATTCTAAACATGTCGACGTCAACCCCGGAGATCGCGCGGCGGAATGCGGCGGTTTGATGAAACCGGCTGACCTCGAATACAAAGACGGGCGCTACATCATTGTTCATCGTTGCGTCAAATGCGGTTTTGTTCGTAAAAACAAAGTCGTCGATGCTGATGATTTTGATGCCGTACTTGAACTTTCGCGCCAAAAAACCGAACGTTTGAAGTTTTAGAACAGAGCAGGAGTTTCTGATGAATTACGTAATGTTGGCACTGGCCGGAATCCTTTCCGGCGGGATAGTTTTCGGCGCTAAAATTCTTTTTATGTCTGGTGCCACCTTGTTTGAGGTTATGTTGTTTCCCAATCTGATTGGTGCAGCATTGTTTACGCCGTTTGTTGTCAAGGAGTTTAAACGCTTTATCGGCGTTCCTCCGGTCATAACGCTGTTGTTTACGCTTTCGGTGCTTTTGGTGAATGTGGGTGATTATGTTCCCTTGTTTATGAACGTATCAGTAACGTTGGTGCTGTTGTTGGTTTATTTGCAGCCGATATGGACGATTATGATTGAGCGCTTTTATTTTAAAAAACATATTGCAGCGGCAGACTGGGTTATGGTTGCGGTTATGTTTGCCGGTCTGATTATTCTCATCAATCCGTTTCAGGGCATACATTATTCGCTTGTGGGTATGAGTTTGGCCTTGTTCGCCGGATTGGGAGAGTCGGTCTGGATATTGATAACCAAATATTTTTCAAAAAAAGGAATATCTCCGGCTTCGACATACTGGTGTACCTGTTTTTATGCCGTCGTGCCGCTGGCGGTGTTGTATTTGCTGGCTAACCGTTATATGCCCAGATATGAAGACGGTTTTACTTTGTTTTCTTTCGACATCGGAACGAATTTGTGGATTTCGTTTTTGGTGTACAGCCTGTTGATTTATACGCCGGCCAATGTACTGGTGTTTTTCAATAATAAAAATGTTCCTGCCGGCATTATCGGAATGATTTTGCTGTTGGAGCCGGTGACGGGCATTACCTTGGATATTGTCTTTTTACACAATCCTTTGACGTGGAACATCATTGTCGGCGGCGTCATTATTCTTGCTGCCAATATCGTTTTGATATTGAAAAACAGCAGTATGGCCTGTCGTCGCCATACTGCTGCGTTCAAAATGCTTTCTGAGAAAAAAAGCTATTCTTCGTCGGCCTCGTCCATACGGGATTGACGGCGGTTGTTGCGCCCGCTTTTTTGTGAACTGCCGGAATTGCTGCGGCTGATGTTTATTTTCTTTTTCTTCTTTTGCTCATTCGGTGATTTGGGAATGGCGATTTTCAAAACCCCGTCGGCATATTCGGCGTCGGCGTTGTCAAATTGCAAATCCCAGGGCAGGGGAATGGTTCGCTTGACCATACCGTAAGAAATTTCTGAAAAATAGCTGCCTTTGCTGTTTTCCTCGTGTTCATGCCTTTTTTCGCCGGAAATTGTCAGATATCCGTCAGAAGAGATTTCAACATCGATGTCATTTTCGGCCACACCGGGCATTTCTGCAGTGACGGTCACTTCATTCTGGTTTTCCGAAACCTCGATTTTAGGCTCCATGTCAGCCATATCGCTGCTGTGGGGAAAATCCAGCATATTCCAAAAATGCGAAATCAAACTGCGCATATCGCCGTGTTGATTGTTGTTGTGAATCGGAACATTGCGTTCCTGTTCATCACGGGTCGTCATATGATTAGCCATCTTATATTCTCCTTTTTCCTAAATGATTGTTGTCTGAATTAAAAAGGCTTAGGCCTCATGTTCCAGTTCTTCCAATTTTGCTTTGGCCTTTTCAATTTCTTTTGCATTGCTTAGGCCGTTGCCCGCACGATTCATATAAAACACCAGCCGGCGCAACGCCAGAGCAGGGTCGTTGTGCGCTCCTTTCATCAGAACTTTTACTATTTCTGGCGCTTTTTGGGTAAAAGTTCCCGCGGGGGCGTGCCATTTCAGATGTTCGTCGGCCTCCTCTGACCAATAGGGATTTTCATCTTCAAGCATAAGCGTCTCCTTTGTTAAACACCTTTAAAATAAGCACGGCTCTATACGGATTAAATAAGCATAAAGGATAAAAAAATCCCGGGATACTAAGTCCCGGGACTGAGACTGAACGTTTTTGTTAACGAACGGAGCACGTTAACCCGTCTACCTTTCCGTTGAACGGATTAGGATACAAGCTGCAACAGGTATCGTAACATCTTCCCGTATAAATGTTGCAGGGAGAACAGTTTTTATAACATTTGTAACACGTCAGCCCATGGAAGTTTTCTCGGTTGCAGGTCAGATAATTGGATGATGCGTCAACAGTAGAACTGTAACCGCCATCCTGACAGGTCCATGCGCGACATTTATAACAAGTGCCGGATCTTTCACCGCAAGAACAGACTTTAGAGGTTGTTCCTATGTTTTTCTGCGATAACGGGCAGGATGATTCCTGATATCCGCTGGGACAGCTGTAGCTGTGGGTGTGCGCCGGAGCTTTGTAACAGGTTCCCGAAGCAGCACCGCAGGAACAGGTCTTGGGAGCAGTCTGGGCTGAACCGCCCCATGAATTGGTCGTCGAGTATCCGCTCGGGCAGTTGTAAGAGTGAGAATGTCCTTCTTTGTAGCAGGAACCGGATTTGGCGCCGCAGGAACAGGTTTTGCTGACGGTTACCGGGGTTATCAGTCCGGAGCTTGAAGCTTGTGTTCCGCTGGGGCAGGAGTAGCTGTGCGCGGCACAGGCATAACAGGTTGACCCAGCCTCAGTCTTGGCCGTTCCGGTCTGATGATAGGCGCTGCCGCAGGAGGATTTGCCGTAACCGGACGGGCAAGTGTCATTTTTGCAGGAGTAGCAGGTTCTGCCGTAATAAGCAACGGCGGAACAGAGATAGCCGCTCTTGGTTGCGGTCTCATAGCCTCCGGCAGAACACTGGGGCTGATAACAGGAATAACAGGTTCTTCCGCCATAGGTGACGGCAGAGCAGATACGTTCGGTCTGCTGTTCGGCATAATATCCGCCGGAAGAACAAGGTTTAGGAGAACAGGTGTTATACTTACCGTCACAAGAACCGCCTGAGGGTTGATATTCCCCCGAACAATTGGAAGAGGTGTATTTGTATTCGGAGGAGCAAATACATCCTTTCTGACAGGTCATTCCTGCAACGGGATGAACCACACCGGTAGAAAGCTTGGGCGAGGGGCAAGTTTCGTAAAGATTATAATGTTCCATACAATCGGAATCGTCTTTGACAATATCTCCGCCGCCAATATCTTCAGAACCGCGGCTGGCGTTTCCTTTAAGATAATCGGGGAGCCAATAGATACCGGCGACTTTGATGCCGGAAGCGGAAGCAAACGGCAGAGGTTTTAATGACATTGGTGTGAAATGTGGGTTTACGGCAGGAGCCGCCGCTGAACAAGGGGCGAATAAGAACATCGCCGCTACAGCAGAAATAAAAGAATTGATATATTTCATAGTCGTCGTCCTTGCCGTGATAAAAACTAAAGCCGTTTGCTTTAATTTCTATTTTAACAAAGATTTCAAATAAAGTAAACAATTAATTGCACGGAGTGGACGAACAAAATAAGTTTTCAGATAAAATATTTATGGAAAATAAAGCATTATTATATTACCTTAATTTTATATGATAATAAAAGGAGTCAAATTATGGCGGGCAGCTTGGCGGTTGTAAGTGATTTTGACGGCACTATCAGCAGAGATGACTTCTTTTGGCTGATAGCGGACAAATATTTTGACGCTCCGGCTTTAGAGCCATGGAATCTTTACCTGCGCGGAGAAATGTCGCATTTGGATGCCTTAAATGCAATATTTTCGCAAATTCGCCTGCCCGAGGAAGAGCTGTATTCTTTTATCGATTCCATTGTTTGGGATAAATCTTTTGTCTCGGTTGCTGAATATTGTTTCCGTCGCCATATTCCGTTATATATTTGTTCCGCCGGATGCGACTATTACATCAATCGCCTGATTGGTTCGCTGATTTCCCGTTGGAACATAAAGCTGATAACCAATCACGGCGTTTATGACGCCGCCGGTGGATTGAAAATGATACCGCCCTACGACTCTGAATTTTACGACGCCCGGGTCGGTATTTCCAAAGCCGGTGTTGTTCAAAGCCTCAAGCGGCAGGGATACGACGTTGTTTTTGCCGGAGACGGCCCTCCGGATTTTGCTCCGGCACAAATAGCCGATGTTGTTTTTGCCAAAAAAATATTGCTGGAAAAATGTCTTGAAGCTAATATAAAAACACAGCCGTTTGAAACGTTTGACGATGTTTACGCTTGTCTGCAGGGAGGTTGAGATGGCCTATTTACCGTATCCGAATAAACAAATAAACATTCCTTATCTTCTGAAAATAGGAGAGGGAAAACTTGCCAAAGTCGGAAAATATCTGGTCGACAAAGGGCTTGTCAATGTCGCTTTGTTCTGGGGAGAGGGGCTTGAAGATGTTTTTGGCCAAACGCTCAACCAAAGTCTGCGGGAATATGGCATTAAAACCGCCTATAAACAGGATGTTCGGTATATTAATATCGAGGAGATTACCAAAATTGCATTTAACCTTCCGGCCAATTTGGAAGCCATTGTCGGCATCGGCGGCGGCCGGGCGCTCGATTTTGCCAAATATACGGCGCACCTGCTCAAGCTTCCCTTTATTTCCATTCCGACCTCCACGTCAAACGACGGTTTTTGCAGCCCTAATTGTTCCCTGTTGGTAGACAGCCGGCGAAAAAGCGTTAAGTCGAGCATTCCCTTCGGCGTGGTGATAGATTTGGATGTTATCCGCAGCTGTCCCCTTATTTGTTTTTACTCCGGCCTCGGGGACATGATATCCAAGGTTACCGCCCTTTGGGATTGGAAAAAGGCTTTTCAGAAAGGATATGAAAGGTACAATGATTTTGCATCTTTAATGGCTTACAATTCGCTGGATTTGCTTTTTATCAAACATAGCTTTGATGTCAAAGCGCCGGAATTTCAACGTAGTTTGACAAATTCTCTGTTGATTTCGGGCATTGCTATGGAGATTGCCGGAACTTCGCGTCCGGCCAGCGGCTCGTAACATCTGATTTCTCATGCGTTGGACCAGGTCTGCCGCCGTCCGCAGATGCACGGACTGCAAGTGGGCGTGGCAACATATTTGTGCGCGCTGCTGCAAAACAATCCGACCGTCGAGAGTGTGCGCGAGGTTTTGCTTAACACCGGTTTTTTTGCCTACGTCCGTCAAAATCCGTTCGATAAGGACGAATTCGTCACTGCTTTGCGTCTCGCTCCTTCCATTAAAAAAGACTATTATACAATCCTTTCCGAACCGGACAGTTTTGACCGGGCTCTTCAACTGATTGAAAGCGATTCAATTCTGACCACGCTGATTAAAAAAAATCTCGGCTGACGGCTGGACTTCTGAAGCATAATGATTAAATAAGCTCTGAATTTATGACAACCCATATTTTTAGAGGAATTTAATCTCGTGGCGCTTGAATTTGACAGCAGTATTTTATACAAATTGGACAATGGTTATTACATAACCAAAGTAACCGGCGAAGAATGTTCTTTGGTTTTTAAGGATCCCGAAAATGCCGTGGTGGCGATATTGGAAAGCTGCGGCGGAAAAGTTACCCGAGTGGCACCGTACCGCGGCCGTATTCTTAAAACGCTGGAAAAGCATATTCTCCATAAGTTTATCCGTGCATATAAGTATCGGCTGAATACCGAAGCTGCGGAAGCGTTGGACTTGTCCATCCTGCGCATAGGCGATGAACCGGAGCAGTACCTTTCCGAACGCCAGTTGAAAAAGCGTCTGAAAGAGCGTCTGTCCAATGCTCATTTATTTGTCAGTAAATTGAGAATGAATACTCTGCGGATACCGTCGTTTTCCAAAGGGGGAATTTACAACCTCTGCCGGGCGCAGGTCAGCCGGTTAATTGTTGAAAAGAATTGCGATTTGCTGATTGATATGCGGGACAATCCTTATATTGACGCGCTGCGTGTTCACGAGAGCTTTACCGGAAGCATCAATATGTCACGCAACACTGTCGAAAGCATTATCATCGACAACAATTGCCGCTGCGATTTGGCGGTGTATGACAGTTTGCGTTGCTTTAATCTGATTATTGCCGATGTTTACAGCGGCAATCTTAATATCAAAAATTCATGTTTTCATGCCGTAAGCATAGGATTTTACTGTTATGCGGTCATTAAACTGAGCGACAACTGGGGGCGCCGGGACATAACCGTCGGAGATTCTTTTCGCGGCAGCCTCAGCATTAACGGCGTTAATATCTCGGACGTTAACATCGGCAAGGATTGCAAAGGCAAAATTTCCGTAACGTCAACAGAAAAACACGGTCCTCATCAGATGAAAATAGATTCCGATTTTGCCGGTATTTTGGATGTACGCGAAGCTGACGAACTTGAAAAAATTGAGATTGGCCAACACGCTCGCGGAAAGTTTAATCTGCTTGGCTGCCCCGGAGTGAAAGTTGTGAAATTTGATAAATATTTCAGCGGTTATGCCGATTTCAGCGAATCTGCCGTCGAGTATGTGCGGGCCAAATATGGGTGCAGCGGAGAAATGGTGTTCTTGAATTGTGAAAATTTGGCCTTACTTAAATTACCGAAAGACAAAAATTCGGCGATAACCATTGAACGGGAACCGCTGGCTGTAGAGAGCGACTCAAATAACCTTTACTACCAGTTCTCCGATACCAGGCTGCCGCCTCATTATTTTACGCCGTTTTATCGGAAATTGTACAACGGAATTAAGAGTATGATTTCCGGAGAACCAAACTAGTTTTGTTACAGTTTTGTTACAAAATTTGGTTGAGTTAATTGTTACAATATGGTATATTATAACTATAAATACCTTGCTGAAAAAGGAGACTTATTATGAACACCAGACCAAAGCTTTCCGGAGCTGAATTTATGAAGAAGGTAAGCCCGAAACAAACAGGAAGCATTATAAAGTTTCCCGAGACCAAAGAGATATTCTTTGCCTTGATTGAAGCCCGCGGCTTGGAAGTAAATGCCGGCCATCTGCGCCCGGCATCCGACAATCCGGCAATGAATGAAATTTATGCAAAAACGGCCCGTATCAACGCCATTAAATCATCAATGAAAATCCGCAGCAATTCTTCAGACGTGACTGACAGCCATTATGTTGACGTAGCTTTGGATGCTTATATTAAAACCGGCGGAAAATATGAAAATTTTGCCGGACAATTGGAGTTGCACAAGAAAATGTACCGGTTTCAAAATCAGAATGAGTCTCCGCAGTTCAAACAACCCCTGCATGTTTCCGAAAATAGGCTTTATGCCTGAAACATTGCAAAGAATAAAAGCCCCTGTTGCCAGGGGCTTTTGTTTTAGGCGGCTTTTTTCATCTGTTTGCCTGATTTTCGCCGGGCAGCCGGCATTTGAAACGTTTTGGCGTTTTTATTGAATTTTGCGCGGTTTTTAGCTTTCTTGTCCGGAGCAAACGGCTTAAACGGATTCTTTGCCGTCATTTTCGCCTTGGTCTTGTTCAGCTGTTTACCGTTAAGCGGCGTAGCGTCGACCGGAGCGTCTCCCAAAAGGGCTGCTTTGTCTTTTCCGCTGGGGTTCAGCAGCTTGTAAATGGCTTTCCATTTGGCGTTGTCTGACGGTGTGAGCAGGTTGACGGCCGTTCCTTCGGCACCGGCACGGGCAGTTCTGCCGATACGGTGAATGTAGTCTTCCGGACATTGCGGCAAATCGTAATTGATAACGTTTTGGATGTGAGGAATGTCCAATCCCCGGGCAGCGATGTCGGTAGCGACCAGGACACGATACTTTTGCTGGCGAAAATTGCTGATAACCTTGTCCCTTTTGCTTTGGCGCAAATCTCCGTGAATGGCTTCCGTCGGCTGCTCGGCCTTATTGAGTTTGCCGGCCAGACGTTCGGCGCCGTATTTGGTCTTGACGAAAATCAGAACCGAACCTTCGCGGTTTTGCAATTGGTTTAAGAGCTCGCCGTATTTCATAGCCTCATTGGTTTTTACCAGCTCTTGGCGGACTTTTGAGGCAACCGCATTGGTCGAGCCGATGGCTATGCGTTGCGGATTGGTGAGATATTTTTTTGACAGGCTTATGATGTTTGCGGGGAGCGTTGCGGAAAACATCAGCGTCTGGCGTTTTTCGGGAAGGAATTTGACAATCTGGTCAAGCTGGATGCCGAATCCCATATCCAGCATCCGGTCCGTTTCGTCCAAGACCAAAAAGTCGGTATCCGTCAGCTTCAGGCTGCGCCGCAGCAGATGGTCGTTGATTCTTCCCGGTGTGCCGATGATGATACGCGGCCGCTGTTTAAGCTGTTGCAGCTGCCGGCTCATTGATTCTCCGCCGATAAGCAGAGCCGTAAGGATACCGCTGCGGCTGCCCAGCATTTTGTCTGCGGCTTCTCTGACTTGCTGAGCCAGTTCGCGGGTAGGGAGCAGAACAAGCGCCGTTGCCGAAGGATTTTCCATAAGATGGGCAATCATTGGAATAGTAAATGCACCGGTCTTTCCGGTTCCGGTCTGAGCTGAACCGAGAATGTCACAGCCGTTCATGGCAACCGGGATAGCCTGTTCCTGAATCGGGGTAGGGGTTGTAAAGTTGATTTTGTTGAGGGCGGCAATAATGCTTTCAGGCAGCCCGAAATTTTCAAAATTGTTCATTTTGTTTCTTTCAAAGGTGTGTTAATATTAGGCGAAAATCTAAAACATCGTGTTTACGATGCCAACTCTCACTAAATCCATTGATAAGAAATCTATAAACAAGAAGAGCTGCAAGAATCTCTGCGAGTGACTATAGCTGCTTTATTTTATTAAGCAAGCTTTATTTTATAAAATTTTGTCAAATCAGGCTGTCCGGGGCTCCTGTTCGGCAGATTTGTGCAGTGAAACCAAAGCGATTCCGCCAATCACCAAAATACCGCCGATAAGCTGGGACCAATATAGTTTTTCATGCAGGATGAGGTAGGCTTCAATGCCGGAGAACAGCGGAAGCAGATAATAGATAATGCTGGTTTTGATGTTTCCGATACGAGCCAGGGCAGTGTTCCAGGACAGGTAGGACAAAACCGAATTAAATATTCCGAGATAGATGAAAACCGCAAAATCAGACAATTGTAGACTTTCAAGTTTGGCAAGGCTGACCGTTCCGAACAAGAAAGGAACAATGATGATGACGCCGGCAACCGCCGTGGCTCCGAGCATTGCCGATTGCGATATTTGGGGCGGGCGTTTTGCCTGTAGCAAAGAATAAACCGCAAAGCAAAAAGTGTTAAACAACATAATCAAATCGCCGCTGACCAGCTTAAAATGCCGTAATTGCGTCAAATCTCCCTGTAAAATGATGACAATGACGCCAAACACGGCAATAATGAGTCCCAGTATTTGTTGCAGGGATATTGGTGTTTTTAGAAAGATTCTTGATAATATCACCAAAAAAATCGGTCCCGTAACGTCTAACAGGCCCATATTGATGGCTGATGCCGTTCTTCCCGCATAATAAATCAGCGTATTGTCGAGCACAATGCCGGTTATGGCCAGGCTTATCACCAGTTTCTAGCTTTTAAGCAGAAGAGAAAAATTTTGTTTGATGCCTGTCCAAGCCATCGGCACCAAAATCAACGATGCGACAAACCACCTTCCGAAAGCTATTTCAAAAGGTTCCAGGCTTGTTGCAAAGTAACTGGCGATAATCAGGTTAAAGCTCCAAAAAAATATGGCGGTTAACGCCAGAAAGTAACCGTACCAGCTGTTTTTGCTCATTGCTTTTCCCTCATTCTTTTATATCGGAATCCAAATATAATTGTTTATCGCAGCATTTAAACCTTACCGAAACGATTGTATCTGGACAAATTGGACTAATTATGCTATTTTGCTTATATTTCTTAAATCTTATTAATTAATAATTGTTCCAAAAAATAATAAAAATGAAAAAGTTAATTGTTTTTGCCTGGTTAATGTTTGCTGTAGTAACAGCTGACGCTCAGCGCGTTTATCTTGACGAATACGATCAGTTTGCGCTCACTGAGGTTCCTGAAGCTGAAATCTGCAATCTCAGGCATTTCGAAAGCTCTTTGTCTTCTGTCATCGTTTACGAGGAGTTGAGGTCCGAGTTTTCTTTGGCTGACATTTCTCAAAACAGTTATTCAAGGCTTTACGGAAAGTTTGACGGAGAAAAATTTATTCCGTATTCCTGCCGCAAGGGCAGAAAACTGGCTTGGAAAAAGGTCTCACAATGCGTGAAGAAAACGGACAATCCTGTTGTCAAAGCCTATATGCGGGTCAGACTGCTGGAAAGTAAAGCAAAGCTTTCAAAAAAAGAACGCAAACAGCTTGAACGCGACCGGAATATGTTGTCGGAGCTTTTGTGATGCTTCAGCAAGAAGCTGTGGAACTGTTGTTTCCGCAGCTTCTTTTTTTTGATTAAATGCTGGACAAGAGGTTGTGAGTATGCTAAACCGGGCGGCGCTAAATCTTATTGAGATATAATTTTCAAAAATATACGTTTTTTTTATTATTAATTTAAAACCCAATTAAAATGAAAAAGTTAATTGTTTTTGCCTGGTTAATGTTTGCTGCATTAACGGCTGACGCTCAGCGTGTTGTAAAAAACTCAGAAGGCTTTGCCCTCAAAGATGTTCCTTTCCGGGAAAAAGCAAATCTTGAGTATTTTGAAACCTGTGTCCATTCCTTTAACATTTATGACGCCTTGGTTCTTCGCCGCAATAACATGGATGTGCGTTTTTTGAGCACCTATGTAGAATGTTTTGGGCGCTATCGCAGAGGAAAGTTTGTGCCGTATTCTAACAAAAAATCGATGAAATTAGCGTGGAATACCGCATTGCAACGGGTTGACCGGACTAATAATCCCATAATTCAGGCTTATATGCGCTGGAAAGCCTATAGCCAAAAAGCCGAGCTTTCGCCTAAAGAGCAAAACTGCTTGAATCAGGCAACCGATTTTCTTAACGGCTTAATCTGACATTTTATGAACAGAGAAAAGTTTCGTATCAATTTTGCACTGGTTCTGTTGCTGCTGCTTATTTCGGCAGTCTCGGGATGGTATAACAACTGGAGCGGCAAACTGGCAGATAAAAAATTTGCGGCGGTTCCGGTTGTGGAGATTCTCCGGCTGGACACCTTGGATGTTACCGGCAATGGAAAACTGGTTATACTGACGCTTTCCGACAGTACGACGCGCTATATACGCTGCGGTAATTTCAATATACCGCAAAATTGTCGGAAAATTCAGTATCTGAGAGAAAACAACAGTGACGAAATTACCAAATTGAGGTTGAAAAACTGATGCAAAAATCAGTAAAAAGGCTTTGTATACAAATACAAAGCCTTTTGTTTTTGTTATTTATTGATGGCCTGCATCATTTGGTGAATTTTGTTGGTTGCAAAATTCATAAAGTCTTCATATTCCTGTTTAGAAATATTGTCGTCGCCGTCCTGGTCAATCTGTTTGAACGCGGCTTCGTATTTACGCATGGTTTCCGCAATCATTGCTTCCATATATTCGTCTTTGGAAATCTGCCCGTCATTGTTCTTGTCCATTTTCTTAAATTCGGCGTCACTGACTTCTCTTGCTTTCTGTTGGATGCTTTCCAGATTAAATTTAGGGCGTTCAACCTGAGCCAGTGCGGTGGACACCGCAATAACCGCCAGTCCGGCAGCCGTCAATATTCTTTTCATTTTGATTTTGTCTCTTTCGTTATGTTAATACATTGGCGCAACTATACAAACCGTTGGTAAAATTTGTCTTAAGATAGCTAAAAATTTGTTACTTTTATATCCAAGTCCCAAGGCGGTCGAAAATAGGATTGTCATAAAAGTCTTGAACTTTAGCGGTTGACGGGGTAAGTTTCCACTTATAACTCACGTATAATTCTAAAAATAATTTTGTTATGAAAAAGATTTTTGTGTTTTGGCTGCTTTTGTGTTGCGGTATGCTGTTTTCCTGTTCTTCGGACAAAGATGACGGACTGATTGAAAAGCATCAGCACCGTGCGGTAATCAATAAGCTGTATACCGGGCTGATTCCCCGTTCTGTGCCGCTTTATCCGTTCAGTATTTATGTCATGCGTCTTTCTGACGGCAACGATGTCTATATGCTGCGTTGGAAAGCCAACATCGATTTGAAAAAAGGTGACGAGATAGACTATGACCTGTCCCGGTTTTGCAACAACGAAATATCCCGCATTAACGGATACGAGCTGCAATCCCCGGACGACGGCAGCGCTGAGGAGACAACCCCTGCCGGAAGCAGAGGTCTGATTGCCGGCGATCCGTTTGAAGCCGATGTAATCGACTTGTTTGACATGGAGATTATCTATGAAATTCCGTTGTTGCCGGTTTCTACCTGGTGTATTGAAATTAACGACGGTTCATTGCTGTTGTGCAAAAAAGCCTTGATTCCTACCGGTCTGAATATCGGCGATCATTTTGTCTGCAATGTCTATACATTGTATCCCAGCGTCGTATTGGCAATAAAAAAGCTGCGTTCTGACACGTCCGCCGCATTTGCCGCCGGTTTAAAGAACTAAACAAAAAGACACTCTGACGTATTTTTCAGAGTGTCTTTTTGTTTTGTAGCGCCGAACTGTTAGTAGGAGCGGGCGTAAATAACGTCCATTTTTGCCGGTTTGCCGGTTAAGAGGCAAATGCCCTCGCTGTCGCTCTGGTCGAACGGAATACAGCGAATGGTAATTTTCATTGCCTTCAGGATTTCTTCGCTTTCGGGATCTCCGCACCATTTGCCGCGGACAAAAGCAACTTTCCCCGACGTCCCGTCTTCAATCCATTCGTTAGACTGCTCGAAATAAGCGCGAAAAGCTTCCGGTGTCGTAATGTCCGTACGGATATTGGCGTCTCGGCGCGCTTTGGCAGCCTCAAACATTTCCTTTTGAATTCTCTCCAGACGTTCGACGATGCCGGCTTCAAAGTCGCTGCGGCTCAGAATCTGTTTACCTTCCGGCGTGCCGAGTTTAATGCGTTCTTTCAGCATAACGTTATTGCCGTCGGCATCCCGTTTTCCGATTTCCAAAATGACGGGAGCGCCTTTGCGGGTCCATTCCCAGAATTTGTCAACCGAAGCACGGTCACGTTTATCCAGTTTAACGCGGATTTTTTCTCCGAACGGCGTTTTGCCTGCAAGGTCTTTCTGAATTTCTTTTATATAAGCCATAATCGCGTCTTCGTCCTCAGGCTTTTTGATAACCGGGATGATAACAACCTGATAGGGTGCAATCCGGGGAGGAACGACCATACCTTCGTCATCGGCATGGGTCATAATGACGCCGCCGATTAAACGGGTTGAAACGCCCCAAGACGTCGTGTAAGCATATTCGGACTGATTTTGTTTATTGATAAACGATATATTGGCCGACTTGGCAAAGTTCTGCCCCAAAAAGTGTGATGTACCGGCTTGCAGGGCTTTGCCGTCCTGCATCATCGCTTCCACACAGTAGGTGTCGACGGCTCCCGGGAATTTTTCGTGTTCCGGTTTGCGGCCGGTCAAAACCGGCATCGCCAGCGTATCTTCGCAAAGTTCGCGATAAGCTTCCAGCATCCGTTTGGTTTCTTCTTCTGCCTCTTGAGCCGTAGAATGGGCAGTATGGCCTTCCTGCCATAAAAACTCGCGGGTGCGCAAAAACAGGCGGGGGCGCATTTCCCAGCGGACGACGTTTGCCCATTGATTGACCAGAACCGGCAGGTCACGGTAGGACTTTACCCATTTTGAAAATGAATCTGCAATAATGGCTTCCGATGTCGGACGGACGATGAGAGGCTCTTCTAATTTTGAATCAGGAGTAAGCTTGCCGTCTTTCATTGACAGCCGCGAATGCGTAACCACGGCCATTTCTTTGGCAAAACCGTCAACGTGCTCGGCTTCCTTTTGAAAGAACGACAATGGAATAAACATCGGAAAATAGCAGTTTTCGTGATCGGTAGATTTGATTTTTTCGTCAAACACGTCTCTGATACGCTCCCAAATGCCGTATCCCCACGGTTTGATAACCATACATCCCGGGCTGGAGGAGTTTTCCGCCATGTCAGCCTCGTTGACAACACACTGGTACCATTCGGGATAATTATCTTTTCTGATTTTCTTTAAAGTCATATGTTTATTCCTTTTTTCATAACGTAACGAAAAGCCCGCGCCCCCAATGGCGCAGGCAACAGAGCTAATCTATCAGATTAAATTAAAAATGCAAACGTTTTAAAAGTCTTTGTTTTTCATTTTGCCGATGATGTCGTCAGGGTGTAAAAGTCCGGCAAAGCAGGGAGCCCAGATGCGTTCTTCGAAAAACTTGCATAATTTGTCGGCCTTTAGCCCGGGAATATCAAAGGTCGACGTGCCGCATTTGGGAATAATAATCTTGTAGCCGTACTCAAAAGCGGCTTTGCAGGTGGCATCGATGCAATATTCCGTCTGTAATCCGGTAAGGATGATGTTTTTGACCATTTTGCTGTCAAGATAAGCCTTTAGCCCGGTTTCTTTAAATGCGCTGTTAAAATTTTTATCAAACACGCCGTCGTTTTCCCGGGGATACAGCAATTTGCATATTTCCCAGTCCGCCGTTCCTTTTTCCAGAGGAGAGCCTTTCCCGCCGTTGTGTCTGAAATAAATGACTTCAATGCCGTTTTCTCTGGCAGCCCCGGCAAGAGAAGTTATATTCGACAGCAGTTGTTCCTCCCGGTAAGGGTGGCGTTTGAGCAGGCCTTCCTGCATATCGACAATCAGCAGTACAGTGTTTTCCATCATTCTCTCCGTTTATATGGACTGATTTTAATCGGAGCGATGGCGGATGTCAATCTTTTGCCGTACGCTTATGCAACATAACAATGACGAATTGGGTTTAATGCCGGCATAAAAAAGGAGCTTTCTTTGAAAGAAAAGCTCCTTTTTTGCGCTCTGTCGAGACTAATGGATTTTGCCGATGGCTTTTACCGCTTTTCGGTTGGCTTTCTCGCCCATCATTTCCTGCATGTTCATTTTCATTCTGGCATCCATGTGGCGCTGCCGCATATCGCTTCTGGCTTTCATTTGTTCCATCGCCAGGTCTCTGTTTTCGCGAGCCTGTTTGACAAGCAGTTCTTTTTGTTCCTGAGTAAAGCCGGACTTGTCAATCTTTTTTATGGCGGTGTTGTACTCTTCATTAATGTCCTTGGTCTTTTCGTTCATGCGGTTTTTCATACAGCCGCTGTCGCATTTTCTGCCCTTGGGGCATTTGCAGCCGTCTTTAGCTCCGTTGTCACAGCCGCAGTCAAGCTTTTTGCTGTTTTCCTTGTGGTGTTTATTGTGTATTTTTTTATGCATCTTCTTTTGCATCGGTTCATTTGAGCCGTCATATTGATAATCCTGCTCTGCCGCATATGCCGGAACCACGTCTTTTTCGGTCGTGTTTTTGCGTTGGGCCAAGGCGTCAGAACTGCTGATAAGCATTATGGCGGGCAGAATGACCGCCAGCGAATATACAAACTTTTTCATCAACATCCCTTTCAAAAAATTACACTACGACTACTGAAAATAATCAGCGGAACCGATTTTACAAGCCGGCCGGAGCACAAATTTCAATAAATATTTCTTGCAAACTAAAATAGTTGGGTTACACTTAAAGCTGTAACTAAGCTCTGTGGTCTAAGGGTGAATGCTTTTGAATAATTGTTGATACCAATTTGTATTGGCAATAAACAGTTTTACCACTGATACGAAGTTATGTTCGGGCAGAGTTAAGCCTTGGCATAAGGGATAACGACGCTCATTGATTTTTTAACCTGTTATTTAAAAGGATATTCGCTATGGCAACAGGAACAGTTAAATGGTTTAACAACAAAAAAGGTTATGGCTTCATCACTCCGGATGAGGGCGGACAGGACATTTTCGTTCACATTTCTGCTGTACAAAAAGCCGGCCTGCGCTCTTTGGAAGAAGGCGCTAAAATCAGTTATGAGTTGTTGTCTGAAAGAGGCAAAACTGTTGCTGGTAACTTAAAGCTCGCTTAGTTATTGCAAGTTTTCAAAAAATCCTCCGTCGTTGGGCGGGGGATTTTTTTTACAGAAAAGTTACAATTTTGACAAAAATAAATTTTAGATTGAACCGAAGGTTAAAATAGGCTATCATATTGTCAATGCGTGATAAAAAAGGGACGGATTGTCATGGATATTAAAGAGCTTCTTAAAAAGGGCCTTTACAAAGACCTGAGCTATAATGATTTGTGGGAATTGGAACAAGATGCTGAGGATTTGGCCGCGTATATAAGCCAGGATGCGGCATTGGCCGCTGCCATCGGCAATTTCCGAACCTACGTTGCCCGCCGCAATATGGATTTGCAAACGCTTGAAATTAGACAGAGTATCCGTAATAATCTGGAAGTTCTTAACCGTCTTCGCCGACAGATAGATGTTTTCGGGCTGAATGGGGAAGGGGAATATCTTTATGCCGACGTGTCACCCCTTGCCGGATTTTTTCAGCGGTTGAACATTGTCAATTATGAAAACAGCGATAAAGTGGACGCATCAGCCGTTCGGACGACGGCACAACGGGTAGCATTCCTTGCGGTTGTGCAGGAGTTGGTGCTGAATGACAAGTTTTCCAAGATGTCGCCGCAGGCACAGGAGCATAAATATGTCTCAGCCTTGACGGAAGCGATGGAAACCTATGCCTTTAACCTGGTTGCCGGACAATTGAGTGAAGACATTGTCGGAAAAGTTTCGCCCCGCAGCAGCGGAGACTTGTCAAAGGCTGGGCAAAAACAGCTGCAAGAGCATGCCGAACAGCGTTTTGGTTCTATGATAGACCCCACCAGCCGCGAGCCGGTGAAAATCACCAATACCAATTTTGTCGCCACATCTGCCGTAGAAATTTCCCGTTTGGAAAAAAGTGCGCTGAAACTGGCGGTAAAAACCGAAGTAAAGGAACCAGCGGCACAGGTGGTTGATGAAGGAAAGCAGATTTCCGCTTTGGCGCCGGAGACTTATCCTTTGGCCAAAGAACTGGCCTCCGTTGCCGAAATATCTTTTTTGGCGGATCAGAATATCTATAATGCGTTTCGGGTCAACAAAGCCATCCGCACCGCATTAAAAAAGGTTCCCGAGACTTCAAAGACGTTTTTTGCCTTTTTCCACGAACAGCGAAAACAGCTGGCCGTTTTCAGCTCCGCTGTGGCAAAAGGTATTCGTCAGGCGGTCAACACGATTAAAACGGTTACTCGGCTGGGACTGGTCTCAGATAAGATTGCCGCCGGAGTAAAAAAGGTTTTGCCTGCTTTGCACGATTCCAACGAGGCACAGAATTCCGGAGCGGAGATGCAGTTGTTGTCACCGCAGCAGGTTTTGGCCTTAAAGCACGATTTGGAACAGCTGCGTACGTTGTCTCGTCAGGCGGCTCAAAATGAGATGCCGACTTCCAAGACGAAAACCGCCATGCTCCCCGAATGGCTCAAGTTCCGCCGTTCTTTCGAAAACAGCCGTTTTAACCGGATAATTTTTACGGAAAACAAAGTAACGCGCCAATTTGCCCAAACAATGGAAAAAGCCTCCGAAATGCCGTCTTTTGAAAAACACGTATCTTCCCGGACGATGGAAAAACTGCACAACAAACCTCAAACGGCGGAAACTGAAACGAAAAACGCCGAACCTTCTTCTCAAAAGGGTCGGCTTCAGCCTAAAGGCAAAAAAACGATAAGTCGTTGGCTTCCTCAGTTTATTCGCAGACTGCAAAATCGCTCGTCGTCAACAACCCGTTAAAAAAAAGCCGCCTTGTTCAGGCGGCTCTTTTTTAGTCCTGGAGTTAGAAAATTAAAACTCTTCCTGCAGTTCAAAGAAGTATGCCTGCGGATGATCGCAAACCGGGCATTTTTCCGGAGCTTTCGGAGATTCTACACGGTGGCCGCAGTTGGCGCATTCCCAAATGACTTTGGTCGGGCGTTCAAAGATTTTGCCTTCGCACAGAGAGTCCAACAGAGCCTGATATCTTTCTTCGTGGCCTTTTTCAATTTTGCCGACAGATTCAAACAGGAAAGCGATTTTGTCAAAACCTTCTTCTCTGGCTTCTTTGGCCATGCGGGCATACATGTCGGTCCATTCATAGTTTTCGCCGGCAGCAGCGTCTTTAAGGTTCTCGATAGTTGAGGGAACTTCGCCGCCGTGCAGGAGCTTGAACCAGATTTTGGCATGCTCTTTTTCATTGTTGGCAGTTTGTTCAAACTTGTCGGCAATGATGTTGTAGCCTTCTTTTTTTGCTTTGGAAGCGTAATAGGTATATTTGTTGCGGGCCTGAGATTCGCCGGCAAAAGCTTCCATCAGGTTTTTTTCTGTTTTTGAACCTTTAAGTTCCATAGTACTATTCTCCTTTAAGAATAAAAAATAAGTTAATTCACCTTTTTACAATCACAGCAGAGTCCCTTAAAGGTAATCTCGCAGGATTCTGCCGCCATCCCGGTTACAGCCAAAACCTTTTCTGCCAAATCGGGAGCAATATCATAAGGCACATCATACACCTTATTACATTTAGAGCAAATGAAATGATAATGATTGTGGGTATTATGGTCAAAATGAGCCACGCCGTCCAATCCTTCGATTTTGCGGATTATCCCTTCATTTGCCAGTAAGTTCAGGTTACGGTAAACCGTAGCCAGGCTTAAGTTGGGTTCTTTTTCTTTCAAAACGGTATAAATGAAATCGGCCGTAGGATGAACGACGTTCTCCCTCAAAGCTTTCAAAATCAAATCCCTTTGTCTTGAATATTTCATTGTTTAATCCCTAACTGATAATGATTATCGTTATTGTTAATAGTTTATTTTTTTATTGTCAATATTAATTTTAGGTATTATTTACAATAACAGCAAAAACAAATATGAGGAGAAGATGATGAAAGGCTTTGAAATCAAAAAAGATATTTACTGGGTCGGCGTAAAAGACTGGAAGCTGGTAGAGTTTCACGGATATTCCACGCCGCACGGTTCAACGTATAACTCTTATTTGATTATGGATGAAAAAATTACTTTGGTTGACGGCGTCAAACATTATATGTCTAAAGAACAGCTGGCTCGAATTTCCAGTCTGACCGATTTTTCAAAAATCGCCTATATTGTGGTAAATCACGTTGAAATGGACCATTCCGGCAACATTCCTGATATTATGAAGCTTGCTCCTCAGGCTAAAATAATCACCAACAGCGCCGGGAAACAGGCTTTGGAAGCTCACTTCGACACCACCGGCTGGGAATATGAACTGATTAAGACCGGAGATTCCGTTTCCATCGGCAAACGCACGCTGGAGTTTATGACTACCCCGATGCTGCATTGGCCTGATTCTATGATGACTTATGTAAAAGAGGACAAATTGCTGTTGTCAAACGACGGCTTCGGCCAGCACTATGCATCGGATGCTCTTTTTGTAAAAGACGCTCCGCTTAACGTCGTGACCGAAAATGCCAAGAGCTATTATGCCAATATTCTCTTTCCGTTCGGCTGTCAGGCTGAAAAGGCCCTCAAAACGGCCGGCGACCTGGGGTTGGATATTGATATGATAGCCCCGTCGCATGGATTGATTTGGTCCGGCAAAGACGAGGTAAACACTATTCTTGGCCTGTATGCAAAATGGTCCTCCTGCGGCAATGAAGGCAAAGCGGTCATCGTTTATGACTCTATGTGGGGTGCCACGGCGGCAATGGCCGAAACTGCTATGGCTGTTTTGCAGGATGCCGGCATTCCGGTCACCAAACATTGTTTGGCTGTAAAGAACGTATCGGAAGTTATGGTTGATTTTCTGGATGCCAAATATGTTCTTATCGGCAATCCGACACTGAACAATCAGCTGTTTCCCCGGGTTGCCGGTTTTGTAACTTATATGCGCGGTCTGCAGCCCAAAAACAAGGTTGCTCTGGCGTTTGGCTCTTATGGTTGGCGTCCGGGCGTCGTCAAACAGATTCAACAGGTCTTTGATGAGCTCGGCTGGCAAAGCGTTGAGCCTTTTGAAGAAAAATACACGCCCAAATCCGATGTGCTCGAGAAATTTGCCGAGCGTGTCAAGGAGTTGATAAAACTCTAAAAAGGTTAAAATGAAAGAAACCGTTTTGAGCCGATGCCCGAAACGGTTTCTTTTTTTCATTTGCATGCCAGACATTGGTGGGGCATTTCCCAACCGTACAGCTCGGGGGCATCTTTGGGAGTAGGGAGGATTAAGAACATTTTGTCTTTTTCACTCCATACTTCTATAAAATACTCCGGAGCCGGGGTGTAGGCATAAACATTATGCCCGGTTTCGATGATATAAACACCGTCTTCCTTTTTGGTACGACGAATATTATAGGTCATCTCATGGGTCTGAACCGCATCCAGCAAACGGACACTGTTTTGTTTGGGTCCAACTCTGCCGGATATTGTCAGCCAGGTTTCGCCGTTTTTGCGGGAAACATAGAATTCTTCGCCTTCCCAAACGTTGTCATCCAAGAGCGCCGTATAGAACCATACCACCGGAATGGTTGTTTTGTAGCGCACTGTGTCATCCAGACAAGTTTCTTCAAGTTCAAAGATAACCTGGTCTTTTTCCAAAACTGTCTTGATGACCTTAATCTGGTTCTCTGACCATAGTTCTTCTAACTCCATTGTACGGATTTCGTTTCCGTCTTCGTCAAAAGACACGATAGAGCCAATGTTTGTTTCTTTTTCCGTAACGGCATTTGTTTCTTTAGCTAAAAAGAAATAAACGATGACAAACAAAATAACCAGACAAACGAATTCAATGGCTGCTGCCATGAAAAATTTTTTACTTTTTTCCATAACTGTAAATTTTTTAATTATTATTAATATTTTTTTATTCTCAGATGAAAAAAAGAAGTCTCAACTTCAATAATACCAAAACGCACAATAACTTCTTTCAATCACGTACTATATCACTTTTTGCACGTTGGGTCTAGACTAAATCGACATATTTTGTAATTTTTTTTATATTTTTCAAAAAGAAAACCGTTCTGGGCTGTTAAAGGCCTAAAACGGTTTTCTCTTTTTTTAATATCTGTATTTTGCAGATATCTTTCGCCTCATAATGAGATCCAATATGAAAGCGAATACACAGCCGACGATAATAGCTGTAAAAAACTTTTCGTCGACAATATAATATGCCAGCCAAGATGAGGTGACACACAAGGCAACGAAGGATTTTCCTTCTTCTGCGGTTCCTTTTTTGTAAAAGGTGTGCAGTTCGCCTTTGTTTACGATAAATGCCCATACAAAAGCAAGCAGGGCGAAAATTGTTGTTCCCATTTTTTTATGTTTTTTAGTTTATACTTGATTATTTCATACGAAAAAGCCTCATTTACACTACTACTGTTTTCGTAATCATAATCGTTGTATAAACAACACATAATGACTCGAAAAAATAATAACATAAATAAGGCTTTGCATTTATTATAATACCACCGATTGCTCTTCGAGTCTAGACAAAAGCGCATTGCCGCATTCGAGATTTAAAACAAAAAAAGCTGGCATAAAGCCAGCTTTCAATGGTTTCTTGACTAAGCGTTATGTTCACCAGCCCGCAAATACAGCACATCAGCGCCAGGCAATGTACCGTCTGCGTCAGGGTGGTGTTCTTCAGTCGTTGTTTAATAATTTTTTTGACTTTGTACGGTGCGGCCCCCGAACCCTTGCTTAGGGCAAGAGCTTGTAAAGCGCGGAATCTTTTTGCGGAGAAAGGAGTTTCCGGCGCCGCCAAAGAAATGTTCAGTTTCTCCGGTTCGAAAATTGCCGTTAAAACGTCCCATTTCACCGCTTGGGGAGGCTGCTCTCTGATTTCCGATACAGAATACACCGTAGCGACAAAAGCGATAAACCAGGTATCCCGATTGTCAGGCGGGGTAAAATCTGTTGCAAACGAAGGTTGAGAACACATACTGCACAAAAGCACGCTGCTGACCATAGCGAAAATTATCGCTTTCCGGTCAATTTGACTACTCATTGTTTTCATGATACATAATATTTAAGGTAAAAGAAAATCTTGGACAATTTTCATCATCGCCAATAATCAACACACTAATTCACGTTAATGTATTGAAGCTACCATGTCCAAACGGTTCTGTCCAGCCGCAGTTGCTATTTTAACCCATATTTTATGTCTTTTCGCGTCATATAGGCAAAGCGTGAGCCGTTCAGCAGCAGAGAAGAAAAACCGCCGCAGGCCAGTCCCAAAATCAAACCCTTGAGTCCCAGGCCGAATACGAAAGCCAGAATGTAACAGGCACTGACTCTGACGCCCAGAAATGAGATGATTTGAAAAATCGTCGGAATTTTAACGTCACCGCGCCCGTTAAGCACACCCATAATGTTCAGGGGGAGGGCATCGATAAAAACGTCCAGCAGCAAATAAAGAATCAAGGCGTTAATGGCTGAGATAACCGTCTTGTCGTTGGTGAAAATTCCAAAAATCTGGTTGGGAAAACAATAGATTGAGGCCAGCAGCAGGGCAATAACGCTGAGAGAAACGACATAACCGGCAACCGCGGCGCTGATAATGCCTTCGCGGTCTCGCCGGCCATAGGCGTTGGCTGCCACAATGGATGTCGCCTGTGATATCGAAAAGCAAATCATAAACACCATTGTGCTGACGTTAATCATAATTACAAAGATGGCCATCGTATGCTGTCCCATCCAGCCGGCAAAAGTGCTGACCAGCGAAAAAGAGCCGTTGGTGGCAACTGTGGTGATGGCTGCGCCATAACCGATTTTGCGGGTCGTACGGCTGTCGTTCCACCAGGTGTCATAACTGCGATCCAGTCCGAAACGCCTGTTGAGTTTGGGGTTCTTTTTCATTCTTTTAATGTAATAAAGCATATAAAGCGCCAGAAAAATACGCACAATCAGGGTTGATGTCGCTGAACCGACGGCACCGAGTTCCGGCAGTCCGAATTTGCCGTAAACCAGCACCGGATTAATCATAATGTTCAAAATGTTGGCGACGATAATGCCGTACATAGCCACATACGGCCGCTTGATGGACTGTAAAAAGAAATTGGCGTTGACGTATATCAGAATAAAAGGAATGGATACGACAAATACGCGCAGCACTCTTCCGCCGTGCGTCACCATATCCTCGTTTTGTCCGAGCAACCGCAGAACCAGCTCGCCGTTAAAGCCGATAAGGGTAAAAATAACTGACAAAACGATAAGATAGCGCCGGCCTTCGTTATATATTTTGCCGCAGGAGGCGAATTTCCGCGCTCCGAACTTCTGCGACGACTTAATCAGCACGCCCTGCAGCAAACCAATCGGAATAGTGAACAAGACGACGAACACCGAGTTGGCCAAACCGATATAAGCCAGTTGGTCGGTCTGATAGTTTCCGACAATCATCGTGTCTACTATACCCATAATGCCCATGGCGACAAACGACGTTGTAATCGGCAGCGTCAATTTCAGGATTTGTCTGAGGTTTCGTCTGATTTGTTCTAGTTGCAGCATTGTATCACCGTTGAATATTTTTTAGTCTAGCCTTGTTTACCCGAAATATTATTAATATTCAAGCATTCATATAATTTTCTTAGGGGATTTTTTTAAGATTTTTTTGCAACCCCGTGCCAACCTGAAAATCGGTTTGTAATTTTTTTCAAAAAAAGTAGTGCAATTAAGGCTCTGAGCCTTGACAGCCGCCGTAAAAGTTGTATTCATATTGCCGTTTGAAAATTTGTTGGTAAAAGAAAGAAGTAACGATGTTAGCTTTGTTAAAGAAATTAAGTTCGGCCTATGGTGCCAATTTTGCCCCCAAGCTTTATGAAGTTTTAAGAGCAGCCCCTTATACGATAAACGAATTTCGCCGCGATTCCATTGCGGGAATGACGGTCGCCGTCGTATCCATTCCCTTGGCAATGGCGTTGGCGATCGCTTCCGGCGTCAGCCCGGCTCAGGGGTTGTACACCGCAATTGTGGCCGGTTTCTTTATTGCGCTGCTTGGCGGCAGCCGCTATCAAATTGGCGGTCCGACCGGAGCTTTCGTCGTCGTTATCTTCAACGTAATGCAGAATTATGGCTATGACGGCTTGGCAATGACGATGCTGATTGCCGGCGTGGTTTTGATTGTTGCCGGTTTTTTGCGGCTGGGAACATATATTAAGTACATTCCTTATCCTGTGGTTGTCGGTTTTACGGCCGGTATCGGCATTTTGCTTATTTCTACCCAGATTAAGGATTTGCTCGGCCTTCAGATAGAAAACGTGCCGGCCGAATTTCTGCCCAAGTGGAAAATGTATTTGGAAAATCTCGGCAAATTTAGCGGAACCTCGCTGTTTATTACGGTCTTTTCTTTTGCCGCCATCTTTTACATCAAAATCAAAAAGCCCAACCTGCCGGCGTTTTTGGTCAGTGTTGTCGGAGCGACGTTGTTGGTTGTTGTCTTTACGCTGTTTGGACTGAATATTGACACCATCGGCAACAAGTTTGGCGGTGTGCCGCATTTTCTGCCCAAACCGCAGCTGCCCGGCTTTGACATCAATCTGATGCTGAAGGTTTTGCCGAGCGGTTTGACCATAGCGTTTCTGGCCGGTGTAGAATCTTTGCTCAGTGCCACTGTTGTGGACGGTATGAGCGGCGACAACCATAACTCCAATGCCGAACTCATCGGCGAGGGTATTGCCAACATTATGAGTATGCTGTTTGCCGGCGTTCCTGCGACCGGAGCCATTGCCCGGACGGCGACCAACTTCCGTGCCCGCGCGTATTCTCCGATGGCCGGTATTATGCAGTCGGTCTTTTTATTGTTGTTTATGCTGTTGCTGTCTCCGGCTGCAAAATATATTCCTTTGGCTTGTCTTTCGGCCGTTTTGGTGCTCATCGGATGGAATATGCTCAACCTTGATAAAATATACAAATTGCTGACCGGTCCCCGCGGCGACCGCTACACCTTGCTGGCTACGCTGCTGCTGACCGTTCTGGTCGACCTTAACACGGCCATTTCGGTAGGTTTTATTATGGCCAGCATCATCTTTATGCATCGTATGAGCCGTGAGATTGAAATCGAAACAGACGAAGAAACCCTGAAAGATATTGGCGGCGGCCGCGATTTGACCCAGGTGCTGCATGAAAAAGGCGTTGTTTCCCTGCGGTTGTCGGGACCGTTGTTCTTTGGCGGCGCATCGCATATTTCGCATTTTTTCAACAATCTCGGTCAGGCGCCTAAGGTTTTGATTCTGCGTATGGGATACGTGCCGGTTGTTGACGCCAGCGGTGCCAATATCATCGTTGAATTTATCAAAAAACTGCGTAAATATGATACTAAGATTATCCTTTCCAACGTGAAAAAACAGCCGCGCCGCGTTTTGCACGACGCTTTTACCAAGGAAGGGATTGACAATCACGTCATTTCAACCGCGTCAACGTTTGAAAATGCGCTCAAGATGACCCGCCGCTATCTTCAAACGATGGAAAAAGCCGCGCCGCAGGTTGCAGTCTCCGCTGATAACTTGGAAAAATAAGTTGCTTTTTCCGGCTTGTGGATGATAATGGTGATAATTAAGATTATCATTTATAAGAGAAAGGATATTTAAATGACTTTATTTCTGAGTTTGGCTTTGCTGTTGGCCTTTAGTACCAAGGCTCTGGCTAATCCGGCATGTGCCGTATGCACCGTGGCCGTGGGCGCTTCATTGGAAATCGCCCGCCATTACGGCGTTGACGACGCGGTTGTCGGTGTTTGGGCCGGTGCTCTCCTTGCTTTGCTCGGATATTGGCTGATTTTGTGGTTTGACAAGAAAAACTGGCACTTTTTCGGCCGAGACATATTGCTTATGGTCATTTCCGTCGGCTCTGTCGGATTTATGTATATCAGCCAAATTCCTTACCGGCCACAGCCGATTTTGGTGTTCTATATGGATCCGCTGTTGTTCAGTACCATTTTGGGAGCGTTGACTTTTATATATGTTTCCAAATTTTATCAATGGATGAAGGCCCGCAACGGCGGCCATGCGCATTTTCCTTTCGAAAAAGTGGTGCTTCCGGTCGGGGCGCTGCTGTTGTTGAGTTTGTATTTCAACTATTACCCGCTGTCGGGCGGTGCGGATGTTTCTTCTTTGGATGCCGCAGGTTTGTATGATTTTTCAGGAGATAAATAATGAGCAAGGCTAAAAATGTTAAAGAGTTTGTTGAAAGAATAGACGCCTCTAAAAAGGTTAACCCCAAAGATTTGTCTTCTGATCAGGATTTGACCATCGGAATTATGAATCTGATTTCCATTGAAGAGCATCTCGTGTTCTCCGGAGCCAAGACCGGCAAAAGCTCGTATTATGACCTCATTGAGGAAGTCCGTGAGCTTCGCAAAACTCTGATGCAGAAAATTATTCCGGCTTATGAAGGTGAAGTTTGGTGTATTTCCAAGCATTTGCTGGCGTCTTCCATGCGCCTGATGGAAGTCGGAACCAAACAACAGTCCCTGGGCAACAAAGAAGCCGCCTACGATTTGTTCAACAAGGCTTACGACTTGTATTGCCTGTTTTGGGGGCTTAATATGAATATGCTCAATGTTGAAGATGTTAAATGGGTTGAAGACAAAATGGAGGATATTAAAAAGATTTCGGCCAAATTGGAAGAAAACAACCCGCAACCGGAAAATGTCAAAGCGGAAAAAGTCGGTGCTTTGGCAAAAATGAAAGCCTTTGTCCGCAAAGCCGTAGACTGCTGCATTGAATAAAACGTCATAAACAGAACCAAGCCCGCTAAAGCGGGCTTTTTTTATTGCAAAAATTGGTTTTAAGTGTAAACTGCAAACGAATTTATACATATTAGATATATATTATGACTATTATAAACCTTAAAATATTTTGAGTATGATTACGGAAATTCCTTCTTTTTTGCTGGTAAACGAGGCCAAAACGCCGAATGATGCCGTTTTAATCGTAAAAAATTCAGTTGTCGAAAACGCTTATCCCGCATTTGTTGTGAACGCTGAAAGCGCCAGACCGGCTGCCGCGTTCAATATTGAAGCTGACGACGGTTATAGCCTTACCCAAACCGCTGACGGTATCTATAATGCAGGCATCGGAACATTCGATTATGTCAGTTATCCGTTTTGCGGGCAGGGGGTATCGTGCTTTTTTGCCGTATTGGGATGCAATATGTACGACGGTGCGGTATTGTTGCCGCTGTTGTTGTGTCGCCGGCCGGAAATCGAAAACGTCGGCCTGTTTATGCACCGGGATGATATGTGTTATGCGGTTTCTCTGTTCAAAACGAAAGACGCCGTCGCTTACGAAAACTGGCAATGTGCGGTACGGTCGTTATGTGAGGAACTGAACGTTATGACTTTGGATTTCTTGGAAGTCGGATATTTGGCTTATCCTCGTTAATATTCTCGTAGTTAAAACAAAAAAAAACTCTGCCTCGGCAGAGTTTTTTTATTGCAAAATTTTTTTTATTCCTTATGCTGACGCTCGCGAATTTTATTAAATAACCACATAATTTATTTTTATTATTATGATGCAGATAAAAAAAACAACAAGGAGTATTTATGTAAAGCTCCAGGCACCCTCAACGGCTTTTGACGAAACTTTAGAACAGTTTAAAAAGGCCCGCCTGAATATTGTTAATCCGGTACCGGCCGTCGTCGTGGGAACCTCCGTTTGTCCGGCGTTGTCTCTGATGTTGGAGAGCGCGGCCATTGAACGGGAAGTAAAATGCCTTTCAAAACTGGCCGGAGCCGGTTTGGTAGATGTCTGTTTCAAAGGCGCACCCAAAACAACCATGTGCTTTTATGCCATCTGCCTGGGAAAGATGGAGGATTTGGCAGGGCAATGGGAGACGGCAATGAAGCTGACGCAGGAAAAGTTCGGCGATGTCATTGAGTGTTGCATTCATCAGGTAGACCGTAATTTTTCTTATCTGACGGCAAGCTTTCGTCCGGACAAAGACTGCAACAGCTATAAAGACGATTGCCGCCGCTACGAAAAATGGTACGATCAGATGATGTGTATGTGTTCTTTGCTCAGAATCCGCAATTATCATATGGTTTTAACCGGATTGGCAAACTGAACGGCAAATAAAAAAGGAGTTGTCTTGTTTAAGACAGCTCCTTTTTGTTTTGGCGGTTTTTTTATTCGATGATTTCGAAACCGCTCATCAAAATCATCTTCTGGGACGATTCCGCGTTATATTTCACCCGGACTTTTGCCGCTTTCCAGCGAACATCGTTTAATATGTCGCTGAAAGCGTAAAATTGCTGTGTCCCGGTTTCCTTAAAGCGGAATATATACATATTGCCTTCTTGGACTTTTTCCGAAACGGTGAACGTTTGTTCAACCAAATTGGCTTCGGAAGGTATGTCCGACTGGCTTTGGCTCTGAACTTCCAAATATTTTTTCATATATTCGGCAACCGCTTCTTCCAGAGAAGGGGCAACGCCGACAATTTGCTTGTTCAGCGCCGAGCAGAACCCGTAATACTTCGGCATAATATCGTTTGTGGCAATAACGGTTGAAAAATAAGTCGGTATTCCCTCGATGTTATAAAACAAAGCGTCGTTAAGGCTCAGCGTGTTCAGACGGATTCCGTCGCGTACCAAATCGTGCGAGGCAATTGCGTGTTCGGCATCGTTTTCGTTAATACCTGTCCGCTCGTAGTAAAAAGCCTGTCCCGTCCGGGTGTTGGTAAACATCATTCCCAGAGTAGAACCTTTGGAGTTCCATGATTTGATGCCCGTATAGTAATAGTTGTCACCATTACTGTACACTACTTCAAGATCCTCCTCCGTTGCTTTTTTACGGTCTTTGTCGGTCAGATTAATCCAGCCGTGAACATATTCGCCCCACCAGGAAATATGGTTTTTGATGATGCGCTCAGGATAAATGCGGTTTACAAAAGCCGGAGCGTCTTCAATTCCCGTTCTGGTAATTTCACCGCTTTGAACGTCGACAATGGCCATTCCCGTAACCTTGGGAGCGCTCCATCCGATGTTGTTTTTCAGCAGAGAAACCGTGTTAAAGGGCAGGCCGTGTTCATTAATTTCTATTCCGAAGTCGTCCATCAGACCATCGACGCCGTTGATTCTCAAATGACGTTCAAGGTCAGAAAACAAAACGCCGCTTTCCAGATACTGCAGTTGCAGTTCTTTGCCGTTAACCTTGTTTACCAAAAAGTATTTGCTCGGATCATTTTGAAAAACCAGTGCATAACCGTTGGTAACGCCGTTTCTGAAGGCTTTCCAAGAGCTTGAGTGTTCCAGAGGGGCAACCCATATGGGTTGTTCCTTAAAGATGAAATGGATTTCCTCATCGCTTCCGAACTCGTTGATTTTGAAATCAGCGGTAATTACCTGAGCTGTAAATTTACCCAGTTCGCACTTTTGCGAAAGTTCACCCATTTTGTGTTTTTCAATCAAGTCTCTGGCCGTTTCTTCCGAAACGCGGTTCATTTTTGTCAGCGGAATTTGGTGAATGTTCTCATCAAAGGCTGTAGAGTCCTGAACTTCGATATTCAACTGATCCCTGAAATCGCCGGCATGAAACATCGGTGTCGAAATACATCCCATAACCAGCATAACGACGACTACGGAAATCAAAAAGCCAATGTTTACTTTGCTCCATTCCTCGTTAACGATTCCGGAGTACAATAAAATCAATATCGCTATTGCAAGATATTCAACATATATTGCAATGGTGTCAAACGATATAACCGGCATCGCCAAGCAGTTAAACAGCGTAAAACAGACAAAGATGCCCAAAGACGCCAATAAGCTGCTTTTGAACGACCTTATTGTGCGAACGGGGATGAACGTCATCACAAAAAATAAAATCCCGAATACTGCTGAACAAAATACATATGTTCCCATAAATTTATGTTGTTTTGTCTTTGTTTAATGAGGCGCATGGATTTCCTAGTTCCTTCCTCGTGTTTATAATAAGTGTTAATAATTTTTCTTATATAACTGGAAATTATGCCACATTTTGGCTATTGTGTCAAAATATTTTTTAAGCATAAAAATAAGCCCCGAAATTTTCGGGGCTTAAATCCGAACTGTGTAAAGTTCTAATCAGCCAGACCCAAATATTTATATTTTACTCTGACTTTGTAGTTGCTGCCGTATGCGTCAATCAGTTCGTTGGCTGCGGCCTGGCTCATATCGGCCTGAGCCTTTGAGCGCAAAACCTCAAGTTCTTCTTTGGAGAGATTGTCGCTGGCTTTAATCACTTTTGTCGGAACCACAATCAGGTTGACTTCGTCATTGCTGATAAGCTTCGGCGTTCCCAGCTTTTCCTGAAACAGCTCTTCAATCTGAATACGGGACAAGCCGGCAAAGTTTTCAGTATGTTTGATGGCCTTGGTTGTCTTAACCGGCAGTTCAAAGCGACGGCCAACATCTCCGATTTCGTCACCGTTTTCAAGATCATGGGTAACGTCGTTGATAATTTCCTGCGCAATTGCATTCTTTTCATTGGCGGCCCACATCTTCTGAATTTCGCCTTCAACTTCGCTCAGCTCTTTGGGATGAGCGTCTGTAATGGAATCAACGCGGACGATGGTAAAACCGTTGTCGCCCTCCAACACCTGACTGATTTCTCCGCTGTTGTAAGAGAAGGCGGCGTCAATAAAGTCCGTAGAGGCAATCAGCTTGTTATGGCTTGCCGGAGCGGATTTCGATTTGCCTTCTTCATTCAGGCCGATTACTTTGTTGATTCTTGCGTTATATTCTTCCGCAATGCTTTCCAGGGTTGCACCGGCGCCGATTTTGTCTTCTATCTCGGCAACGGCGTTATACGCTTCGTCATAGGCTTTTTCTTTGCGAATGGCGTCAATAATCTTATTGCGGGCGGCAGCCAGAGAAGTTTCCTTCTTGGGAATGATGTTGGTCACTTTCATGATATGCCATCCGAGTTCTGATTTAATCGGGTTGGTGTAATCTCCCGCTTTCAAATCAAAGACTGCATCGCTCATATCTGCAATCAGCATATCTTTGGAGACTTCGCCCAGCTGGGTTGCAGCTTTGTCTTGTTTGGCAAATTGTTTGGCGACGTTGTAAAAGTCTCCGCCGGCGTTTAATGCGGCAAAAGCCTTGTCTGCGTCGTCTTGGTTGTCAAACACCATTTGCAAGACATTGCGGTTCTCGGGAATCACAAATTGATTGATGTTTTCGTTATAATAGTTTTTGATGTCGGTTTCGCTCGGAGTAACTTTGGAAGCGAGTTTGTCAACAGAAAGCTCAATAAACGAAACGTTGCGGGTTTCGGGCTCTTCAAACTGGGCGGCAAAATCCTGATAATACTGTTCCAGTTCTTCCTGGCTTATCTGACGGTCGACCTTTAAGCTCTCCGGACGGATTTCGATGTATTTGAAGACTTTTTTCTGATTTTCCAGTTGTGCCAGATATTTGTTCATAAAAGCCGGAATGTTGATGTTTTCCACCGGGTTCTGAACCAGATGCTGTTTTTCTATGTCTTTGCGCAGCGTGTCAATGTAGCGCTGTTCCGTCCAGCCGGAAGCATTGAGCAGCCGGCGCAGTTTGTCGAGGCTGAAATTGCCGTTTGTATCCATAAACTCAGCTTGGGAATAAATGATTTTCTTTACCAGATCGTTGCTGATGCTGACATTCAGGTCTTCTGAGGTTTTTTGCAAAATGGCGTTGACCAGATCTTTCTGGACGATATTTTGCAAAATGGCGTTTTTCATATTGTCATTGACGTCAATATTGTCGCCGAACAGGTTTTTGGCGGCTTGGAGCTCCTGATTGTACTGATTGCGGATTTCGTCCTGATAAACGATTATGTCGTCCACTTTGATAATCGGGCGGTTTTTTCCGGCGCTGCTCAAATAGCCTGAAACGCCGAACAAAGACATAAAGCTTAACGCAGTAAGAATAAGGATGCTTTTTGCAGCCCAAGAGTCCTGCACACTTCTGATTTTGGTCATCATAGCAATTATCTTCCTATTTATAAATCTAACATCTTGCGCGATTATATATCATTATTAATAATTTATACAACTTATAAATATTGGTGTTGAAAAGTTTTTTTGACTGTGTTAGAAGAAGACATAATTTTTTTTGAAAAAGGATAAAATCATGGCTCGTAAAAAGTTAATTGCAGGTAACTGGAAGATGAATGGCCTTTTGGCTGATGGCGTTGATTTGGCTAAGGGAATTGCCGCAGAAGTTAAGGCTCTCGGCAAACCTCAGTGCGAATTTCTGGTTTGTCCGCCGTTTACATTGCTGACTTCTGTCAAAAAAGCCCTTCGCGGTGCAAAAGTGGCCTTGGGGGCGCAGGACTGCCATTTTGAGACGAAAGGCGCCCACACCGGCGACGTCAGCCCGGCAATGTTGGCTGATTTGGGATGCTCTTATGTTATTCTCGGCCACTCGGAACGTCGTGCCGACCACCACGAGTCGAATGAATTGGTTAATAAAAAAGCTGTTGCGGCTCACTCTGCCGGCCTCAAAACCGTAATCTGCATCGGCGAAACGCTGGAACAGCGCGAAGCAGGCAAAGCCATCGAAGTTTGCAAAGAGCAGATTTTAGGCTCGGTTCCCGACGATTCTACGTCTTCGGATACCGTTATTGCATATGAACCTGTTTGGGCCATCGGCACCGGCAAAATTCCCACCACGGCTGACGTTGAGGAAGTTCACGCCGCCGTTCGCAAGGTCTTGGCCAAAAAACTGGGAAAAGGCAATGCCAATAAAATGCGCATTCTTTACGGCGGTTCCGTAAAACCGAATAACGCTAAAGAATTGATGTCGCTTCCTGACGTTGACGGCGCCCTGATTGGCGGTGCCAGCCTCAAGGTTGCCGATTTTCTGGCAATTGCCAAGAATTCCGGCTGTTAATTAGTAAATTTTAAGGAAAAAATTATGGGAACAGTTTTATTAGTCATCCATTTGTTAGTAGCTATTTTTCTGGTTGCAGTCATTTTGCTCCAGCGTTCTGAAGGCGGTGCCTTGGACGGTCTCGGCGGCGGCAACGGCGCATCCAGCTTTTTAAGCGCTCGCGGAACCGGAAACTTTCTGACCCGCACGACGGCTATTCTGGCCACGATTTTCATCATCACCAGCATTTCGCTGTCTTTGTATTACAAAGGCACCGACCGTCATGCCAAATCAATTTTGGAAGAAGCTCCCGTTGCTGCAGAAGCGGAACCGTCGGCTCCTCAGGCTCCGGTCGCTGGCAAGTAGATGAGGCTCTCAAACGAAAATAAAGGCACCTTTTTCGAAGGTGCCTTTGTCACTTTAAAACAAGCGTAATTTTTTATGAAAACCCAAATTAAAAAGGTACTGAAATGTCTGAAAAAACTAAATTTATATTCATAACCGGCGGTGTTGTCTCGTCTCTCGGTAAAGGACTGGCTTCGGCGTCTTTGGCGGCGACTTTGCAGGCAAGAGGTTTCAAGGTTCGGATGCGCAAACTTGATCCGTATCTCAATGTCGACCCCGGAACCATGAGCCCATACCAGCACGGCGAGGTGTTTGTCACTGACGACGGTGCCGAAACGGATCTTGATTTGGGCCATTATGAGCGTTTTTCGGGTGTTGCCTGCCACAAAACCGACAGCGTGACTTCCGGCAAAATTTATCAACGGGTGTTGGACAAGGAGCGTCATGGCGATTATCTTGGCGCCACCATCCAGGTAATTCCTCATGTAACCAATGAAATTAAAGAGTTTATAAAATCAGACATCACCGATGAGGACTTTGTCCTGTGCGAAATCGGCGGTACTGTCGGCGATATTGAAGGCCAGCCCTTTTTGGAAGCCATTCGCCAGACGGCGTATGACCTCGGCCGTGAACGCGTTATGTTCATTCACGTTACCTTGTTGCCGTTTATTCCGGCTTCGGGCGAGCTGAAAACCAAACCCACCCAGCACTCCGTAAAGCAGCTTCAGGAATACGGTATTCAGCCGGATATGCTTCTTTGCCGTTCTCAGATGCCGATTCCTCAGAATGAAAAACGCAAAATCGCCTTGTTCTGTAACATCAAGGAAGAAAACGTCATTGCCGCCCTCGACGCCCCCAGCATTTATGCCGTGCCGCTTGCATATTCGCACGAGGGAATGGACGCTCAGGTGTGCAAATACTTCGGTTTGGATGCCGCACCGGCCGACTTGAGCAAGTGGGAGCATATTGTTGATACGATTAAGCATCCCGAAGGAGAAGTCAAAATCGCCGTTGTCGGCAAATACACCCAGATGCTCGACACCTATAAGTCTTTGGGCGAGGCGCTTTGCCACGGCGGTATTGCCAACAAATATAAGGTTCGTATCAAGTGGGTCGATTCCGAAGCGCTTGAAAACGGCAATGTGGACGAACAGCTCGGCGACGTCAGCGGAATTTTGGTTCCCGGCGGTTTCGGAGCCCGGGGCACGGACGGCAAAATGACGGCCATTCGTTATGCCCGCGAACATAAAATACCTTTCTTAGGCATTTGTTTTGGTATGCAGATGGCTGTTATTGAAACGATGCGCAATGTCTGCGGCGTTAAAAATGCCGGAACCACGGAGTTCGGACCGGATTGCGAAGCGGTTGTAGGCTTGATGACCGAATGGGACAAGGACGGTGCCAAACAAATCCGTCACAAAGATGGCGATTTGGGTGGGACGATGCGCTTGGGTGCCTATGAATGTGAACTCGCTCCGGGATCTCTGGCCAACAAGGTTTACGGAACCACGAAGATTTTTGAACGCCATCGGCATCGCTACGAAGTTAATATGAAATATGAAAACCAACTGAAACAGGCCGGTATGCTCATTTCGGGAAAGTCTCCGGACGGCAAGTTGCCTGAAATCGTTGAAATTCCGGAACATCCCTGGTTTATCGGCGTTCAGTTCCATCCCGAGCTGAAATCCAAACCGTTTGCGCCGGCGCCGCTGTTTGTTTCCTTTGTGGCTGCGGCAGTCAAACAAAGCCGTTTGATATAACGCTGACGGCAAAACCATAAAAAAGGAAGGGACATCCTTCCTTTTTTTATGGAAAATTCAAAAATTTCTTGCACAATTTCTCGTTTATATATATCACTTGTCACTATGGTTGTGATGTTGAAACCGGATGTAAAATGAAAAAGTACCTGTTTTTGGCTTTGTTTGTCTGTTTGTTGCCTGATGTTGCCGCTGCCGGAATGCGCGAATATTTCCAGCAGGTTCAGCGTGATGTCAAGGAAACCTGGAAGTCTGACGAATATGACCTCTTTGTTCCTGTTTACGCATGGCATAACCGTCTGACCTATGACCAGAAGCATATTGATAAATATAATGAAAACCCTTGGGGTTTGGGCTTCGGTAAAACCAGGTACGACGAAAACGGCAACTGGCACAGCCTTTATGCTATGGCTTTTAAGGATTCTAACAAATATCTCGAAACGATTTTCGGTTATGCCTGGATGAAAAACTGGTTTGTCAACTGCAATCGTGATTTTCGCGTCGGTTTGGGATATACTCTGAGCCTGACCCAGCGTCATGAATATAAATATATTCCGGTGCCGCTTCCGCTTCCGCTGGCCGGCATTGAATATAAAAAGGTTGCTTTGCAGGCCGCTTACGTTCCCGGCGTCAAAAACGACGGTAACGTTCTCTTCATCTGGACCCGTATCGGGCTGAACTGAATTACCGCAAGATATTTCTTGCCTTTAGCCGTTTAATGATTAATATGCTTTTATCTGAAAATATTACTAGTATTAATCATTAAAATATTATCATCATGAAACCTTACATCTCAACCAATTGTTTTGAGCTGTCCAGGATGGATATGTTAAAACAAAACGTTCGCTATGTGATTTATCCGCAAAATAATCGCCTGGCCGGAGAAATTGCCGCAATGTTTCCGGGAAAACCGCAGTTGTCCGTTTCTCCGCAGCAGCATCGTCTGGATTTGACAAAGATACCGCCGTCAATTAAGACCGTAAACGGGTTGATTAGCTTGATAAAAAGTTCATTCAGCGGTCGGGGCCTGTATATCGGACATTCGGATATCCACGACAGAGTCATCAAAAATCCGTCGTTTAAAGGCGAGGGATTGTTTCTCTACCTGATACGTCCGGGGCGTTATCAAAGCGACCCTCTGGCTAATTTGCTCAATCACGAAGGGCCTTTTGGCAAAAAAGAGCTGAAGAAGCGCGCTAACATTGAAACGAGCAGCAACATTGTCGACAATGTCCGCTTAAAGGATTGCCTGTTTATAGCCGTTAGTCCCGACAGTATTGTTTCTTTGTATCTCGGAGCTTATGCTTATTATGAAATTGACCGGTTGTATAAACACAAACCCAAGGTCTTTTTCTTTAATTGCCGGCAGTATGACGGAATAAGCCGCCGCGCTGAAGCCGTCCTTTCTTCTCTGGGAATTGAACCGCAGCTTATGCCGGAGTGTTTTGGTGAAAGGGAAAAGCAGCCGGCAGGACTGTTTATCATCCGGCAGGATGAGCTGCGCCGCCATTTGTATTTTCTGCAAAACGTAGGCAAAAGGCTTTCCGTGCGTCCGCTGTTTTACCTCTGCAAGGTTCAAAACAACGAAAGCCAGGCAGAGCACAAACGCAAAATTGAGAGCTGGTTTGGTATAAAACTCTGATTCGATAATCCCCATTCCGCCGGCGTGCGGTTTGGGGATTATAAATTTATCTGTTGCCAACAGCCGCGCGTGGTGCTAGTTTTTGAGCATAACAGACTAACATGAAAGGTATTTCCTGAGATGGAACAAAGAACAATTAAAATCGGTAATTTCGAAATCAACAACCGCCTGCCGTTTGCGCTTTTTGCCGGCCCATGCCAAATTGAGAGCCGTCAGCATGCCATAGATATGTGCGGTGCGATGATTGAAATCACCAAAGAACTTGGCATAAATTACGTGTTCAAAGCATCTTTCGACAAAGCCAACCGCACGTCGCTCAACGGCCCTCGCGGCGTGGGCATTGAAGAGGGATTGCGGACATTTGATGAAATCAAAAAGCTTTACGACAACATTCCGATTGTCACCGATATCCACGAAAGAGAGCAGTGTGCCGTCGTAGCGCCGCATGTCGATATCTTGCAAATTCCGGCCTTTTTATGTCGGCAGACTGATTTGTTGGTCGCCGCTGCCAAAACCGGAAAGGTCATTAATGTAAAAAAAGGCCAGTTCTGCGCTCCTTGGGATATGAAAAACGTCGCGAAGAAAATTGAAGATTCCGGAAATATGAACGTCTGTCTGACCGATCGCGGAACCAGTTTCGGCTACAATACGCTGGTAACCGATTTTCGCGGGTTGCCGAAAATGGCTCAGGACACCGGATGTCCGATTGTTTTTGATGCCACTCATTCGGTTCAGCAGCCCAGCGGGCAGGGCGGAACCTCGGGCGGACAACGGGAATATGCGCCGGTTCTGGCCCGTGCCGCGGTTGCCGTCGGTGTTGCTGCCGTGTTCATTGAAACCCATGATAATCCTGACGTTGCTTTGTCTGATGGGCCGAATATGATACCCCTGCATGAAATGAAGCGGGTATTAAGCGAACTCCAGGCTTACGACAAGATTACCAAAACGATTGTAAAGCCGTATTAAGTCCGGGTAAGAACTAAAAAGAGCCGCGATTGTTTCCGATGCGGCTCTTTTTATCTCGCTGGTGTCCATACCAAAACGAAAATAACAACCCGGCTGGAAAAAACGAATATGCAGTTTGCTGACGACGGATACATCATTAATATGCGACAACATGGGGAGAGTTCGCTCATCCTTAGCGTTTTGACGCGCAGCCACGGCAAAGTCACCGGCTTTGTCAAAAACTGCCTTTCCAAAAAAAATCTTCCTGTTTATCAGCTTGGCAATCAGTTGAAAATAGAGGCTTATGCCCGGGTCGATGATAATATGCTGAGCTTGCGTACCGAGTTAATCACACCCTCTGCGGTCAACTTTTTAGGAGACGGAAACAAACTTCGTACGCTGACATCGCTTTGCTCCCTGCTGAATGCCTGCCTGCCTGAAATGGACAACTTAGAGCGATTTTTCTACTATATAGAAAGCTTTTTTAATCTTATAAATGAAGATAATTGGTTAACGCACTATGCTTATTTCGAATTTTATCTTCTCGAGTATTTGGGAATAGGTTTGGATCTGAGTGAATGTTCGGCCACCGGCACGACCGAAAATCTGACTTATGTTTCGCCCAAAACCGGTAAGGCCGTTTGTCTTGAAGCCGGTGAGCCGTATAAAAACCGGCTTTATAAATATCCTCGTTTCATTTTGGAGCAAAATTACCGTCCCCAGCCTCCTGAATTGGCTGATTTGCTCAATATGACCGAGTTTTTCCTCTATAAAAACTTTTTTGCATCTCACGGCTTGAAATTTCCGCCGACCCGTGTTAATTTGGCGGAAATTGTTAAATAACAGCCGAAATGCTAGCCCTAAGGATGTTACATGCCCGAATTTGAACAAAAAATAAAAAACGTTGCTCTGGCTGAAGAATTGAGCACCCGCTATCTTTCTTATGCAATGTCAACCATTGTCGACCGTGCGCTGCCGGATGTTCGAGACGGCCTGAAACCGGTTCACCGCCGTCTGCTGTTTGCAATGCGCCAGCTGCATCTGGATCCCAAATCGGGGTTCAAAAAATGCGCCCGCGTTGTCGGCGACGTCATCGGTAAGTATCACCCCCACGGCGATACTGCGGTATACGGCGCCATGTGCCGTCTGGCACAGGATTTTTCCGTCCGTTATCCTTTGGTGGACGGACAGGGCAATTTCGGCAACATCGACGGAGATAATCCCGCTGCCATGCGTTATACCGAAGCGCGGCTGACCGAATTTGCCATGGCTTTGATGGAAGGGCTCAACGACGATGCTGTCGATTTTCGCGACACTTATGACGGCGAAGAGTCCGAGCCTGTCGTTATGCCCGGCGCGGTGCCCAATTTGCTCTGCAACGGTTCTGCCGGCATTGCCGTTGGTATGGCCACCAACATCCCGCCTCACAACCTTTCTGAAGTTTGTGACGCGTTGCTGCTGCTGATTGAAAAGCCCGATGTTGAAATAGAGCCGCTGGTCCGAAAGGTAAAAGGGCCTGATTTCCCGACCGGAGGTATTATAATTGACAGTTTTGCGACCATTTTGGCCAACTATACTCAGGGGAGAGGAAACTTTCGTATTCGCGCCAAATGGGAAAAGGAAGATTTAGGGCAGGGCCAGTATCAGATTGTTGTTACCGAAATTCCTTATCAGGTTGTTAAGTCCAAGCTGATTGAGCGTATAGCCTTGTTGCTGCAGGAAAAGAAGATTCCTTTACTGAGCGATGTTCGTGATGAATCGACCCATGATATTCGTATCGTTCTGGAGCCTAAAAGCCGCAATGTCGATGCCAATCTGCTGATGGAATACCTGTTCCGTCAGACAGAGCTGGAATCTCGCTTTAATATGAATATGAACGTATTGGATTCCGATAACGTTCCCCGGGTAATGAGCATCAAAGAGGTTTTGCAGGAATTTCTGCGCCATCGTCAAATTGTATTGCAGCGCCGCTCAAACTACCGTCTGCAAAAGATAAACAATCGCCTGGAAATCCTCTCCGGCTATCTGATTGCCTATTTGAATCTTGACGAAATTATCCGCATCATTCGGGAAGAAGACGAGCCCAAGGCCGTTATGATGACGGCGTTTTCTCTGACTGACAATCAGGCGGAGGCAATTTTGAATATGAAATTGCGCAGCCTGCGCAAGCTGGAAGAAACCGAAATCAAAAATGAATTTGATGAACTTTCGGAAGAAAAAGGGCAATTGGAAGCGCTGTTGGCCGATGAAACGCTGCGTTGGCAAAAGATTTCCGAAGAAATCAAACTCATTCGGGAAAAATTCGGCAAAAAAACTGCATTAGGCCGCCGTCGGACAGAATTTGCCGAGATTGCCGAGGAAATTGAAGTTCCGATAGAAATTTTGGTGGAAAAAGAACCAATAACCGTTATTCTTTCGCAAAAGGGCTGGATACGCTGTACCAAAGGCCATAATCCGCTTAACGAGGAGTTCAAGTTCAAAGACGATGACTCCTTGCTGATGGCCATTCACGCCCAGACGACGGACAAGATAATCCTTTTCGATACCTCCGGAAAATTCTTCAATATTCAGGGAAGCGAGATTCCCAGCGGACGCGGTTTCGGTCAGCCGTTGCGCCTGATGGTCGATTTGGGCAACAATGACAACATTTGCGATATGTTCGTTTTTGAGCCCAAAGCTTCATACCTGATAGCATCTAACAACGGCCGGGGATTTGTGGTTGATGAAAACCATCTGCTTGCCCAAACCCGAAACGGTCGTAAGATTATGAATCTGGCTGACGGAGAAACCGCGGTGTTCTGCAAGAAAATCACCGGAGATATGGTTGCCGTCATTGGTGACAACCGAAAGCTTTTGATATTCAAAATGGAAGAAATTCCCACAATGGCGCGCGGCCGGGGCGTAACCTTGCAAAAATACAAGGACGGAGGCCTGAGCGACATTCAGATTTTCAACGAGGCTGACGGTTTCAGTTATAACCGTGCCGGCGGAACCAAAACCGAAACGGATTTGCTGAGCTGGTTGGGACACCGTGCCCAGGTGGGTAAACTGGCACCTTTCGGTTTCCCCAAAAACAACAAGTTTTTTAAAGGAGACAAATAAACCCTATGGCGGAAGTTCTCTTTGAATACGTGCGTAATGGAAATTTTGTAAAGGTAACCGCTGTCGAGCCGGAAACCAAGGTTGAAGCGAGCGTTGTCGTTCCGGCGGGACTGTCCCAGGAGCAAATGCAGATTCAGGCATTGCAGAAACTGCGGTACGTTTTGAAAAAAATGGAAGAAGAGTAAAAAGACAAAGAGCCTGTCGTTCAAATCAGGCTCTTTTTTTATGAAATCAATCTTGTAATTCGATTTTAACCTTTTTGCCGTAAAAACGGGTTAAAACCATCAGATTGCCGATTTTGAGGTCGCCGCGGCCGGTTTCCATGTTTTCAATAAAAAAAGACGGCAGCAAAGTCTTCTGGCTGACGTAATCGATTGTCAAACGGTTTTCCGTCCGTAAGGTTCAAAGCTGTTTGGCCAGGGAGGTACGGCAGTTTTTCCGGTTCGTTCGGTTTTGCTTCTTGCTCAATTTCATAATCTTGCTCCTTGTTGTTTCATATTAAAATGTCAAGTCTGCACAACCTAAGGTTATTATGGCCGGACGGACGAAAACCGGCAGACCGGATAAATTATACCACCGATAAAACAAGGTGCTTGTGGATAACTGCCTTTAGTTTTTATTAATAATTTTCAATTGCAAATTTATGCTGTAATATAACCGCAAATTTTGCATAAATTGCAAATTGGGGAATAGAATTTAGGGGAAAATAATTAGATGTCAAATCAAACCGCTGATGCTGCTAATGTGTCCAAAAGCAACAACAATCTTCCGCAGTTTATGAACGAAAACAGCAAGGTAAACTATACCGATATCGAAGAGAACACCTCTTGGTTGACCAATAACCTGCACCGTTTGATGATATGGGTCAGTGCCGCCTGGTTTGCTGTTGTTCTGATTTACATCACCCAGTTTTTCGGCTGGTCAAACCTCTTTTTGATGATGCCCGACGAATTTGGCGGATTCCTTGCCGGAATTACGCTTCCTTTGGCCATTATCTGGGTGGTTATGGCCTATATTGACCGCGGCACATCTTTTAAGCAGGAGGCCAAATTCCTCCGGGCCTATATGAACCAGCTTGTTTACCCCGAACAAGGTGCTCCCCAGACAGCAAAGGCCATGGCCGATGCCATTCGTTCCCAGGTGGTCGAGCTTCAGCAGGTGACCAAGCTGGCAACCGAGCAGACCGCGAAAATTAAGGATGAAATCGGCAGCAATATCAACGAATTTGCCAAATTGGTTTCTACTCTTGACACTTATTCTTCCAAAACGATTGTCGAATTGAGCGACGGCGTAAAGTTTTTGGTCAAAAACTTCGAAAACATCACCTCCAAAGCCGAAACCTCGGCAGAAACCGTGGCCCAATACAACCGCGAATTCATATCCGGCGCCGGCGATATTGAAAAAAACATCAATGCGTTGTTTGACAAGCTGTTACCGCGTATTAACGAAATCAAATCTACGGCCGGTATTTTGCAAGAAATTTCGGACAGCAGCAATCACAACATTTTGCGGGCCAACGAGTTGTTGACGCAGTTTAATCAGGAAAGCAAGGATAACCTTTCCCGGGTAAGCGAAACCTTAAACAATCAGACGTCAATTTTGCAAAAAATTTCTGAAAATGCGGTTGAAAACTGTGGTATCATTCAAAAAACCGTAGGGTCTGAAATTGATAATTTGGGTACGCTGCTTAATTCTCACGTAGCCCAATTGGACAGCGTAATCAATGAACATGATTACACTTTGCGCCAAAAACTTTCGGAGATGACCAATCACGCTATGGAAAGCTGCAAGACCATCGGCCATACGATTGAAAAAGAACTGGGCACTCTGGACCATGCCGTTGATTTGCAAATCAACAAAGTGGATACCGCCATGGGCAAACATCGCACGGCGATTGCCGGACAGATTAACGAACTGAGCGAGAAGACCGACCTTATTACCTCAAAGCTGGGAACGCACGGCTCCGCTCTTGCTCAGGAAATTGACAAGTTGATGGTTCGCAGCAATACTTTGGAGGAAAGCATTTCTATTCAGGTTGAGAACTTGAATAATGTGGCTGAAACCATTACCGGTTCTATGCAGAAAGTGGACACCTCTCTTGCCGGCAACATAACTTCGCTGCATGAGAAATCTGAGGCTGCCGTTGACGACATTACCACCTATATCAGCACCTTGGAAGGCAAAACCACCCGCCTTGAGGAGCTCTCTACCGCCGTATTGGAAAAATCCGCTCGCGTTTCGGATGAAATTGTCCGCAGCCATAACAGCCTTAACAACGTGATTGGGGATATTTCGGATCGCATTGAAAGCCTCAATGATGAGATTCTCGCCAGCAGCGATACGCTAAAGAAGCAGGCCGAGCAGTCGGTCAACCAGATTAACAGCGTCGGCGACAGTATGAACAAACACGCCATGTCGCTGACCGAAGCGTCTTCAATTGTGGTATCGCAAAGCCAGATAAGCGAGGCTGCACTTTCTCAGCAGCAGCGCAACATCACCAATTCCGCCAACCGCGTCGAAGAAATCAAGTCTGAACTCAAACGCCAAATTGACGAGCTTTACAAAGCTTCCGCAGCAATAGAAGACGATGCTGCTTCAACCGTGGAAAAACTCAAAAAACAGCTGGATATTATGATTGCCTCCTGTGATGACGTCATTACCAAGAGCAAATCGATTAATGATAATCTTGCCGAACAGGCAACCCAGTTTGACACCAATACCAATAAAACGCTGACTAAAGTTACCCAGCTGGAGAACATTTTGGTCAGCCAGTCTCAAAATATGGAAGCCCTGAGCAAAGCGGTTACCGAACGCGCTCATGAGGTAGACAGTATTCTCGACCGTCAGACCAAAGCTCTCGACAAGGCGACCGAAACGACCAATTCGACCATGCAGCAGCTGGCAACTTCGTTTGAAAACCAGAATACCTTGCTTAATCATGTTGCAGAAAGCACTGTCGGCTATGTTTCCGACGTTGTTCAGTCCCTCGACGACAAGGCTGCGGCTCTCGGAATGCTCTTCAAACAGCAGGAAAACGAATTTTTCAACATTTGTGATAAGATTGCCGAGAACACTGTCAGTATGAGCGATGCCCTCAAAAAGCAGATTGCCATTATTGAGCAAAGTGCAGATAAAGTCTTCTCCCGGATGGTTTTGTTGGAAGAAGATACCAGCAAACATGCCGAAGCCGTTGTTGCCAACAGCAATCGCTCGATTGACCGCCTGAGCGAGATAGAAGACCTTATTTCGGCTAAGAATGCGGCCGTCGGCAGTTTGGTTGAAAACGTAACACGTGATTTGTCGTCAATTGCCGATAAGGTTCAGGAAAAGATTAACGTCTTTGACAATACAGTCAGAAACATCAGGGAAGAATCAAACAACTCCGTAAAAATCATTCAGGGGAATTGTACCAAGATTCAGGCCGCCAACAGCGATTTGAGTAACGAAACCCAGAATATCACAAAGTTGATGGACGATCATGTCAAAACTCTGGATGTCGCTTTGGTTAAAACCAAACTTCAGTCTGATGACATAAAACAGACCCTTGAAAATCAGAAAGACAGTCTGACCGATGTGGTCAACACTTTGGCTACCCAGACCCGCCTCGGCGAAGCGTCTTTGGCTCAGCAGTACAAATATCTCTCGGATGCGACAACTGAAGTTGCCCAAAAGGTTAAGGAAATCAACGAAAGCTTCAAAGCCAACACCGATACGATTTTTGACACCAGCACTAAAGTGGCTTATGAGTTCGACGTTTTGGGCGATCGCTTGATTAAAGCCGGAGAAGATGTCCAAAAAACGGCCAAATCTTCCATCAAGAGCATAGAAGAAGTCAATATGAGCCTCAGCCAATGCAGTGAAGACCTTGATGCCACCATCCACCATTCGGTTGAGAATATTGGCGGCGTATTCAAGGATTATGAAAAATATCTGGCCGGGTTCAACACCGTTACGGCGGAAACCAGCACCGGTGTAATCGAAATTAATAACCTGATTAGCGAACAAAGCGATAAGATGGTTCAGATTTCTGAAGACACCAAAAAACTGGTCGACTGCTTCAATACCGTATTAAATGACACCTCCACGGCATTGTCTAACCGTGCCAATATTGCCTACGACAAGGTTAAAGGATTGGGCGAAAACCTGAAAAACCTGGGTATGCAGCTGGAAGAGGCAACCAAACTCAGCGCCGCCCATTTTGAAAATTCCGGTGATAAACTGCGGGCGACGATTAATGAGATTTCAGCTAACGCCGAGCGTATTTCCAACGAAATCCGCACCTCGGGCGAAGTATTCATCAAACAGTCCGGCGTCTTGGTTGCCGCAACAGAAGATACTTTGAGCAAAGTCCACGGCGTAATGAGCGAGTTGGTCGAAACCGGAAAAGAGTTTAACGAAAAGGGCGACAATATCGTAAAACAGTCAATCCACTTTAATGATGTCGTCAGTGCACAAATTAAGCTTCTGAACGAACATACCAAAAGGGCAGATGCAACGCTGGAAACCCTGTCATCCACTTACGAGGGCGTCAAAATAGATACCTTCCTGAAAGATGCTTCCAGCATTATTGAAAAGCTGGAAACCATTTCGGTAGATATCAACCGCGTCTTTAATCCCAAGGACGAGGAAGACTTGTGGAAGAAATATTATAATGGCGACACTTCCGTATTCGTTCGCTATCTTGCCCGCAATATGACCAAAGCGCAGATTCAGGCTATTCGCAAAGAATTTGAACAAAACGGAGACTTCCGCACGCTGGTCAGCGGTTATCTCTCCGAGTTTGAGGTTTTGGTCAGCCGTGCCAAGGCAAACGAACGTTCCGGCGTTTTGCTCTCGGTCATTACCGGTGCGGATATCGGCAAGCTTTACTACATTCTGGCCAAAACATTGGATAAACTGAACTAGGAAGTTAAATGAGCCGGCTGTATGTAAATGATTATTTAAGTACGCTGAATCAGCAGATTTCCGGTTCTGTCGACCGGATTAAATACAAATCCGGCCGTTTCTCCGCCGATAATGTCTCGTCAAGCCGGGAGAGTTTTGAAAATACCGAACGTTATCAGTCTTTGAACGGCTATGCCTACCGTTTGTTGGAAACCGGTATGTCTTACCGGCTGACGGCGCTGAATTCGGAACAGCCGCAGACTGCCGACGCCGGTTATGCTGCCGGCAGTTATCTGGAAAGCAGCCGGGTCAGCCGGAAGCCGACGGTGTTAATAGATTTTATGTTTGCAAACAATCGTGAATTTGACTTTAAGGTATAAATGCAGATACTAGATTTTAAAAGCCGGGTTTTTTTAGCCCCCATGGCCGGAATCACGGATTTACCCATGCGCAGGTTGGTGTCTTCCTGCGGGGAGGGCGTTATGGTTTCCGAAATGGTGGCGATTAATGCCTTGTCCCGTCGTAATCCCAAGACCTATAAAATAGCCGATGTCCGAAACGAACCCTATCCGGTTGTCGTACAGTTGGTCGGAAGCGATCCGGCCTTGTTCGCCGACGCAGCCAAACTGGTCAGCGAATTGGGGGCTCATTCTTTGGATATCAATATGGGATGCCCGGTTCGCAAAATTGTCAATAACAAATCCGGCTCATATCTGATGCAGGATATGCCTTTGGCTGCCGAAATAATAAAAAACGTGGTAAAGGCCACGCCTTTGAAAGTCAGCGTTAAGTTTCGCAAAGGATGGGATCACAACGCCGTTAATGCGGTTGATTTTGCCAAAATGTGTGAAGACTGCGGCGCCGCATACATTACGGTTCACGGACGTACACGCTCGGATTTTTATTCCGGAACCGCCGACTGGGATATCATTGCCGAGGTTAAAAATGCCGTCCGTATTCCGGTTATCGGCAACGGTGACGTTACATCTCCGCAAAAAGCCGCGGAAATGCTGGATTATACCGGCGTCGACGGGGTTATGATAGGCCGTGCGGCATTGGGCAATCCTTGGATAATCGGAAGGACGCATCAATATCTGGAAAATCGTTCTGTCGGGTTCGCTCCGGTGCCGGTTCCGGTTGTTAAGCAGGCTTTGTTAACCCATATTAAAGAGTTGGAGGCCTATTATGGAGCCAGGTTGGCTTTGGGGCTGTCCCGAAAATACGTCTGCTGGTATTGCAAAAATTTTCGCGATGCCCGCAAGTTTAGGGAGAATTATGTCAGAATAAATGAGATGGAAGCGGCCGTTGCCGAAATCCACCGTTATTTTGATTCTTGTGGCGAAACTGTATAAAGGAATGCCGAAATGAAGATTATTGTTTGCGGGGCGGGGAGCGTCGGCCGCAGTATTGTAAGTTATCTGGTCAAAGGCAATAATGATATTGTCGTTATTGATGATAACCAGCGGTACTTGGATGAAATATCAAAGGAGTTTGACGTGCTTCCGGTTTTGGGAATGCCCTCTCATCCCGATATTTTGGAACGCGCCGATGCCTCCCGAACCGATTTGCTTTTAGCGGTTACCGATACGGATGAGGTCAATATGGTAATCTGCCAGATTGCCCACAGTTTGTTTAACGTTCCGCACAAAATCGCCCGGATAGACAGCGAGGATTTTCTGGATCCGCTTTGGGCTACCCTGTACAATGAAAATCACTTGCCGATTGACCAGATTATTTCTCCCAATATTGCCATTGCCGAAGCCGTGCTCAGGATTCTCAAATTTCCCGGCAGTTCGGGAATTTTGCCGGTTCTCGGCGGCAAAGCCTATGTACTTACCCTGAAACTCGACGCCGGTTGCCCTTTGGTCCAAATTCCCTTGATGCACTTGACGCGCAGCGCCCCCGATTTGGATGTCGCTTTTATTAACGTGCTTCGGGACGGCAATTGCGAAATTCCGGAAATGTACGATTCCCTTGAAGTCGGAGACGAAATTAATATTCTGGTAAAAGCCGACAACGTAGACGAAACCATTCGGGAGTTCGGGCTCGAACGCCCGACCAACGAACGCTTGGTCATTTTCGGCGGAAACTCGATTGCCAATTATCTCGGACAAAAGATTGAACATGACGACAGCATCGTCAGCTGTAAAATTATTGAGGAAAATATTGACGAAGCCCGCCGCCTGGCTAAAGACTTATCTCATGTTATCGTCATCCAGGGACCGATGATGAGCGATTTGATTTTGGACGAGGCCGGCATCAGCCACGCTGATGCTTCGGTGGCCGTAACCTCAAATGACAAGGATAATCTTCTGGCTTCGCTGCTTGCGGCAAAAAGCGGAGTGCATTCGACCATTTCGGTTCTCAATACCCCGTCATACAATAACCTTGTCGTCAATATCGGCAACAACATACTGGTTGACCGCAGCTCGGTGACAATTTCTCAGCTGCTTAAAGAAATCCGAAAAACCAAGATGATAGACGCTTATTCCGTCAGCCGCGGTTGTGGAGAAATTTGGGAAATCAGGATTGAAGACGAAAATCTTTGTACCGGTAAAAAAATCGGAGAACTTAACCTGCCCAAGATGAGCCGTATTTTTGCCGTTTTGCACAACGGAGGGCTGGTTTATCCGGACCCCACGACGGATATCTGCAGCGGTGACATTGTGCTTTTATACGTTGATTCCGGCGCAATCAAACAGGTTGAGAAAATCTTTTCCTAATAAAATTTATAGTGGTGAGGGCGGGGATTTATCCCCTAATGTAATCTAGTGCTTTACTAATTTAACAAAATATAGTTAGAATTGCTTATATAAAACCAATTAAGGAACTAAAAAATGTCTCAGAATGTTCAAGATGATTTTCTAAACAATATTCGCCAAAATAAAATATCCGTAACCGTATTTTTGGTTAACGGTGTAAAACTTCAGGGGCTGATAACCTGGTTTGACAGCTTTTCTCTGCTGTTGCGCCGCGACGGACATACTCAGCTGATTTACAAACACGCCATTTCTACCATTATGCCCAGCGAGGCTGTAGAAGTGGAAATCAATGACGGCGAAGAATAAATTGCCGTTAATTGAATTTGAAAAGAATAAAAAAGTCAAAGCTGCCGTAATTTTTCCGGAAGTTCTCAATCAACCGCTCAGCCTTTCAGCGGATTCCCGCCTGGAAGAAGCGGTTGGTTTGGCTTTGGCCATTAATCTCGACGTCGTTTATAAAGAGATAATCAAAGTCAGGGCCGTCAAGCCTTCGACTTTCGTCGGGCAGGGTGTGCTCGAAAGGCTTAAGCCGCTTTTGGAAGCGGAAGAAACCGAGCTGCTTATTGTGGACACTTCGTTAACTCCAATCCAACAACGCACTCTTGAGAACAAGTTAAAAATAAAGGTCATTGACCGCACCGCTTTGATTCTGGAAATTTTTGGTGAGCGGGCCCAAACCCGGGAAGGAAAACTTCAGGTAGAACTGGCGCATCTGACTTACCAACGCAGCCGTCTGGTACGCAGCTGGACGCACCTCGAACGCCAAAGAGGCGGCGCCGGCTTTCTCGGCGGTCCCGGAGAAACGCAGATAGAGCTGGACCGTCGTATTATTGACGATAAAATTGTCCGAATAAAAAAAGAGCTTGAGAAAGTAAGACAAACCAGACAGATACAACGTTCGGCCCGTCAGCGGATTCCATATCCGGTCATTGCTCTGGTAGGCTATACCAATGCCGGAAAATCGTCGTTGTTCAACCAGCTTTCGGCAGCCGGCGTTTTTGCCAAAGATTTGCTTTTTGCAACGTTAGATCCGGCAATGCGCAAAATCAGGCTTCCTTCCGGTCAGGAGGTGATTCTTTCCGATACCGTCGGTTTTATTTCAGATTTGCCGCACGAACTTATTATGGCCTTTCGGGCAACCCTGGAGGAAGTTCTGTCTGCGGATGTCATTGTTCATGTGAGAGACATTGCCAATCCGAACACCAGAGAACAACAGCAGGACGTCTTAAAGGTGCTCCGCAGCTTGGGATTGGAAGACATTGAACAACAAGACAGCTACATTGAGCTGTTTAATAAAATTGATTTGCTTGACGATGATATGCGCCGCCATTTGGAAAAGCAGATTGCCGCACGCCGCAACCGGGTAATGGTTTCGGCGCTGACCGGCGAAGGCTGTCCGCAGTTTCTCAGGCTCATTGATGATACCTTGGCCGCACACCACCGGACAATCGAGGTCAAACTGCCGATAACCGACGGCAAAATGATTGCCTGGCTTCATGCTCACGCAGAGGTGCTTTCCCGACAGGAAATGGAAAATGCCGTTGAGTTTAAGGTTCGGATAGACGCTGCCGCCGAAAGCCGTTTGTATAAAATGCTCGATTCCACACTCAACTGAGGTTTAGCTTGGAATAAAAATTTTGCGGATTACATTCTTCTTAAATAAAAAGGAGAATAACCGATGAAAAACATTTTACATCTGCTTCCGGTTCTGATGCTTGCGCTTTCTGCCTGCGCCAATCGTCCGACCTATGCCGAAACGCTCCAGCCTTGGATAGGACAGTCGGAAGAACGTTTGCAGCAGGCCTGGGGATATCCGGCCAATGTCTTTTATGTTACGCCCGATGAAAAAGTTGTAACTTACATCAAGTTCGGTTCCCGTGCCTTTAACGGCGAAACGCGGCCCTATAATTCAGAAGTGGCTTATTCGGCAATCGAAACGCCTGATTTCGGAATACCCAACACACCGCGCTATTCAAACTATTATTGCAAGACGTCGTTTACCATCCGCAACGGAACGGTGGTCAATTACGGTTTTAACGGAGACGACTGTGTTGTTGTAGATTAAGGGGAGGGCTGCGCCATGGGGTTTGTCAAATTAATGCTGGTTGTCGTTACTTTTCTTTATATCCTGCCTTCGTTCAGGCGTCTGTCGCCGCGCAAGGACGAAACCTCCCCAAAACAAAATTAGTTTTTCTACAGCAGAACACAGCTGTAAAGCACGGCAAAGAAATGCATTGTCGTACCGCTTAGAACAAAAAAGTGCCAGATGGCGTGGGTATATTGTCTGCTTTTCCAAATGTAAAACAAAACGCCCAGAGTATAAAACAAACCGCCGCAAATCAAGAACAACAGTCCGGTTCTCGGCAGGCTCGTAAACAACTGCTCCGAGGCGATGACAATCATCCATCCCATAATCAGATACAGGCCTATGGACCAAAGCTTGGTACCGCTTCCTGAGAAACGCAGTTTTAAAACCGTTCCCGTCAGCGCCAGTCCCCAGATGATGCCAAAAACGGTCCATCCCAAAGTGCCGCGCATATTAACCAGAAGAAACGGCGTATATGTTCCTGCAATTAAATAAAAAATAGAAATGTGATCGAGCTTTTTCAATTTTTTCTTTATTTCCGGGTTGGGTATGGCGTGATAAAGCGTCGACGCGGTATAAAGCAAAATCATCGAAACGCCGAATACCGCCGTTGAAACGATAGCCCATACGTTTCCGTAAATGGATGATAACACGACCAATATCGTCAGTCCGGCAATACTCAGGGCAATGCCGGTGCCGTGAATGATGCAGTTCCAAATTTCTTCCTTAATGCTGTAAGGTCGCAAACTTACCTTCACCGTATTGTTCATTTTACCTCCTGTTTTATGTTCCATTTAAGTATTTTTTACGTTATTGCGCAAGTTAAAACCCACTTTTTTTATATATTTATCATTTATAAAAAGCCAAGACCGGTATGATTCTTGCATACGTTTTTATTTAAGGAGGAACCTATGCTTATTTCATCACTTAATTCTTTGTTGGGCGTTACGGAAGCGCCTCTGCCGACATCAGCTTCTGGCATCAGTCGTGACAAGGCCTCGGAAACGAGCCTCAATGAGGCATTCAGTCTGGATTTGTCTCCGGCGGCTCGCAAAGCGGGACAAGCTGCATCGGCGGAAAAAAACACGTCTTTGATTGCCAAAGCCAAAAACGTTGAAGTCCAACGTCGGGAGGTTCAAAAACAAATCAGCCGCATTTTGCTTTCGCACAGTATTGATACGTCTTCCGAAATCAAGTTTACATATGAAAGCGGCAAAATTTCCGTAGACGGCTCTCATCCTCAAAAAGATACCATTGAACGGATTTTGAATGAAAATACCGAGCTGCGTTCCGCCGTTTCCGGACTTTTAAGCGACAGCCATGAACTTGCTGCGGCAAAAGTGCAGCAGGAATATACTGTTGCTTTGGAAGACGAAGATGATGAAGACAAGGAAAAACTGGAAACGGAAATGGAAAGGCAATTGCGTTTGCAGCAAAAGGCCGTTTCTTTCCAACAGCAGCTGTCTGCCGCTTCCGCCGATTTCAGCTTTTCCGGCGGCACGTTGTCCGTTGCAACCCTGGATATGGTTTCCGGTTTCAGCTTCTGAGTTGACAGCCGCTTCGTTCTGTGATAAAAACCTCGCACATTATACATCCGACTGAGGTTTTTCACTATGTCCTTTTTTCATTGCGGCATTGACTTTGGCACGTCAAATTCGTCAATTGCGGTTGCGTCTGCCGATGGCAAACCTTATCTGGTTGCGGTAGAAGATTCCCAGCCGACCATTCCGAGTACTGTTTTCTATGAACCGGGGCATCTGCCTTTGTTTGGACATCAGGCGTTGTCTGCATATCTGCACGGAAGAGAAGGACGCTTTATGCGCAGCCTCAAACGCGTCCTGGGAACGGATTTGATGCTGTCCGGCACTATTGTCAACGGCAAGTCGGTCAAATTTGAAAACATTTTGGCTCAATTTGTCGGTTATCTCAAACATCAGGCGGAAGAAAACGTTAAGGATGAACTAACCGATGTCGTAATGGGACGGCCGGTTCACTTCAGGGATAACGATGAAAAAGGCGACCGGGAAGCAGAACGCCAATTGGAAAACATAGCCCGCAGGGTTGGTTTTAAAAATATTGTTTTCCAATATGAGCCCATAGCTGCGGCTTTTGCCCACGAGCCTCGGATTTCCGGAGAAAAGCTTGCCTGCGTTATCGATATTGGCGGCGGTACCTCCGACTTTTCAATCATTCGCATCGGAACGGCACTCAGTCATAAAAGCGACCGCAGCGACGATATTTTGGCCTCCAGCGGTATCCGTATCGGCGGAAATGACTTTGACAAATCCTTGAGCCTGCGTTTTTTTATGCCCAGTCTCGGCTTGGGAACAACCTACGGTGCCAAAAGTCTTCCCGTACCGACCAGTCAGTATTTTGATTTGTCGGAGTGGAGCAAAGTCAACTCGGCCTATACATATCAAAACCGCAAAGTGGTAACCGAAGTGCTCAGCAATGCTCATTGTCCGGAACTTTACGGCCGCCTGCTGGAAGTAATCGACCGGGAAAAAGGCCACGTTATTTTAGGACTGGCCGAAAAAGCCAAAATAGCGTTGACAGACGATGGCCGGCATACGGAGGTGTTGGAGTTTCTGAGCGGCTGTCCGAAAATTATTTCCGAACGTTCTGAATTTGAACAGGCAATCAACCTTTCTCTTGATAAAATCAGCGACAGCGTTAAGGAGTGCCTCCGTCAGGCGGGAACTTCAGCAGACAAGATAGAACTGATAATTTTGACCGGCGGTTCAACCGAAATTCCTCATGTCCGTCAGGTTTTATGCGCGCATTTCCCTCAGGCTGAAATATCTTCGGAAAATAAAATGTCTTCCGTCGGCTTGGGGCTGGCCTACGACAGTTTAAGGAGGTTCTGATGCCTGATTTCAAGACCAGAATTCCTTTGTCGGCATATTTGCGGGATCCTTTTGAGTTTGCTCAAGAAGAACTTTTGGGCGCTTATCTGTGCTCAAATGTCGGCGGTGTGTTTACGGCGGGAAAAATAACCGAATTGGAGGTCTATATCGGCAGTTGCGACCGGGCTTGCCACGCATACCCGAACAAGCTGACGCCCCGCACAGCCACAATGTTCCGTGCCGGCGGCTGCGCATATGTCTTCTTTGTTTACGGAATGTATAATCAGTTTAACGTTGTCGTCAGTCCCGAAGGAACCGCAAATGCCATATTAATCAGGTCTTTGGAACCCGTTGCCGGAATAGAAACTATGCAAGCCAGGCGAAAGCTTTCAAAACTGAGAAATCTGACGACCGGTCCCGGAAAACTTTGCCAGGCTCTGGGAATTACTCGCAAAGAGCATGACGGCGCCGATCTTTGCGGCAATCTTTTGTGGCTTTCGCCGGCAGAACATCCTTATCCGTCCAAAGCGTTAAAAAGGGTAGGGATTGATTACGCCGGTGCAGACAAAGACAATCTCTGGCGTTTTGTCATTAAAGACAATCCGTTTGTGAGCAAGCCATAAAATACCGCCGTTTGGCCTTTTCGCCGTGTTTTAAGCGCCAGTATTTTCTGAATTCGCACAGGCTGTTTTGAATGTCGTGTAAACTCAGGTAAGGTTGTCCGGGATAAGCGGGGTTATCCCAGCGTATTTCCTGCCAGTCTTTGTTTTTCAAACGTTTCAGCTCGGCAAATCCCTCTGCTTGCAATTCTCGGAGCGCACGGCATTTGGCTGCCGCTTCCTTTTTGGAAAGATGTCTGCCGAAAATAATGTCCAACCCCCAATGTGCTCCCGGTCCCACAACCAGAAAATCGTCAGAAGTATAAGGAACAATGTCTCCGGCATATGTTGCGTCGAGCAGGATTTGCCCGGAAAGGAAAGGCCCCGCCAGAGGAACGTGGCGTGAAACAATCCCGGGACCGTCCTGCGCCGGCGAGGACTGCAGCTCCGCAAGCAGCGGCTTCAGCCGCATCCGCAAATCGTTGAGCATTAAAAGAATTTGTATATGTTTGTCCTGCGGCCGATAATCAGGATTAAAGGAATGAGCCGTAATCAAGTAAGCATTAGAGAAAATCGATTGATGCTTTTTCTTTTCGTCAAAACGTTGCTCCAGGAATTTAAAATTAAAATTTTCAACCTCAAGCAAACCGCCAAACAGATTTTCAATGGTATCTCGGCGATTGAAAAAACGATAGGCGACAATGTTAAAAAGTTTTTGTTCGGGCGAGATGTCCGGTTTCAGATATTTGACAATCGCCTGGGTTCCGCCGTCCAGCTCTCTGTAAACGTTGCAAAACCGGTAGTTGCGCAATATGTCGTCATCGCTCCACGGAGCAGGGAGGCAAAGCCGGCTGCGCCGGTGCCAGACTTGCTGACGATCAAAAACAAATTCAAAAAAAGCTCGTATTCTTTCTTCCATTTCAGGATCCTTCCTGAACCATTTTTCCGCAATTTGGCTATGATGTAAAGCATTTTAATCAGACCGTTTTATTTTTGTTTGAAATTACTGACAACCAAAAACTGAAATCTGAAAATTGAATCTTTAAAAATTCAATTAAAAATATTTAATCACTTGAAAAACAATGATTTTATCTTAAAAATATTTTGACATGGCGCATTTTTTTCATAAACTTTTAGTGTATATGAATTCAAGGAGAACTATCGTGCGCAAAATTATATTACTGGCAATTCTGCCGCTGTTGATTTCATTTTACAACACTCCTCAGCCTTCGGCATCGGAAATGACGCCACTGCCGCAGCAAACTTTGATTGAAAAACGGGGATGCTGCTCTTGGCACGGCGGTGTTTGCGGTTGTGCCGGAGGGCGAGCCAAATGTTGTGACGGAACACTCAGCCCATCATGCGGCTGCTGATTGTACTGACGAAACCGTGGCAGACAATGGTGAAAAAAACGCAGTCTGATGCGTCTTCGCCGTAAAAAAAAAGAGCCTGACATCAAAGTCAGGCTTTTTAATTGGCGGAGAGGCAGAGATTCGAACTCTGGGAGGGGTCGCCCCCTCGACGGTTTTCAAGACCGCTGCATTAAACCACTCTGCCACCTCTCCGGCGGCACCCTCCTATTTATATGATAGATTGGTAATCGTCAAGTGTTATTTTTTATTTTTTTATCATTTATTTACAAATTCCCCGGCATAATAACCGCAGGTAAAACCAAGTGAAAGATTCTGATGAAATTATCCCCGCATATATTGGCCGTAAGTTTGGCTCTGTCGGTTGCAACCTCGGCCTGTGCCAATGTAACAACGTTCGCGCCGCCCGAATATCTGGCGTGGCTGGATGATTTAAAAAAGGAGATGGTTGATCGCGGAATCTCGCAAAAAACCATAGATACGGTCTATGCGCAGGACTTTTACCATCCGGATCCTGAAGTCGTGAAAATCGACCGCAAACAAGTGGAGTTTGCCCTGACGTCGACGGATTACCTGAACCGGGTTGTCAACAAGACCAGAGTTGAGCAGGCGCGTAAACGTTATCGGGAGGTGCTCCCTCTGTTGGAACCGATAAGTAAAAAATACGGGGTGCCGGCAAACTATATTGTCGCTTTTTGGGCCGTGGAAACCAATTTGGGCAGCAACTTCGGCGGTTACAATACGATTGATGCTTTGACGACGTTAAGCTACGACAAACGCCGCCCGGCATTTTTTCGCAATGAACTGTATCAGGCGCTGAAGATTATTGATACCTGGAATATCGACTTCACCCGTATGCAGGGATCCTGGGCCGGAGCCATGGGACATTTTCAGTTTATGCCGTCAACGTTTAACGCTTATGCGGTTGATGCCGACGGAGACAAACAGATTGACATCTGGCATTCTTTTGAAGATGCCGCTGCCTCGGCGGCTAACTATTTGTCCAGTATCGGATGGCAGAAAAATCAGACCTGGGGATTACCGGTTTCTTTGCCGTGGAATTTTAACTTTGCCGACACCGGAAGAAACAACTATAAAAGCGTGGGCGAATGGAAAAAAATCGGTGTAAAAACGCTTAACCGCCGTAAACTTCCCTATAATGACAACCTTAAAGCCGCCGTTATAATCCCCGAGGGCAGCAAAGGCAACGCATATTTGGTTTTTGAGAACTTCAAAGTCATCATGAAGTGGAATCGTTCCGAAAACTATGCTTTGGCCATTGGCACGTTGGCCGATTACATCGCCGACGGCAAGGCGTGGAAACCCGCAAAAGAGAATCCCGCCGTTCGTTTGAAGACGGATGACATCATAAAGGTTCAGTCGTTCATTAACCGGCTCGGCTTGTTCAAATTGGACGAGGACGGACAGCTGGGCAGCAAAACCCGCGAAGCCGTCAAAAAGATTCAAAAAGAGGCTCTGCTTCCTCAAGACGGCTATCCCGACTATAAACTTCTGCGGAAAATAAACGATTATAATCCTGAAATAGGCTTTGCCGTTCCGGTTCCCGACCGAAAATTACACAACAAAAATTAAGAGCTTTACGAACGCTCAAAAACAGGTTAGATTAGTCCAAAATAAATAGAAACGGAAAGACTGATGACGAATAAAAAACATAATTTTTGCAGAGTTATGCTTATCTGTATGCTGTTTGCCCTGACTGCCTGTACCTATGGCAAAATAGACCTCGGCGACGGCAAATATTCCCAAGCCGCAGCCATTAAAGGGCAGGGCGGCAGCTATAAGGTCGGCAACCCTTATAAAATTATGGGAACCTGGTATTATCCCAAAGAGGACTACGGCTATTCCGAAGTCGGAATGGCGTCTTGGTACGGTGAGGATTTTCACGCGAAAAAAACCGCCAACGGCGAAAACTACGATATGAATACGCTCACCGCTGCACACCGGACTCTGCCGTTGCCGTCAATCGTAAAGGTAACCAATCTCGAAAACGGACGTTCGTTGGTTTTACGTGTCAATGACCGCGGACCCTATGCCAAAAACCGTATTATCGACATCTCCAAACGCGGCGCGCAGCTGCTTGGTTTCCAAACGCAGGGAACCGCTAAGGTGAGGGTAGAAATTATGGCGAAAGAGAGTCAGGAGCTGAAAGCCGCATTGCTTGGCGGCAAAGCGGCTCCCGCGTCAACGGTGGTTGCACGGAGTTCTTCGTCCAAACAATATAAACCCTTGGAAGCCGTCGGCTATCAGAGGTCGGTCAAAACCTATCCCAGGGGTAGCTGGTTTGTTCAGGCCGGCGCCTATACCAAAAAAGAATCAGCCCAAAACGTAGGCCTTCAGCTGGACAAGTTCGGCGATACCAATGTGTATTATGTCAATATCGGCGGACAGCCGTTTTACCGCGTCCGTTTAGGGCCGTATACCCAGCAGAAGGAAGCCGAAGTTGCATTGGCTAAAGTTAAAAATTTTGGAATTTATAACGCCACCGTGGTAAAAGATTAACAAAACAGAGGTACCGAAATGTTTAAACGTCATTTATGCTTATCAACCGTACTGGTCAGCGGTATTTTATTGGGGGCATTTTCCGCCCAGGCTATCGAAACCAAAGCCCGCAACCTGATTTTGATGGATTACGACACCGGTCAGTACCTCTACGACAAAGAGGCCGACAAGCGCATCCCTCCGGCATCGATGAGTAAACTGATGACCGTCTATATGATTTTTGAGAAACTAAAAGACGGCACGCTTTCCCTTGACGATACGTTTACGGTAAGCGAAAACGCCTGGCGCAAAGGCGGCGCTGCCAGCGGCGGGTCGACTATGTTTTTGGCTATCGGCGATAAGGTTCGGGTTGAAGACCTGATAAAAGGCATCATCATCCAGTCCGGCAACGATGCCTGTATCGTTGCTGCCGAAAATCTGGCCGGCAGTGAAGAAGACTTCGCCGTTGAAATGAATAAAAAAGCCCGTGAACTGGGATTAAAAAATTCGACCTTTGCCAACGCGACCGGTCTGCCGCATCCGGATCATCGTATGACGGTTGAAGATTTGGCAAAACTGGCGCGCATTCTGATTTCCGAATTTCCGCAATTCTATCATCTGTTTTCACAGCGAGAATTCGTATATCACAACATCCGCCAGGGCAACCGCAATCCGCTCCTTTATAGTATGCCTTATGCCGACGGGCTCAAAACCGGACATACCGAAGAAGCCGGTTTCTGCCTGACAGCCTCGGCCAAAAAGAACAACCGACGTCTGATTGGCGTAATGACCGGATTAAAGTCCAACAAAGAACGTTCGGAAGAAGCCGAAAAAATTATGAGTTGGGGCTTCCGCGAATTTGACAATTACAAAATTGTAAAACAAGGCACAAAAATTGCTGAAATTCCGGTTTGGTTCGGAAAAGACGCTACTGTTGATATGGTTGCCGCCGAGGATGTCGTCCGCACATTGAGAAAAAACAAAACCGATGAAATAAAGCTGACGGCCGTTTATGACAAACCGGTCAAAGCTCCGGTCAAACAAGGGCAGCAGCTTGGCGTTATTAAAGCTGAAATCCCGGAAAACGGAATTATGGAAATACCGTTGGTAGCAGCCAAAAACGTAGATAAAGTAGGCCTTTGGGGCAAAATTTCCAAAAACTTCAAATATCTTTTATTTGGAGCTGAATAATGCAAAAAGGCAAATTTATCACCTTTGAAGGCGGTGAGGGGACCGGAAAATCGACCCAGATTAAACTTCTGGCCGCCTATCTGGAAAAGTGCGGAATTAAAACCATGCTTTCCAAAGATCCCGGCGGAACCGAAATCGGTCTGGAACTGCGCCGTATTTTGGTCACCGGAGACAAAGACAAAATCGATGCGGTTACCGAAGCATTGCTCTACTATGCCGACCGCCGCATCAACCTGACACAAAAAGTCTGGCCGGCCATGGAACGGGGAGTTTGGGCCGTTAACGACCGTTTTGCGGATTCAACCGTTGCTTATCAGTATTACGGATATGACAAGAAAATTCCGCTGCCGATGCTTCAGGAACTTTATACCATGGCTGTCGGCGGCTTTAAGCCTGACCTGACGATTCTTCTGGACCTGGATCCGGAAGTGGGGCTGGCCCGCTCTATGGAAAAAAACGCACATATGTCCGTGCAGGAAACCCGTCATGAAAGCCGCGGACTTGAATTTCACCAACGTCTGCGCCGAGGCTACCTGGAAATTGCAGAACAGGAACCCGAACGTATTGTCGTATTGAATGCCGATAAAAGCATTGAAGAGTTGCACCGGGATGTTGTTAAAATCGTTTCTGAAAGGTTTGGTTTAGATAAATGCCCGACGAAATAAACCCATCGGGCGAACTTTCGCCCAAAGACAATTCGTACCTCATCGGACATGAAGACGCCGAACGGCTTTTTTTGCGAACCTGGCAGAACAATTCCATGCACAATTCTTGGCTGATATCCGGAATAGAAGGTATCGGCAAAGCAACGCTGGCATACCGTTTTGCCCGTTTTTTGCTCAGCGCGGACAATACTCGGAAAGATTCTTACACCTCGCTGGATGTTTCGCCGGCTTCTCCCGTTTTCAAACTCGTCAGCAACAATTCCCACCCGGATTTGAAAATCATCGAGCGTGATTACACCGATACCGATAAAAAGAAAATCCTTAAAGCAATTAAAGACGGAGAACAGCTCAGCAGCGGCGAAATGAAAGAATTGAAAAAGTCTGCTTTTATCCGTGTGGATGATGTTCGAACCATAAACGAGTTCTTATCTAAACGCTCGTCAAACGACGGCTGGCGTATTGTCATCATCGATAGCATAGACGATATGAACGTCGCTTCGGCCAACGCGGTCTTAAAGATTCTCGAAGAACCGCCGCATAAAACTCTTCTCTTGCTGATAAGCCATAATCCTAACCAGCTTTTGCCGACCATAAAATCCCGCTGTGCCAAAATAGAACTCAAGCCGTTGAGCGATGCCAACGTCGCGTCGTTGCTCCGCCGCTATCGGCCGGAATTGTCGGAAACGGCCGTCAAAAAGATTACCGCCATATCATCCGGAAGCATTGGGAAGGCTCTCAATTATGTGGATAACGATGCCGTAAACCGTTATGATGCGCTGTGCCGGATTATTGAGCGAAAAAGTTCTTTTGCCGTAGCGGACGTGCTTGATTTTTGCAATGAAGCCTCTGCCAACGAAGAGAGTTATTACCTGACGCAGGAGCTGATTCTGAAGTTTTTGAGTGAAAATGTCAAAAACACGACACATATTGTAGAATTAGCCGACTGCTGGGACAATGCCGTCAAGGTATTTTCAGAAGTTGAACGCTTGAATCTGGATAAAAAACAAGCTTTAATTAATATCATCGTAAACATATGCAAGCATATTTGATAAAGGATAAAAAATGTTAGTCGACAGTCACTGTCACCTTGATTTTAATGATTTTGAAGACGATATCTGCGATATTGTCGAACGCGCCAAAGAAAACGGCGTCAATATGATCCTCAATGCCGGAAACAACATCAACGAGCTTGACAACCAACTGGCTCTCTCCGAGCGTTTTCCTTTCATATTCGCCGCTGTCGGCGTTCACCCGCACAATGCGGAAGAATATCCCGAGCTTACCGCTGAAGACCTTATTGCCAAGACGTCTCACAAAAAAGTCATCGGCATCGGCGAAACCGGGCTGGATTACTACTATGATTATGCTCCCCGCGATTTGCAGATAAAGCTTTTGCGCGAGCATATCAAAGCAGCGCAGGAAACCGGACTTCCCCTGATTATACACAATCGGGAATCCGACGACGATATGATTGACATTTTGGGTGAGGCTTATAAACAAAAACCTTTCAGCGGCGAGATTCACTGCTTCAGTTCTTCTAAAAAACTGGCGGATTTTGCACTTTCCATCGGTTTTTACCTTTCGGCTTCCGGAATGATTACATTCAACAAATGTTCTGAATTGAGAGAAATCTTTGCCGACCTGCCGCTGGATCGTCTGTTGGTGGAAACCGATTCACCTTTTTTGGCGCCGATACCGATGCGCGGCCGCCGCAATGAACCTGCTTTTGTCCGCTACACGGCCGAAAAACTGGCCCAGCTGCGCAACCTGCCGCTGGAAAAGATTGCTCAGATAACATCGGACAATTTCTGTAATTTGTTCCGCAAAGCAAGCGACAAAGGCCGGAGGGACTACTGCAATGATTAAGGTTACCGTCTTGGGAGCCGGGGCCGCTCCCGGAGTGCCGTCTCTGAGCTGCGGCTGGGGAGATTGCAACCCCGAAAATACCAAAAATCTCCGCACCCGGACCTCAACTTATTATGATTTCAACGGAACCGCAATTCTGATTGACACATCTCCGGACTTGCGCCTGCAACTGATTCGCCACCAAATTAAACGGCTGGACGGCGTTCTTTACACGCACACTCATGCGGACCATCTTCACGGAATAGATGATTTGCGCGAAATTAACCGAATAAACAACAACAGCCTCAACTTTTATGCCAAAGGCGACGTTGTGGAAACCATCTGTCAGCGTTTTCCCTATCTGATAGCGTCTCCCGGCTGCGTTAACAACGTTATGCGGCAGCCCAGCCTGATATCCAATGAAATCGAGCATAACAAGGCTTTTTTTATCAATAACGTCAAAATCACGCCCGTTCGTCTCATCGGACATAATGCGCCGAGTACCGGTTATGTCTTTAACGACGGCGAATTTGTGCACATAGCGGATTTCAGGGCCGTAGACGAAGAGGGGCTGAAACAGATAATCGTGCGCCCAAAACTGCTGATAATTCCGCTGACCACGCCGTATGGCCAAAAATTTCACGCCGGATTGGAAGAAGTTTTGGCTTGTATAGAAAAAATTAACCCGGAACAGGCTATCATAAACCATATGGCAAGCGAGTGCGACTATGACGAGATTGACCGCCTGACGCCGGAAAACGTTCATCCTGCGTACGACGGGCTGACTGTCGAGTTTTAAATAATGAAACGATAAAAAGGAAATATAACATGTTATGTATCTACCACATTGCGGATAATGACGGAAAAGGCTCCGCCGCCGTTGTAAGAAGCGTTTATCCCGACACTGAGTTTTTTGGCCTGAATCATGATATGGAAATTCCTTATGACGAAATACGCAAACATGACAAGATTGTGGTTTGCGACATTGCACTTCCGCTCGACTTTATGTTTGAACTCAGCCGGGACAAGGATTTCACCTGGATTGACCATCATGCCTCGGTCATCAACGAATATGACCAAGCCATCAAACAAGGAGGAAAGGAACCCATAAAAGGTTTGCGCCGCGTCGGCACGGCCGCTATTTGCCTGACTTGGGAATACTTCTATCCTGACAAACCGCTTCCCGAAGGTGTCAAACTGCTCGGTCTTAACGATATTTTCGATTTGCGTGATCCGCGTGTTCGTCCTTTTGAATATGCCTACCAGTCTTTGGGCGTAAACCGTCCCACCGACAACAACTGGGTTAAGCTTTTTAACAATGAAATCGACATTGACGAAATGGTGCGGATGGGTGAGTCAATTCTTTCCTGGATTAAAGTGCGCAATGCACGCCTGGTTCGCAGTATGGCCTTTGAGAGCGAATATAACGGGTTAAGATGTGTTTGTGCCAATATGGCTCAGGGGTATTCCGAATTTTTTGATTCTTTGGAAAACATTAATGATTATGATTTTATGTGCAATTTCTTTATGAACAAGAAAAATCGTTGGAATCTCTCCTTCTATACGGCCAAAGACGGCGTTGACGTCTCTAAAATAGCGGCAACTTTCGGCGGCGGCGGACACGTCCGGGCAGCAGGAGCCTCCAAGCTCGAAAAACTTCCCGATTTTCTTGTCCGCGGCAAATTTCCCGTAAAATAAGCAGTGTTTTTCTAAATCTTGAAGCATTTGCCGACAGCGCTTATATCTCTTTAAGCGCTGTTTTTTTATTTATGTCATATTTTTAGGAGAAACCTGATGCATTTTGATTTCTTTTTGCCGACTCAGATTATCTTTGGCCGCGACCGCCTGCAAGAACTATCCGAACTCCCCATGCCCGGACGAAAAGCTCTTATCGTCATCACCAACGGACGCTCTATGCGCAACCTCGGTTATCTGGACCGGGTCATCGGATTGTTGGCGGCTCAAGGCGTTGATGCCGAGATTTTTGATAAAGTTTTGCCCAATCCGATTGAAAAACACGTTATGGAAGCGGCGGAATTCGCCAGAAACTCCAATTGCAACTTCGTTGTCGGCCTGGGTGGCGGCAGCGCCATCGATTCCGCCAAGGCCATTGCGGTAATGGTTCGCAATCCCGGAACCTACTGGGATTATGTAAAAGAGAATAAAGATATCACCGAAGAAGTGCTGCCGATTATTGCTATTCCCACTACGGCGGGCACCGGAACCGAGGCTGACCCCTGGACCGTTATCACCAATACCGAAACCAACGAAAAAATAGGATATGGAATTCCTGAAACTTTTCCCGCACTGGCCATTGTCGATCCGGCTCTGATGACTTCTGTGCCCAAAAAGCTGACGGCTTACCAGGGAATGGACGCCTTTTTTCATGCCGCCGAAGGATATTTGGCCTGTGTAGCCCAGCCTATAAGCGATTTACTGGCTTTGGAAGCTATCCGCCAGATAACCAAATTTTTACCTCAGGCCGTAGAAGACGGAAACAACTTGCAGGCCAGGGAACAAATGGCCTGGGCCAGTACCGCAGCCGGTATAATCGAAAGTACGTCCAGCTGTATATCTGAACATTCGATGGAACATGCCTTGTCCGCCTTTTATCCCGATTTGCCGCACGGGGCAGGGCTGGTGGCTTTGTCGGTTCCATATTTTAGTTATCTTCTCAAAAAAGATGCCGAAAAAGTAAAAGTCCGCTATATTGAAATGGGACGGGCTATGGGTGAAGAAGGAAATACGCCGGAAATATTCATCGCAGCGTTGAAAAAACTGATAGCCTCCGTCGGTTTGGGCGATTTGAAACTGTCTGATTGGGGGATTAAAGCCGACGAAGCGGAAAAACTGGCGGCAAATTCCTTTGAGGCCATGGGGACGCTGTATGAACTGGACCCGGTAGCCTTGAATGAAGAAGATGCAAAATGCATTATTTTTGACGCTATAAAATAAATATAAAAAAGAGGAGCTTAATCAAAAACTCCTCTTTCTTTTTGTTTTTTTAGTTTTAAACGGTTTCTCCCGCTTCAATCAACGTGCCGGCGTCAATTATCACACCGTCTGAAATGGTAGCATCGTCTTCTATGACCGCATTTGCACAAATTTCGACATTGTTGCCGATTTTAACGTTTGCACCGATTTTGCAGCCTCGCTTAATGATAGTACTGTTACCGATGACCGTATTGGCTCCCACTGTCGAATATTTGTCAACAATACAACAATGTCCGACTGAAACGTTATTTCCGATAAGTGTCTTAACCCCGAGAAAAGCGTTGTTCTTAAGCAGAACCTTGTTTCCTACTGAGCTGTCGCTCTGAATCACAACATGATGCGTAACGATTGAATCTTTTCCGATTTCAACACCGTCGTGAATTATGCTGTGAACACCGATTTTAGTGTTGGCTCCGACCAAAACTCCGCCGGCAACATATGAGGAATGCCCCACAGAATTATTGCCTTTAAATACCGCACCGGGTCTGACAACGGCATTACTTCCTAAGTTAATGCCATAAATAAAATTTTGTTCCATAATAACAATATATTAATTTATAAATGAGAAATATCACCCGATTCCTTATCACAAAAAAATACGACTGTAAACAGACAAAATATACATTTTCTATTAAATTTGTTTAAAAAACAAAAAAGGTCAACCTCGACGGTCAACCTTTTTTTTATTAACGAAGATATTATCTCTTTATCTTCATTAATTTTCTTCCGTTTTGCTCCCTTTCCAGGAAGGCTTTTATAACCTCATAGGCTTTCTGGTTCCATTGGCCTTTGTTGTTATAGTATTCAAGCTTTCTGAGAGCTCGCTCCACATCGGGAGCCGCACTGGCCACATCCTCAATCATACTGGCGACCATCTGAAGAACATCGTCCTCATAACTGCCAAATTCGAGATTTTCGGCTAACGGGCGCTTGTTGTATCCGACTATCTTGGTTCCGATGACCTTGGCAAACGGTACAACATTTTTGGTGATGGAAGCATTCATACCAATCATGGCGCCGGCACCGATAATGCTGAACTGATGAGCTACCGTCTGCATACCCAGGTTGGCCCCGGTTCCCACTTCCACGTGTCCTGCCAGCGATACGCCTGAGGAGATAATGGTCGTGAACGCTCTCGGACTATCGGGAATTTCCTGTCCGACAGCAACCAAGTCATTATGGTTAATGGTAACCTTGTCCATTGAGTAGACATGGTCGCCAATCTTGGTCGTATCACCTTTCTTGGTCGCTTCGCCAACGTTGATGATGGTGTTCTCGCCAAAGAAGTTATCGCTGCCGATTTCAAGGTGTCCCTCATAATGGTGGTCACCAATGTCTTTTGGCCAGAAACCGATGATTGAACCGGATAAAAATTCATTATTGACACCAATAACCGTATTTCCTCGTAAAACGCAGTTTGGATGAATAATGTTATTTTTTCCTAAGGCCACGCCGGTTTCTATAGTGACATTGTTTCCGATACGACATCCGTCCGGAATAATAACATTGTCACCGATAGTGACGTTATTGCCCAACTCAACGTTTGTTCCAATAGTCACGCCGTTGCCGATTGAGCAGCAATTTCCGATTTTAGACGTTGCTTTTTCTTCATTTGAAGAACCGACAATGACATTGTTACCAAAAGTGTTGAAGTTTCCGATTTCAGCGACGATAATGCATCTTTCGCCATAAAAATTCAATTTTTCCATTTGTTTTAATATTTGTGGCAGGCGGTCCTGCCTGGTTTATAATAAATCTATAATTATTTTCGCTTAATGAAACTAATATATCATAGAATCAAAACCTCTGCAATAGACAAAATTGTATTTTTTTTGTTTTTTTTCGAAAAACATTCAATAAAACGGAGATTTTCCTGTAAAAAGCTTTATCTTTTCACTTGAGAAATTTTCAGGATGTTGTAAACTTGCCGGGTTAATAATCAAAAATAAACAAATCATATGGAGAAACTTAATGTCTAAGATTTTGATTACCTCTGCATTACCCTACGTAAACGGTGTGCCGCATTTGGGACATATGGTAGGCTGTCTGCTTCCTTCGGACGTGTATGCGCGGTTTAATCGAATGTTGGGCAACGAGGTTCTCTATATCTGCGGAACCGACGAACACGGAACCCCATCGGAAGTCGGCGCCGCCAAAGAGGGAATGGACATTGGCGAATACTGCACCAAATATCACAACCGCCACAAAGAAGCTTATGATGCCTTTAATTTGTCCTTTGACTACTTCGGCCGTACCAGCAGCCTCCAAAATGAGGAAATAACGTATCATATTTTTGAACAATTGGACAAAAACGGCTACATTGAGGAGAAGTCAATCAAACAGATTTTTTCTGTCGACGACAACCGCTTTCTTCCCGACCGTTATGTAACCGGAACCTGTCCGCATTGCGGTTACGACAAAGCCCGCGGCGACCAGTGCGAAAACTGTACCAAAGTCCTCGAGCCAACTGAATTGATTAACCCGCGCTCCACCATTTCCGGTTCTACCAATCTGGAGGTGAGGGAGACCAAACATTTGTTCCTGAAGCTGCCGTTGCTTGAAAAACGGCTTGCCGAATGGGTCAAAACCAAGGAGCCGTTTTGGCCTGACGTCGCTTATTCTATCGCTCAGAAATGGCTTAAAGAGGGTCTGCAGGAACGTTGCATCACCCGTGACCTTAAATGGGGCTTTTCCGTTCCCAAACCCGGTTTTGAGGGTAAAGTTTTTTATGTATGGTTTGACGCCCCCATCGGCTATATCGGCATCACCAAGCAATGGGCAGATGAAAAACCGGCGGAGCGCGACTGGAAAAGCTGGTGGCTCGGGGCCAAAGACGTCCGTTATATTGAGTTTATGGGCAAAGACAACGTTCCTTTTCACTCAATTTCTTTTCCTGCAACCCTGCTGGGAACCGGCGAAGATTGGACTTTTGTCGACTACCTCAAGGGAATGAGTTATCTGACCTATGAGGGCGGTAAATTTTCAAAATCTGAAAAACGCGGTATTTTTGCCGAAGACGCCGTTAAAGAGTTTCCTGCCGATTATTGGCGCTATTGGTTGATGTCTAATGCGCCTGAAGGCTCTGATGCCTCTTTCAGCTTTGATCTTTTTGCATCCGTGGTCAACAAGGATTTAAACGGCGTTTTGGGCAATTTTGTTTCCCGCGTTCTGAAGATGACGGCGTCAAAAATCGGAGAGCAAATTCCCTCCGGCGGCGAAATGACCGACATTGAAAAAGATTTAATCGGCGTGTTGCAAAACCGGGTTAACGACTATCTGAAATATATGAACGACCTTGAATTCCGCAAAGCGCTAAACGAGCTGCGTGCCGTTTGGGTGGAAGGAAACAATTACATTTCGACCACTGAACCGTGGACCGTTATTAAGACGGACGCCGAACGTGCTGCCGCCATTCTGCGCACCTGTATAAACCTCATTCGCATCTTTGCCGTCTTGAGCGCTCCGATTATGCCGGCAACCTCAGCCGCCATGTTAAACAAGCTCGGACTAACGTCGGCAGACGTCCCCAGCCTCAAAGACTTTGACATCAGCAAAGAGATTACCGCCCTTGAAGCGGGACGGCCGTTTACGGTCGGCGATATGCTGTTTGAGCGTATTACGCCGGAACGGGTCGAAGAACTTAAACAAAAATATGGAAGTGAAAAATAATGAAAAAACGCCGTGAAGACGAATATTTGGGCCCCAGTCGCGGATGGGCCAAAATAATGCACAAAACAGCATTGTTTGTTTTGTGGCCGCTGCGCCGCCCGTTATGGTTTCTGCTGATTTTGTTTATAGCCTTTATGGCTCCGACGTTTATGGGCGTAAAACCGGCGGAGGTACATTTATGGTACTGGAATAAGCTCAAGTCTTCGTCATCGGAAGTCTCGAATATTGTTTCGGACAAGACCAAAGAGATTATGCCCAACCTTCCCAAGGTCGAGCTGCCGTCGTTCAAGGTTTCCTCCACGGCAGACAAGACTGCTCCTGCCGCCAAGGTGATAGATATGCCGGTTAAGGAAATCCGCCGCAAAATGTTCGAAAAGGCAAAAGCGGCGCCTGTTGCCATTGATATTATGCAACAACGCGACACCATAACCGTTCCCGCCGATCATCCGGTGCCCGACACCGAAAAAGTCGTCGTGGTATCTTCCTCCGCGGTCAATCAGCCGGCCGTCAAAAAGAAACTGGCTTTGGTTTATGTTAACGAACCGAAAACAATCAGCGGCCCGGCTATAGTTGCAAATGCCAATGAATTGATTATAAATAATGAAACAATCTTTCTGTTCGGTATCTATGTTGACCCTAACACTTCAAAAGGGCAGGAGGCTAAGGTATTCCTGGATAAAACGATTGGCGGCCGCAATGTGGACTGCAACATTGAGGCTTATACTTATCAGGGAATAGCCACCGGCATCTGCAATGTCGGACAGACAAACCTGAACAAAGCTTTGGTTGAGAAGGGAATGTCTAAAAACGTCGCTCTGGAGCTGAACGATTAGGCTTTAATTTTATAGAGGATTTATCTCATGTGGCAGCCTGTATTGATGATAAGCGGCTACTTTATCAGCGTTCTCGGTCTGGCAATGCTTTTTCCGGCGGCGCTTGACATTTATTACAGCCACGCCAAATGGTCTTTGTTTATAACCTCGTCGATTGTCTCCGTTTTTATCGGGCTGTCTTTGTTCTTGGCCAACAACAGCAAAATAAAAAACATATCTTTGCAGCAGGCATATCTGCTCACCGTCATCAGCTGGTTTTCCGTTACGCTGCTGGCTGCAATTCCCTTTATGTTGTACGGTATCTCCGGGGCAGACGCTGTTTTTGAGGCTGCGTCAGGCATTAGCACGACCGGAGCAACCGTTTTTGCAGATATTGAAGCCTTGCCCCGGTCTTTTTTATTGTGGCGCGCAATCCTTAACGGTCTCGGCGGCGTCGGTATCGTCATCTTTGCAATTGCAATGCTGCCGTTCCTGGGCATTGGAGGCATGCAGATTTTCCAACGGGAAAACTCGGATGTCAACGAGAAGTTTATGCCCAAAATCAGCTATATCGCCAAACGGATTATTCTCGTCTATGTTATCCTGATTATGGCCTGCCTGGCGGCGCTTCATTTGGCGGGAATGAATTGGTTTGACGCCCTTTGTCATTCTTTGGCGACAGTGGCTACCGGAGGCCTGTCGACCAAAAACGCCTCCGTCGGATATTTCAACAGCGCGGCAATTGACTGGATTATCACTTTGTTTATGATTCTGGGAGCCATACCGCTGACCTTCTACCACAGCCTTCTGGCAACCAGAGACATCCACTCTCTGCGTTCTTCCCAAGTCGCTATGTTTCTTAAGGTTCTTGCCGTATATATTGTCTTTATGGCGTGCTGGCTCACTTATAACGGAACTTACAATTTTCTGACGGCGTTGCGCTATGCCGCTTTTAACGTCACCTCAATCGTCACCTCTACGGGATTTGTCTCGACGGACTATCTGCTGTGGGGACCGTTTGCGGCAACGGCATTTGTCGTTTTTGCCTTAACCGGCGGTTGTACCGGTTCAACGTCAGGATCTATCAAGATATTTCGCTGGCAGGTTGTTTTCGCACAGCTTAAACGGGCTTTTATCACAACCACGGAGCCCAATCGTATGGTTCCCTTGAAAATTGGCCACAGCAACATTTCGGCCCAAGTCGCCGGTTCTATTTTTATCTTTCTGACGGCTTTTAGTTTAAGCACCATCGTTCTGACTCTTTGCATTGCCTTGACCGGCATAGATTTTACGACCGCCTTTAGCGGGGTAGTCGCTTGTTTAAGCAATTCCGGCCCCGGTATCAGCCAGCTGATTGGCCCTTCGGGAAACTACAGTTCTCTGCCGGAAACCGCCAAATGGCTCTTGGCATTCACAATGCTTTTGGGCCGTTTGGAAGTTATGACGATTTTGGTTATTTTCACCAAAAGCTTTTGGCGGCAATAGCTGCAATTCTTTCTTTTTATTTACAGCGCCAGCTGCTGCAATGGCTCCGGATATATCCAAAAACCGGCGTCCTGAACGAAGAACAGTCTTGAAAGTTCAAAAAAAAAGCTCTCCATACGGAGAGCTTTACTGCGTTAGATGTGCTTAGTTTTTCAACGCCTCAACATTAAGTTCAAAGCCGTCTTCCTCAACCTCATCGTCAAACTTAATGAGCTGTTCGCTGTCGTCAACCGGTTCGACATTGTCAACCAAAGGAACCGTCTCGGTTATCTCATCGGTTTTATCCGTTTCTCCGGCAGGCGGAAGGGCTGGTTCCTCTGTTGCAGGCACAATCAAGGCTTCGCCGGAAACCGCAAGCGGAGCGCTCTCGGAAATGTCCGCGGAAGAATTCTCTTTTACAGAAACGGTTTCTTCTTTAATTTCGCCCACAACCTCTTCAGCAATAGCGGTATTGTTTTCTGACGGATTGGCTTGTTCCGCAGGCGCCTGTTCCTGCTGATTGTTAATGACAATTAAAGATTTCGGAGCGCCGTCTTCAACCTCGACCGAAACGCTTTCCTGCTCAATTGCGGATGCCGGAATAACCGCAGCGTCTTCCGTACTGTCCTTAACTTCTGCCGCTTGCATCATTTCTTCGGTTTTCGGTTGTTTTTCGGGAATTTGCAACAAATCCTCAGCCTTGTTTTCAGCGCGCAAATTCGATTTTGGCTCTGCCTTGGCTATTTCGTCACGGGCCTTAAGCTCCTCCGGAGACAAAATTTTCTTATTTTTGGTGTCGCCGTCATAGCATTTCAACAGCCAAACGTCATAAATGGGATGCTCTATCGCGCTTAACGCCGGCGAGGAAGACATCATCCAGCCTTTGAAAATGTTAACGGGAGTCTTGCTGTCGTAATTGTCTACAACGTCAACAAAAGCATAATTTTCCGGGGTCTCCTCGGGAGGACGGGTGGCACAGGTCCGTACCACAACCGAAAAGCTTCCGAAAATGACTTCGCCGTTGACGGGAACGTCTATCTCGCTCACTTTTCCGGTAATTTTATCCATGGCCTGCATATGAGCCATATTTGTATAAATTTCTTTGGCCGACGCCGCACTGCACAACAACGTTGAGCATAAAGCGGAACAAGCCAGAAGTTTACTGATTTTCGCCTGAGCCATTGTCTGTCACCATAAAGATAATTTCACCGACCATATCTTCCAGAGTTTTGAAGTCTTTGGTATTTTGAATAACATCCCCGTCCTTCAGCATCTCTTTGCCGTGTCCCGGTTCGATTTTGATAAACTTATCGCCGACCAGCCCGTCGCTGACAATGGAGGCAACACTGTCAACCGGGAGATGAACGTTTGAAGAGAGGCTCATTTTAACATCCGCGGTAAAATCGCTGTCGTCCAGATTCTGTCCCACTACCGTGCCAACTTTAATGCCGTTGATGCGGACATCGGAACCGACCGTCAAACCGCCGACTTTCAAAAACTTAGCCGTAACGTTGTATCCTTTAACCACCTGCAAATCCGATACATTGTAGGCAAAATAGGCAAAAAACGCAGCTACCGCGATTACCACAATACCCATAATGGTTTCAACTGGTCTCTTATTCATCAAAAATCTCCTTATTTCTTATCTTCTTTGTGTTGTGCGGCAGAACATGCTTCTGCGGAATTTTTACGGTTTGCCTTGCCGATGCTGACAATTCGGTCCAAAAGCTCTTCTATTACCATGGCGTCTTGAGTGTAGGCAAACTCGCCGCCCCGGGGAATAATGTCTTCAGAACCGCCCGGTTCGATTTCAATGTACTTCGGACCCATCATACCCGAGCTGACGATTGAAGCGCTGCTGTCGTCCGGGAGCTGAATGTTGTCTTTGATTTCCAACGTCAGAATGGCTTTGAAATCGTCGTCAAGTTTGGCGTCTACCACTTTGCCGACATTAACGCCGGCCAGCCGGACCAAATCGCCCACCAGCAAACCGTCCGTCCGGTTGAAACGTGCCATAACCGGATAATAGCTGCCGCTGTCCACATGCGTAATTTTCTGACGTGCGGAAGAGATAAGCCCCACAATCAGGATAATGCTCAACGCAACCCACAAGCCTACTTTGAGAGATTTTTCTTCATCTCTGGTATAAACTTCTTCTGTCATCATAACTCCAAAAATAAAACCATGTTTCTTATATAGATAATGTAAAATAAATATTTTGTCACCAACGTTTTTGAAAAATAAAAATAATTGTTAAAATTTAAAAATAATTTGTTAAGATAGTGCTAACTTATCCAAACTATGTCGGGAAAATTATGCTTATTGTTCGTAATCTCTCCAAATCTTTCGGGTCGGTCTGCGCCGTCAACAACGTAAACTTCTGCCTCAAAAAAGGCGAGGTGGTCGCTTTGCTTGGCCCCAACGGTGCCGGAAAAACCACTCTGATGCGCCTGATGACCGGCTTTTATGAACCGGACTGCGGCGCCGTGGAATTAAACGGTTATGACGTTAACCGCAAACGCCTGGAGGCATTGTCCCGGGTCGCTTATGTTCCCGAAAGCGGGGCACTTTATCCCGAGATGACGGTTTACGAATACCTGAGGTTTATGGCCGGTCTGCGCCGGATCAGCCATCAGGATTTTGTGGACAATTTGGTATCCTTGTCCAAGCAGCTGGAGTTGGACGAAGTCATCAACCGGAAATGCGAAACTCTTTCCAAAGGATACAAACGCCGCGTCGGCATAGCCGGAGCGCTGCTGCATCGTCCCAAAATACTCATTTTGGACGAACCGACCGAAGGCCTTGACCCCAACCAGAAGTTTTCCATTCGCAGCTTTATCAAACAATACGGAGAACGCAACATCGTCATCATCTCAACCCATATTATGGAAGAGGTGGAAGCCATGGCTAATCGCGTCATCTTGCTGCACCGCGGCAAGCTCATCCGCGACACCACGCCGCAAGAACTCAAAAAAATTACGCCGGACAATGATATAGAGGCGGCTTTTCGCGCCATAACGTTTGAGGAGAGGGAATAACGATGTTTCAGGGAACCTTGACTGTCTTAGGCAAAGAATTTGGCTCGTATTTCAAAACCCGGCTGGGATATTTCATCCTTTTTATTTACGCCGTAGTCGCCATGGCTTCCACCTTTTACGGCGGATCTTACTTCCAGCTGGCCGAGCGCAGTCTGTACTCGTTCTTTTCATTTCAGCCGGAAATCTTTATTTTGCTGGTGCCGGCCCTGACGATGAAACTCTGGGCGGACGAACGGCGTTACGGAACGCTGGAGCTTATTCTGAGCCAGCCGGTAGGGTATCCCGCCCTGGTTTTAGGAAAGTTTCTGGCCGCATGGCTGCTCTGCGGACTGATGCTTGCAATGAGTTTTCCTCTGTGGATGACGACCGGTTTGTTAAGCGGCCTTGACAATCTTAACGTTTTGTACAATTACCTCGGCTGTTGGCTGATTGCCGGTGCCGTTTGTGCAATCGGATGCGTCGTGTCTTCTTTCAATTCCAATCCCATTGCCGCTTATCTCTTAACCGTTTTTTGCTGCTGGATTGTCAAGCTGGCCAATTTTGATTACCTGATTCGCAAACTGAACGTCTCAAACGAACTTTTTATCAGAATTTCTCAGTCGCTTAATTTCGATCGTCATTTTGAAAACCTGATTCTCGGACAGCTGACCTGGAGCGGACTGACCTACTATATAACGCTTATTTTGGCTGCATTATGGCTGAATGTCGTTTCTGTTGAATATAAAAGGAGCTAGCCATGTTGAAAAAATGTACGCTCAGATTCCGTAAAAACTATACCTTGTTGATTTTTTCCCTGATGCTGGCAATTTCCTTTGCTGCTCTTAACATCGGAACCGCGCTGATCACCAGTTCCTACAAAATAGATTTGACTGCCGACAACCGCTATACTTTGTCAAAAGAAACCGTAAACTGGCTGCAAAACAACAAAGAACCTTTGTTTATCAGGCTTTATCTTTCGCCTGACATTGACTCCAGCTATCCCGCCTTGGGACAGTATACCCGCTATGTTGTCCGTTTTCTGGAACAATACAAAAACCTTTCTCAAAACAAGATTAATCTGGAAATGATAGAAACCAAACCCTACACCAACGAGGAAAACGACGCCAAACGTCAGGGCATACGTTCTCTGATGGACAAAAGCGGGCAAACCGCGTTGTACTTCGGTGCCGTCATCTCTGATGAACGCGGCGGCAGCTATACTATCCCGTATTTCGAACCGCAGCGCCGGGCTTATCTGGAACATGACGTCAGCCGCATTCTGAGCAAACTTCCGAATTATCAAAAACCCGTAATCGGCATAATCTCGCCGCTGCTGGACATCGCCGCCACCGGCGAAACTTTCAACAACAATCAAGATTGGCCGTTTGTCGAACGGCTGCGCCAGGACTATGATGTCGAATATATCCGCAGGGACAAAACCCAAATTCCGCTGCGCGTTAAAACCTTAATTGTCTACAATCCTCAAAACCTGCCAAACCTGACCATTTATGCAATCGATCAGTATCTTCTGCGCGGCGGAAGCGTATTGATGATGTTGGATCCGTTTTCGGAAACTTTCCTTAACCAAAAGGGCTTTATCACCTCATCACCGTCAGGTTTTCAGAAATTTTTGGCCAACATCGGCGTAGAATACGATGATAATCTTGTTGTCGGAGACATCAGCCAAAGCCAAAACGCCCTTATTACCCAAAATGAAAGTTCTCAGCTGCAAAACTATCCGTTATGGCTGGACGTCAGTGTTCCCAATATCAATCCCAATCACCCTTTGACGAAAAATCTGACCAGGTTGAGGATGAATTCTGCCGGCACTTTCAATGTTGACGGCGTCGGCAGCGCCAATACCACGATTCTGTTTGCCACATCGGGGCGCGGCGGAAGCGTAGACGCCGATACTGCCAAATATTCGACCAAGTCGGATGTCAAAGAACACTATCGTCAAGACGACAAGGTCTATCCGCTGGCCGTACTTCTCGAAGGAAAGTTTCCTTCTTATTACAGCAGCCATCCTCTGCAAAACAGTCCATATCGTGACACGATGTTTCCTTTTTTGGCCACGTCGATAAAACCGGGACGGCTATTGCTGGCTGCCGACAGTGATATGCTCGCGGCATACAATTGGAACCGGGGCGCCGTGTTCAACGGCAGCGGCAGTTATGATTTGGTGCCGTTTAACAATAACCTGGATTTTATTATACGCGCCGCAGATTATTTGACAGACAATCAAAAGATTCTGAACGTTCCACCCAAGGGAGGCTTTGAGCTGCAAAAAAGCCCAGAACAAACACTCAATGAAGAAACCGGAGCGTCTCTGGCCGACCAAATCGAACTTTACAGTCTTTCTATGTCGCAAGCCCTCTATGAGCAGGAACAGCTAAAGCAAAAAATAAAAGATCAGGAGGTCTTTCCCTCCGTCGCCGTAATCAAGCAAATGGAGCTGTTGCAGCGGGAAGCTATGTCAAACCAGGAAAAACTAAAGGCTGCCGAGTATCAGCTTCGCGAACAGGTAAACAGTCGGATGAGAATGATTATAATCGTCAACACGCTTGTTTTTCCGCTTTTGCTGCTGTTTGCAATTTGGAGTGTCAATTACGTTTTGCGGCTGCGGATTCGCCGACAGGCTGAAAGGTACATCAATGACTAAACGCATCTTACTCCCGGTTTTCGTCGTTTGCATAGCTTCGCTGTTGTACGCCGCAACGGCAATTATACTTGCCAATTTCAGCTTTCCGAAGCAAAACAACGGAAAACTCGTTTTTCCGGAAACCGTCGAGAACGGATTAAAGCTTGACAAAGTCGTTATTAAAACACCCCGTAATCAAACCACGCTGCTGTTGGAAAACAATTTCTGGCTGGTTAAAGAAGAAGACTATTACTATGCCAATATCGAACTGTTAAACGAATTGTTCAACAGCCTGAATACCTCTCGATACCGTCACCGGCAGCAGTTTTCGCCCCAAATCGCCGATGAAGACCGGCTGGCGGCTCCGGGGCAGGGAACTCCGGAACATACCGGAACCTTGATTGAAACCTTTGCCGGAGAAAATCCGCAGCCGATGGAAAGCATAATTATCGGAAAAGAAACAGCCAACGGCTTGTATCATTTTGCCCGGCCGCTTGACAAAGAGGAAATTTGGCTGATTGACGGTTCCTATACCTTGCCTGACGACAATTATTCCTGGTTGATGCAGCCGATATTGGATTATCCGGCGGAAATCGTCGAAAAAGTCGTTATCAGCGAAAACAATCAGATAACGCTCAGCGCCTCCCGCAGCCGTTCCAACTATCCGTTTTTCACCCCCGAACAAAAAACGGTTCCGCTGGATGCCCTGCTTGAGCGCTTCAACTTTTTTATAACCGAAAAGGTGCTTTCCGCTCAAAACTTTGACGAAACCCTGTTTCCGCGGCACCGGCGCATTGAACTGACCACTTTCAGCGGAATGGTAACGGTTGTCGACCTTTATTACGATTCAAATGACTACTGGGTAAAAATATCTTTATCGACGACCACTCTTCCAACTGCCTCTGTTAATGCTTATATTAGGGACAACAACTTTTTGTATGACGGCTGGTTTTTCAAAATCCCGGCCTCCAACGGAAAAGTTTTGGCCAACTTTAATATAAGATAAGGGGTACATGGAAGAATATCCTGAGATTACGGAGTTTTTTCTGAACGTTTCCACCAATATTTTCGTGGAAGTTGATTCCGGCGGAAGGGTTATTTATGCCAACAACAAAGCGGAATATGCATTTAGGCTGCAATCTGCGGCAACTCTGGATAAAGCCTTTGACGAAGATACCGCTGCCGTTTTGAAAAAACATCTGCACAATACCTTTTTTCAGCACTACCCCGAAACTTTTTCTTTTGAATTTCAGGGACGCTTTTACAATGCCTTTATTTATCCCCGCCAAAACAACGCAGCCCTGTGTATAGAAGACATTACCGAGCGCCGCCAGCTTTCTCACCGTCTGCACCAAACCAAACAACGATTGGAATTTGCCGAACGGACAGCCAAACTGGGATATTGGGAGCTGGATATTCTGGCAAAACGTTTTTACTGGTCAGCAGAAATGTATCGAATTTTCGGAATTGACAATCCGCATATCTCCGACAAGAAAAATCTTATCCGCGAACAGGTTTTTGAAGAAGATTTCCCTATTTATAAAGAAAAGATAGCCGAATTGCTGAAACAAAGACATCCCGTTGAAGGGCAGGTCAGGGTACGCCGCCGTGACAATACGATTGCATACTGTCTGTTTAAGGCCGGCTTGATTTACGATAAAACCGGAGAACGCATCGCCGGAACATTCCAGGATATTACGTCTATGATAGAAATTCAACAAGCTTTGGAGCAGGCAAAAGCCGAAGCTGACCGGCTGAATATGGCAAAATCATATTTTCTGGCTCAAGCCAGTCACGACCTGCGCCAGCCCATGCAGGCACTGAATATGTTTATAGCGGCGCTCGACGAACAGGAACTGACCAAATCTCAACACGCTATCGTCAAGAAAATCGAAGCGTCTGCCGCCAATCTAAAGTCGCTTTTGGATAACCTGTTGGATATTTCCAAGCTCGATTCCGGCGGAATGGACTATCAACCGGAAGAATTTGACCTGCAAATATTGCTGCAGCGACTTTGCAGAGAATACAAAGAATTGTCGCTTCTTACGGGGATACGCCTCAAATGCCGATTCCGTCAGGTTTATATCAAAACAGATCCCTTGCTGGTAGAACGCATTGTCCGCAATTTCTTGAGCAATGCCTTCAAATATGCCCGTGATAAGATAGTTATCAGCTGTTCGGACGGTCCCGGCGGAATTAAAATCAGCGTCTTGGACAACGGGGTAGGCATCGCCCCGGAGGATATGGAACTCATTTTTGAAGATTTTTATCAGAGTCCCGCCGTTCCTGAAAATCGCAAAAACGGAGCCGGACTGGGGTTGTCCATCGTAAAAAAGATATCTGGCTTGCTCGGTGCCGCCGTCGACGTCCATTCCCGTCCCGGAAGATACACTGTTTTTACGTTAAAATTTCCGCCTTCCGCCGCCAGATGACAGGAACTGAAATTAACTGTTAAATTTTTTACAAAAAATTGTTGCAAATAATTTAAACCCGGGTTATAGTGCGCCCTGTTAAGAGATTATGGGTGCGTAGCTCAGTTGGTAGAGCAACTGACTCTTAATCAGTGGGTCTGG
>OJOH01000050.1_pt1 | contig 102417 bp, 84 predicted proteins | sample 1598201 | NCBI WGS metagenome assembly OJOH01 (sample SAMN03922462, study PRJEB24848) | human gut metagenome | isolation source: stool sample | host: Homo sapiens | place: Germany | collected 2009-11 | reverse complement strand
ACCGATGAGTTTTCTGGAGAAAAATAATGCGTGACACAGTTTATTTTACACTACCGCTTTGTTTATTTATATATTCATAGAAAGGTATCTCTCTCCAGTATCAGGTAGCAGTACAATTATCCTTTTCCCTTTATAAGAATCGTTTGAGGCAAGTTTAACAGCGGCTGAAACTGCTGCACCGGAAGATATTCCGACAAGAAGCCCCTCTTTTTTCGCCAAACTGTGCATCATATCAAAAGCCTCTTTATCTTTTACCTGAATAATTTTATCTACTGTGTTTGAATCATAGTTATCAGGGACAAATCCGGCACCTATGCCCTGAATACTGTGCTTTCCAGCCTGCCCTCCTGACAAAACGGCTGATGACTCCGGTTCTACTGCTACAATTTTAACATTCGGCTTTAACTCCTTCAGTCTTTTTCCTGTTCCGGTTATTGTTCCTCCTGTACCTACACAAGCAACAAAAACATCGAACACTCCGTCCGAATCCTCCATAATCTCGTTTGCTGTTGTATTGTAGTGAACCATAGGATTGGCTGAGTTAGAAAACTGTTGTAATATAATAGATCCGGGAGTATTCCTTTGCAGTTCTTCTGCCTTATCCAAAGCTCCTTTCATACCGGAAGCGGCTGGTGTCAGAACTACTTCACACCCCAAGAACGCCAATAGTTTCCTGCGTTCAAGACTCATACTTTCAGGCATTGTCAGTATCGTTCTATATCCTTTTAGGGCTGCAATCCAAGCCATACCGATACCGGTATTCCCGCTTGTAGGTTCAATGATTGTACCCCCTTTTTTTAATTTCCCGGAAGTTTCCGCTGCTTCAATCATCGCATAGGCTGCCCTGTCCTTTACACTGCCTCCCGGATTGAAATATTCCACTTTGGCTATGATTTCCGTTCCGTATTCATCTTTATATATATTAGAAAGCCGCACCAATGGAGTCTTGCCTATAAGCTGCAGCAAATTGTCCTTTATATTGCTCATATTTATCAGATTATTTTTTCTGTACTCTTTTTCCGTATGGTTCCACATCTTCTGTTACCCAGAGATTACCCCCGATAACAGCACCCCTGCCGATTGTTATACGCCCCAATATGGTAGCATTTGAATATACCGTCACATTATCCTCCAATATGGGGTGGCGTGGTATTCCCTTTATCGGATTTCCGTTTTCGTCAGTCGGGAAACTTTTTGCACCGAGTGTGACACCCTGATACAGTGTGACGTGATTCCCGATGATACAAGTCTGCCCTATCACGATTCCGGTTCCATGATCTATATTGAAATATTCTCCTATCTCAGCACCCGGATGAATATCTATCCCTGTCTCAAAATGGGCAAGCTCACTGATAATTCTCGGTATGAGCGGTATCTCCATTTTATATAGCTCGTGGGCAATCCTGTGGTTTGAAATGGCTCTGATGGCAGGATAGCAGGATATTATCTCTCCTATACAGGTAGCTGCCGGATCTCCGTCAAAGGCTGCATGAATGTCCGTTGCCAGCACCCTTCTCATTTCGGGAAGGCTCCGTATGAACCTCTCGGCATACTTTCTTGCCGTCTGGCAGCAGGGAGTTCCCTTTATCCTTTCCTTCATATTCTCATTTCCGAAAAGCATACCCGCCTGTATCTGCTGCGTCAGGATATTGCTCAGCTTCTCCAGTGTCACCCCAAGATGAAAAGTGAGTGTCTGGCTGTTTACCGTATGATTTCCATAATATCCCGGAAACAGGACTGCACGGCAAAGTTCTATTATCTCATGTATGGCCTTACCTGAAGGTATCGGGTCTCCTTCTTCATATTTGATGAAAAGTTCAGGGAATGACGAATGATCCGTCAACTTTTCAACAACTTCTCCGATGTATGTAATATGTTCCATGTGATTATATATATTTTAAATCGTAAATATACGTTGGTTTAACCTATAATAAAAAGGATAGGTTATATCCTTTTTATTGTCTGCACTGTCTTTAAAATCCCAAAGCCCTGATCATCTTATGGTTCAGGTGTCTGTTCTTGCCCTTGAACGGATAACAGTGTATATGTATGGCAGGATTGAAGTTCATTTCAATGATCGCATAGTTATCCGGTGTGGCAGGAGCATGAATATCCTGTATCATCATATCCAGCCCGGTAATCTTCACGTTCAGAGCTTTGGCAGCTTCCACAGCAATAGCCTTGTACGAGTCGTCTATATCGTCTGTAAAATCTATGCTGTCTCCTCCCGTACTGATATTGGAGTTCTCACGAAGATAGACCACTTCCCCCTCTTTGGGTACAGTGTTGAAATCCATTCCCTGCTGCTTCAGAAACATTTCTTCCTCACGCCCCTTTCTGATTTTCTCCAAAGGGGTGCGATATCCTTTACCTCTGAGCGGATCTTCATTCTTCCTGTCTATCAGTTGTCCGATATTCAGAACACCGTCACCCGTCACGTTTGCCGGAACACGGTGAAGGATACCTACCACTTCATCATTGATGATGAATATCCTGAATTCCCTTCCCGGTATGAACTTCTCTATAAGCAACGTGTTGTCATGCTCAAAGGCTATCTGTAAGGCTCCCTTGAAATCCGTTTCATCATAGTTATGCTTCAGTATGGTTATACCCAATCCGAAATTGGTGGACTTAGGCTTGATTACCACAGGTTTCCCTGCATACATACGGTAGTCTGCCATACCTGCCTCCGGTGACGTGTATTCATAACCGCCCGGCACGCTTATTCCGGCACGTTCCAGCACCTTCTTCGTTACCACCTTATTTTCCATCATCAATACAGACACGTATGAGTCCAAAGAGGTCTTGGTTGCCTGCATCACATATTCCTCCTTTTTACCGTCAAACAGACGTATGAAGTTTTCCTTACGGTCAAGTATTTCAAAACCTACCCCTTTAAGTATTGCAGCCTTCAGCAGAAGCTGTGTGGACATTTCCATATCCTCCAGTCCATGAAATCTGTAACCTCCGCTTATGGTGGCTTCCCTATACTGTCTTGCCTTCTCCAGATGGAACGGTACAAACCCCACCCTGTTTATGTTCTCATACAGCACCATGCCTATACGCTTCTCAGGATTCTGTACAAGATACAGATTGTGCTGCATCTCCTGACGGTAGGTTTCATTGTCAAGCACCCCATATTCTGAAAGAATCCTCTCCATATCTTCTAAAATAGAAGTAGCTTTCTGCTGTACAGTGGTCGAGCAGCATTTCAACTCCTTCTTTTCGTCTCTTCCATAGCATGAAGCCATATCCTGATTACAGGTAGCCCTTTGCAGTTCTTCCTCCGTAAGACTTCCGTTCTCCTCCTTCAGCAGAGAATAGACAAGCAGAAGGTGAGAAAAATAAATGGCACTTGCGCATACCCCCGATTTTGTAAACGGGTCAAGATCCACAATTCGTACCTCAATGTAGGAAGGAGAACCATTATCCTTTTCCAGAAACTTGATACGAACCGGAAGATAAAGCTCGTGAGGTCCGTCAATACGGTTTTCCCTTATCAGTTTGTCAATAGACATATTATAGGCTTCAAGTGAGGAATAATCGATGAAGAATTCCTCACGGTTACGATACCCCAACGGACTTGTCCTCAGACTGAGGCTTACCCCACACTTCATGGGCTGCTTTTCTCCCGTTTTAAGCGAAATCACATTCAGGGTTTCTTCCGCAAGCGGAGATTCACCGTACAGCCAGATAAAAAGCCAGCGGTATTTGAGAAAGTTCCTCACCACACGGAAATATACTGTTTCCCTGACCTCCTCCATAGAGCTGCCGCACACACCGCTTTTCAGCAGAACGTCCATCAGTTTTTCCGAGAAAGAGAAATTGAAGTGTATTCCCGAAATAAGCTGCCTTTCCTTTCCGTAGGTTCCGGCAAGTTTCTGACGGTAATACTCCTTGTCCTTGAACTCTCCCGAATAATGTGCAATGGGTATCTCCTGATTCTCCTTCAATACAGGAGGAAGGCTCTGAGGCCAGAGAAGCTCATCGCCGATATTCTCCGTCACCACATCGTGCAGCGTTTCCATAAATCCCAAAGCCTCTCCTACACTTGGCAGCGGCGGAGTTATCATTTCCACCTGACTCTCTGAAAAGTCGGTGGTTATATAAGGGTGCTTCCCCTTGTCGCCAAATACTGCCGGGTGTGGAGTCAGGGCAAGCGTACCGTCCTGATTGACCCTGACATTTTCCTTTTCAAGTCCGAAACACCCCTCTCTAAGCAGATGGCTGTTCTGTTTAAGTATAAAGCAAAAATCCTGTGTATTCATATACTGCTATATTGTATGTTTGATTTTTCAAGTTCCTTTTCCCTTTTTCTATATAATAGATAAAGTACAATGCCCTTTATCACGCTGGTAAGCGATATGCTCCACCAGACACCCTCTATTCCCATTCCCAGACTTTTGCCAAGCAGAAGGGCAAGAGGTATCCTCATTGTGGTGAACACGATGCTCACGGTTGCCGGATATTTGGTAAGCCCCTGTCCGGTATAAGCTCCCGAAGTAAGTATTTCAAGTGTGGCAAACAGCTGTGAGAAGCCGACTATACGCAGATAGGCACTACCTATTTCTATGGTGGCAGCCTCATTCACGAAAAATGACAGTATGGTTTCCGGGAAAGCTAAAAATATGAATGTGGCAGGAATGGAGATACAATATCCAAGCCTGATACTTGTACGATAGCATTTCCTTATCATATCCGTATTCCTTTCCCCATAATATTGCCCTATAAGTATGGAGGTTGCCTGCATCAGACCGTTCATAAGAAGAAACGAGAGCGACTCTATCTGAAGCCCCAGCTTCTGTGCGGCTATTGCATCTGTTCCCCATATACTTACGATACGCCCGATGGCTATGCCGATAAGCGAGAACAGAATACGCTGCATGGCAGGTGCTGTACCTATTCCAAGTATTTTCCTGAGAAACTTGTGGGGTACTGCTTTTATACTCAAGGTGAGTTCAAGCCTGTGTCTGAGAAGATACACCGCATACATCATGGCACACCCCTGTGAAAGTGCCGTAGCCCATGCCGCACCTTCCACTCCCAGTCCGAAATAAAATATAAACAGAGGGTCAAGAATGATATTGACGATATTCCCGTAAAGTACCGCCCTGAACGAGAATTGTGTCTTTCCGTGTGCGTCTATAATGGCGGTAAACAAAAGGTTCATAAACATGATAAGAACAGTGATACTGCTTATCCTCAGATAGTTCTGAGCCATCGTGTTTACTTCCGGTCTTTCGATATTGAAAAGTGATATAAGAGGCTCCGCCAGCATAAAGACGAACAGGGCATAGAATATCCCCAACACGAATGTACTGCGTATTCCGCACGATATGAAGTGCTGTATCCTGTCCTTCTTTTCAGCCCCTATACTGTGTGATACCGATACCATAGTACCGATGGTTATCACGCTTATCAAAGACCAACCCAATTTGATATAAAATCCGGCCGTTCCGACAGCCGCCACTTCTCCGCTTCCCAATTTCCCGACCCAGAACATATCCGTAATATCGTATGAAATCTGAAGGCAGGATGATAGTATGATAGGGATTGCTATTCTCAGTAGTGATTTTCTTTTTTCTCTTTTTGCCGATGTCTGTTCCATATTTCCAATTTTATATCGTAAAAATACGATACCTTATGCCAATAAAAAAACTCTTAATCAAATCATAAGAGTTCTGAAAACAGTTTCTTTGCCAAAAGCAGGTTTTCACGGTTAATACGATAGCAAACCTTAGGTGGAGCTATCTCGCCGTCTATCAGACCTACATCTTTCAGCACCTTCAAATGCTGTGATATGGTAGACTGTGCGATTGGCAGTTCCGTTGTCAAGTCTCCACAATAACAACAGGCATTGTGGTTAGCCAACAATCTTACGATTGCTATTCGTGCCGGGTGGCTCAGAGCCTTGGCAAAACGTGCTGCCAAAATATCTTTTTCCTCAAATTCTTCTGCTTTACTGAATGCCATAATATTTTCATTTTTTATATCGCAAATATACGATATATTTTTTATCAACCAACCTATTTATATAGATTTTATGTATTTTTTAATGTGCAGATGCACGAAGCCCCCGGAGAGTTACCCCGCCGGAGGCTTTTTTTATAGTTTCTGTGCTATATAGAAACCGTAACTGTAATAATCCTTGTACTTCTTGTAGAAGTCTGCTTCCTGTATATCTCTTTCAACAATAACTCTGGCAACTTCATTGTCGCCGAACTTCTCCATAAAGTCCTTGTGGCTGTCTAATAGGGGGTTGTAATAATTGTCAAGCCAGCAGTCATCAGGAAGTATAAAGTGTCCGAGAACCTTATATCCGGCTTCTTCCAGAGCTTTGATTTTTCCTGCTATTGTGTCCATTTCAGCATACTCTCCGTTCCAGAAGTCTTCCAGTTCTTTCGGGCGACAGTTTGTTATCCATGACAATTCAGAGACTGCAAGTATTCCTCCCGGTTTGAGAAACTCTTTCCAATAGTTGATGCCGTTCTTGAATCCGATATTGTAAACTGCCCCTTCCGACCAGATAATATCGAACTCCTCCTTTTCAAAAGGCAGCTTGTCCATAGATGCAGCCAGTGTCTCAATATGTGCCGTGATATTTTCATTCTTGCTGTCCTCTTTCAGTTTTTCAAGAAACTCCTCAAACAAATCCACTGCAATAATGTTACCTTTCAGCATTTTTGCCAAAGAGATAGTCTGTTCGCCTGTACCACAACCTATGTCTGCTATCTTGTAAGACTTTTCCCTATCTATCTTAGCCAGTGTAACTGCAAGATTTGTAGCGTCTTCACTACCCGGTCCCTGTCTCTTGTTATTACGATGCAGATGCATCATCAATTCCATTTCGTCCATATTTTTGTTCTTTATATTGTTGATAATGGCTAAGCGGGGAACGCTGTTAAGCGTTATCACGCTTTGTTACCAACTTTATTATTCACTTTCAGCAGCTTCTTGAAGATATTCTTCAATATCTTCAGAGTTGTTTAGCTCCAAAGCTCTCTGCACATTTGAAGCATCAGGCGGCATTAATTCTACATTTATCAAAATACTCTTGCGTGATTGATTTTGTGCAAAAAGTCCTTCTTTGTCCAAGATTGACATTGCTTTCACCATAGCAGTTAGCCTGACATCAAGCTCCTTTCCCCAATCTTCATCATTCAAACTATCAATATTCGCCCGATGTTCAAAGAGATGTTTTACATCACTAAAATATTCGTCGTAGCCAAAAGCATAATATGGCGAATCTGCATAAGACCATTTTATACTTTGTGCATATGTTTCAGAGTTCGATTGTATTACTCTGCCCAATGCTTCCCACGACCATGCAGAAATGACAGGAGCAAAACCTTCACCTGTCGTCAGAAGCGCACAATAATAAAAATGTTCGCCATTGCTAAACAACTTTTGGAAAGCCATTCTTGCGGCTTTTGTTATGGCTGCTATAAGTATTTCTGTTTCTTTATTCATAAAACAATTGTTGGTAATGGTTTGACAAGGAGCTGCGTTTAGCAGCTAACTTGGCTTGTTAATGATATTTTCACTTTTCCAAAGATTTGAACCATTCTTCAACAAATCTCTCTTGTTCAAGTGTATTTGGAAATTCTTTAATATCAGCATAATCATATATAATGGCAGTGTCTTTTAGCAAAGCGGGCTTTCCCAATGTTAAAAGATATACCTTACTACAGGTTGCCATCATGCCAGATTGATGTGCATTTATCATTGCTCCACAACATTTTAATCCGATCCCTTTATCCAAAAGCATATCACGCAACTTTTGAAATGCGGAAAACTCGTCATCCGCACTTGCTTTATATAGGTGACTGTCTAACGATACTGATATGGTAACCACATCAACAGTATCTGTGATTGTAATTGGTAATTCAAACTCTGTATTATCTGTAAATCTGATTGCCACAACATTTTCATGTTCAATATATTCTTCCATAACTGCTTTTGTTCTAATTATCATTAATGGTTAGAAAGGAGCATCGTCAGATGCTATCTTTCGTCGTTACCGGTATTTTTTCTTAATGTCTTACGAATAAAGTTATCTAATTCTTTGGACTTATAGAATTTCCATGATGAATATGCAATCATATTACCTTCTGGATTTTGAGATACACTCCAGTAATTCATACATTCTTTATCTACATAATTCTTAATTGTAATGACTTCTTCCGGCGATAAGCTGCTTAATTGAACAAAATATTCGCCGGAATAATCTTTGTTGATAACTGACGTACTATCAACAAACTTGTTCATGTGTGCGATACAAGCATAAAGGGCATATCCTTTTGCTTCTTCAAGCCGTTCTCTATATACAGGCTTTTGCGTTGTACAACTTGCGGTTACATAAAGTATGCACACCATTGTTATGAATTGTAGACGCTTCATATCTATAACTTTAGTCGTTATCGGTAATTTGTTTATAAATACACCTGTAGGTATAGGATATTTCGATAACCGACACCCGGCAGGTGTGTTTCCTGATCTCTAATAGCCGCACCCTACGAATCATCCAGCGAATCAAGCGGATTTGGGATTTTAGCTTTGTGTGCATTCGATGTATGAAGATATATGGCTGTAGTCTTTATGTCGTTGTGTCCCAACAGTTCCTGTATCGTGTGCAAGTCTGTCCCTTGTTCCAAAAGGTGTGTGGCAAACGAGTGGCGGAGCATGTGTACATGCACTCGGTGCTTGATGCCCGCACGTTGTGCGGCTTCTTTCAGCACTTTCACCAATGCGCTTGCCGAGTACGGTTGTCCGGGCGTTTCGCCCTCAAACAGCCATTTCTTCGGTCGGTATTCATGGAAGTACCGCCGCAGCTCTTCCAGCAGTTTGGGCGAAAGCAGCGAGTAGCGGCATTTCTTGCCCTTACCCATGATACGCACGGACATCATTTCGCTGTTGATGTCTTTTGGTGTGAGGTTCAGCAATTCACTACGCCGCAATCCGGCTGAATAAACCAAGGAAATCATGCAGTGATGCTTGATGTTGGACAGTTGGTCGAGGATGCGTTTTATCTCGTTCTTGCTCAATACTTCCGGGACGGTCTTGTATTCTTTGGCTCGTGTGATGCCGCCGTAATACTGCCGTTTCCCGCCTTTCACCTGCTCGTAGTAGAACTTGATGGCGTTGATGCGCATATTCTGCTGTGAAACAGAAATTTTCTTTTCGTTTACAAGATAAAGAATGTACCTGTTGATGTCCGCCACTTTCAGGCGGTCGATGTTGCGCCCTTTGTGGTACTCCACGAAGTCGCTGAAATAAGCCCGGTAGGTCTTTATGGTGGATGGGCTGTAGCGTTTCTGTTCCAGCAGTTCCAGATAGCCTTCCGGCAGCGTGTATTCCCTCTTGGGTCTGGGATGCCGCACATATACCCGGCTGTAATCAATATAGGCATGGGGAGAATAGCGGTCGTAGAAATCCGACAGCTTGAAAACAGCAGCCGCCATGCAAGCGGAATCCTTGCCGGTCATTTCCACGCCTGTATCCTGGGCGAGCAGCAGGGGGATTGCCCCGTTTCCTGCATACTCTATCCGGACATAATCCACACCATCCTTTTCTTCCTTGTGAAGAACGATGCTTCCTCTTTGCCTCTGAGCCTTGTCCATGTCGTCGAAAGATTAATCATAAGCGCAAATATAGGAAAAGGATTGCAAAAACAAACCAGTTGGTCTGTTTTATTGTGTTAAAACACCTAATTTTAGATGATATGCGGGTGTGAGCGGGCGGAAAATCGGTTTCAGGCTTTCAACAAGGAGTAAATAAAATGCAGTTTCTTCCTCAGTTGCTTGATATTCAGACCTTGAAAAAATGATTGTTCAAAAGAGGTGCCGAAAAAGACTTGCCAGAACATTGAGGCCGTTTCTTCCACATCCAGGTCCTGACGCATTTCCCCGTTTTCTTTTGCCTTTTGGATGGCGGTTTCCCACAGCTGGAGATTCTGCTCGAATATGTTGGCCAGCTTTTTCTCTACATTCGGATAATATAATCGCACTTGCATCAGCAGATGGTAGTAGTAGAAATTGAAGCAGCACCCGTTGGGATTGTTGCCGTCGTTAAGCATGTGCACAAGGCGGTTCATGGTATTTTCCACACCCTCTACATATTGGTCGATAAACTCCGAAAACGAACCTCCCGTGAATTTGAACTTGTTTTCCAACTGCTGGGTGTTGAATACGTATTTGTCCACTACTGCAACAAACAGGTCAAGTTTGAGAGGGAAATAATAAATCAGTCCGGCTTTTGACAACCCACAGGCTTTGGCTATTTCCATTTGGCTTGCTTTTTCGTAATTCATTTTGGCGAATACCCGTAATGCATTTTCCAATACTTCTTCCTTGTTGGTAAACATACTTCTTCTGTTATTTTGCTTTCTGTAACAAAGATATGTATTTGAAACCATCTCACAATGGTTTTAATCTTTTTTTTGTATGGCTGATTATCGTTTTTTTTGGAGTATGATTAAAAAAAAGTCTCGGCACACATCTTTCTATTTGCAAAACTCGAATCTGCCTTTCGATATGCGGAGTAATGATAGTTGGCCCGCTCATGACAGTTTTCCCATGATTCTGGAAAATAGAAACAAACTGGATGTGGACGGATATTGTTTCCCCCGATTTCCTTCCGGTTCAAAGATATGGAGGCTGCGGGTATGATAAGAAAAGAGGGAACAGAATATTTGCACCTCCACAGGAAGAAAAAGATGGTAATCCCATCATGCTGTCCATCCATTGATGGATAGGCAAACATATTCTTCATGTTCACATTCTTTTGTATAGTAATGAATTAAACAGATATGGCGCATTTTGTATTGAATCAAACGTTTAAACGGTTAAAGTCAGCATACTTTTTTGTGGAATAATAATAAAGTAGTACCTTTGCATAAAATATACGATTATGGCCATAACGATTAAGAACATCCCGGTTTTGGAAGGTGCTACGGCAGAGGATTTTGTGCGTAGTGCTGACAAGAATGCTGTAAAGGCAACGCCCCGTTTGTCGGCTACAGCCAAGAAACGGTTACAGAAAGTATTAGAGAAATCCCGTTCATTCCGTTTCAATTAAGCATGGACGAGATTTCCTTGTATGATGATTGCGTCATGCTTGCCTGCAATAAAGAGGTGCGTGATAATTGTCTCCCTTTCAGTTGTGGCGTGGACGACCTTGATGATTTTTTTTTCAATGATGCCGATTTGTATGCGGAAGAATTGTTGGGGAAGACTTATTGTTGGGTGACGACGGAAGCCCCGCACCGTATTGTGGCGTTGTTCACATTGTCGAATGACAGTATCAAGACCAAGCTGATGCCCTCCAATGACAAAAACCGCTTCCAACGCAACATCGTCAATCCCAAGAGAGGACGCAGCTACCCGGCCGTGTTGATTGGCAGATTGGGGGTTAATCGTGATTTTCAAAACTCACCGAGCCATGTCGGTCGACAGTTGATGTCTTTTATCAAGGACTGGTTCCGACATGAGGACAACAAGACCGGATGCCGCTTTATCGTGGTGGATGCCTACAATGAGGACAAGGTGCTTCGCTATTATGAAAAAAATGGCTTTGTCCCCCTGTACAAGACAGAGGAAATAGAAAAGCAATACTATGATATTCTGCAGGACGAGCATCTGAAAACCCGCTTGCTGTATTTTGATTTGAAAAAGAAATAGAGCACCTTGGCGGATATGGTTTCCGATGTCCTTACTGGAAAAAGGTTTCAGCGACACGCCTATTTCTCAAAAAGCAGCATATATTCCACCTTCCTTCTTTTCTCTATGCTCGGAATTACCCGGCCTTTGTAACACCGGAAAGAAATGTACTCCTTGTAAATGTCCCTGTTCCCAGCCTCCAGCTTTTGTATGAGCCTGCTTTTGGGCAGGTCTTTGCTGCCTAACAGACGGTAGGCTCCCACTTGGTAGGCGAGGCAGGAAAGCAGGGTCGAATCACGCCCGAACCGGCGGAACAGGCGGCACAGCTTCATCAGGTCGGCCCGCAGGATGGAATCGCCCTGCGCCCGGGTGATGTTGTTGGTAAGCCGCTCGCCGGGGAGCACATGGTGTCCCCAGCCCACATAGGGCCAGTGCTTCTTCTCGCCATGCCAGCCTTCATGGTATTTCGTGCATAGGATGGCCCTCTCCAGCGGAGGAAGCCGGTACAGGGACAGAGCGGCGGATGGTGTTCCTCCTCCGTGCTTTCCCTGCCCGTACAGGGCCGCCGCTGCGCACAGGAGCAGCACGACGGCCGTTGTCGTTCTTGCATGTCTCATTTCGCCCCCCGTTTGTTCAACACGTCCTTTATCATCTCCTTTACGTCCTGGCCTACCTGCACGAAGTTCTTGTACAGGATGCGCTCCCGTTCCTCCCTCGACGGGAAGGTGTAGAACTTCGGCAGGGGCACATACCCGGCTTCCTCTTTCTTTATCTCCCTCATGTCGAAGTCGGTCTTGCAGAAGAATTTCGTGGTCTTGAACTCCTCCGCTTCCTGTATGTTCATCGAGCCGCCTGCACCGGTCTTGGTCTTGGTGAAGTCCCTCGCCGTCTGGCCGCAGATCCAGCCGGTTGCCATGTCGGAGATTTTCGAGGCGGGCACCAGGCTGTCCATGTTCTCGTTGAGATTGATGGAGGTCTTGTCGCGGTCTATGGTTACGCCCTTCTTTATCTGTACCACCTTGCCGAAGATGTCGTTGCTCAGCCATTCCAGGGTCTCCTTGCTTCGGGCAGAACCGCTCACCACGTTGCCTACGGTGGTGATGATTTTCTCCATGCCCACCTTGCCGTAGTCGGCTTCCAGCTGCGGCAGTTCCTGAAAGCCCAATGCCACGCTCACCTTGTTGCTTCGGGCCGTTCCTATCAGGCGGTCTATCTTGTGGAAGTACAGGGTCGGAAGCTCGTCCACGATGATGCTCACGGGGATGTTCTTGCCTTGTCCGGTGTTCACACGGGTTACAAGGCGGTTCAGGATAAGGGCGTTCAGGGCGCCGATGATGCTCTCCATTTCCGGGTCGTTGGCGATGAGCAGGTAGCTCGGATTCTTCGGGTCGCTCACTTTCAGGTCGAAGTCGTCACCGTCCTTGTGGAATATCCAGTACGATTCCTTGGTCGCCAGGCGCGAGGTATAGACACGCAACGTTCCAATCATACCTTCCAACTGTTCCATCGCTTTGTTCTTGAAGGCGGTCTGGAACGGACCGAGCAGCGGTGCCACCTCGTTGTCGGTCTCCAATACTTCGAAGATGGTCTGGTAGCTCTCATTCAGGAACGACAGGATGTGCGGCATGTCGCTGTACTTGCCCAACCAGTAGGCGGGTTCCACAATGTTCCCGTCCTTGCGGTCGCGCACTACGCCCGTCGGCTTCCAGAACTTCGTCTCCGGGTCCTGCCGCTTCTCCGCATACAGCTTGTTTCCGTCCTTGTCGTAAGGCTCTTTCTCGTAGTTCACGAAGAAGTAGATACACGCGGCGAGGAAGTTCACCGCCGAAGTCTGGAAGAACTGGTCGCTGCCGCCGCCTCCCTCTTTCTTGCCTTTCTGCAGGGATTCCAGCAGGGTTTCCGCCGTCTCGCTCGCCGCTGCAAGGTTGTTGATGTACTTCGACTGGATGGGGTTCACCCTCCGGCTGTATTCCACATCCACGAAGTTGATGATGTTGAACTTGCAGCCTTGTGGCAGCTTGCCCAGCTTCTGGTTCTTCCTGTAATGATAGTACAGCTTGGTCGCCAAAGTGGGGAACTTATAGTCATACACGACCATCACGAAGCCCTTGGCGGAATGTTGCCTGATGAACGGCTCGATGATGGAGAAGGTCTTTCCGCTTCCCGGCGTGCCGACCACCCATGTACCTCTGAAAGGGTTGCTGATGTTCACCCAACCCTTACGGAACTTGCCCTTGTAGTAATAGCGCATCGGAATGTTCACGCTGTAGTTGTTCTCCACTTTTTCCTCACATTGTTCGAAGCTCTCGTTCTCGAAGTTGAAGCGGTCTTTCATCAGCCCGTCCTTGATGTATTTCGAGATATTGTCAAGTGCCACATGAACCAGTATCACGCCTGCAAGGGAGGCTGCCATATAGAGGATGATGTGTACGGGCAGCGTGTACAGCTGCATCCCCATCGGGTGGCCGAACAGCCATACGGAGAGGACGAGCAGCGCAAGGCCCGCCGTCAGGGGCAGGACGACCTGACGCTTGGCGTTGAACTCCAGATGTTTCTTGTTCCGCGTGCCGATACAGGTGATGCAGATCAGCAGGACGGTCGCCAGCTTGCTGTACACGAGATGCCCGTCGCTGTATATCGCCCACCGCTTGATACGTCCGTGCAGGTCGGCGAGGATGCCGCCCCAGTCCCCGAATACGGAGGGGTCGAAGGCATACTCGAAAAACTCCAGCAGCACGGACACATAGACCGCCGCGCGGAATATCCGGTAAAATCCCTGTAACTCCTTGCTTTCTTCCATAAGCCTGTCTGTCTTTTAGTCCGTTTTTCTGCGATACCAGCGGTTATCCACCCGGATAACGTCCATGTCAAGATATGCGCCGTTCTCGTTCAGTTTGGTCTTTATCCGCTCGACGGTTGCCGGGCCGATTCCCCATATTTCCATGAGGTACTGCTCGTCACGACGCACCAGGTCGCCTACATATCTTAACCCGTATGCGGCGAGGTGGTTCTGCGCCGATGGCTGGATGCCCAAGCTGAATAGCGGCTGCGAGAGGTAAGGTATTTCTTCCGCCGGTTTGTTCTCCACGGCAATCTCCAAGCCTTCCTTGATTCTTCTCAGGGTGTCGATGCGCTGCTCCAGCTCGACGACGGCCTGTCCGTCCTGCACTATGGCATTCCGCAGGCGGGCTGCCTTCTCCGTCAGGTCGGCATTGCTCCGCATCAGTTCGTCGTGGGTTCTCGCCAGGGACAGGTTCTCCCGGTCAAGCTCGTCCCGTCTGTATTCCAGCGAATCGACGGTATCCTGCAGTTGCCCTGCACGGTATTGCAGGGCGGAACATTTTTCATTGTCGGAGGCTATTTCACCCGACAGGGTTTCCAATCTCCTGACCTGAAGCTCAAGGCTGTCGTGGATAGAAAGAAGTGTATCCGCAAGTTCGTTCATCCGCTGGCGGCGGGATTTTCCCCGTGCGCATCGGTAAAGGATGACCAGTGCCGATACCATCAGCACCAGTCCGATAAGCATAGTAATATCCAATGTTTCCATATTGTTGTTATTTTTAGTTGTTCAAGGTAATGATGGGCCTTATCCGGTGTGCCTGTGTCTTCGGGGTCTCCTGCATGGCTCCGCTGCCTATCGAGTAGAGCCACGCTTTGGCGGTCTGTTGCCCCTCTACTTCCGTCGAGGTCCAGTACCAGCAGTCGCCTGTGCTGTCTGTGGGCAAGATGTCTCCGCCGCATTTTTCCAGTACGGGATTGACGACCTCCCGTGCCGCATACAGCAGGCGCATCTCCGCCACCGAGGGGATGTATGCGCTCTGTCCGTAGCACCACAGGTCGAATACCGCTTCCGCCATCGGCGAGGCGGTCTCCCGGGTGTCATATAGGGCAAAGGTGTTCGTGTTCCCGTCGAACGCTTCCGTGTCGGCGGATGTTCCTTGCTCCACGCCCAGAGTGTCCGCAAAGGCTTTGGGAGCGATGTCCCACAGATAGACGGCACGACCGTTCTCTTCTGTGTCGCCGTGCTTGCCGGTGTCGAATACGATGGCCACGGCCCGCTTGCCGGAAGTTTGGTACAACTCGTAGGAAAGGACCGTGCCGTCGTCGCAGAGGACATGTCCGGGCCGTACCGTCATGTCCGGAGTCTCGATGTGTGCGTCGCAGGCGGCCAGAGTTAAGACTGCCGCCACCGCAATGATGATATGTATCTTGTTTATTGTCATCTGTTCATATTTTTATTTTCCCTCATTTCATCAGTTATTTTACCGGCAGTTTCACGCCGAGCACGACACCTGCCCGCAGCAGGTCGGCTCCCTTTATCATCACGTCGCCCTTCGCCTGCCAGAAGAACACCCATCCCGACCGCAGCACATAGTTGTGTTCGTAGCCGAGGTGGATGCCGCCGAGGAATCTCTTCGTGTCACTGCCGCCCGATGCCCCGATGCGCAGGTTGCCGTAGTGGTTCCTGCCGCGTACCACGCAGGGCTTGTAGGCCACGCCGAAGCCGTAGGTGCGGTAGTTCCGCCAGAACGATTCCGGGCAGATATGCCCGCACGTCTCACAGTCTTTCCATTGCAGGTAGCCGTTAGCGAAGAACTCCCAGGCATTGTTGTAGTTCGTCTCATGTTCGTAGGCAAGGGTCAGATCCATGCCGTTCCGGTACAGCAGCCCGGCTCCGAGCGAGAGCCGTCCGGTGTTCCGCTGTGCCGAAGCTGTTACAGACAAGGTGAACACGGCCACCGCCAAGGCAAGCAGTCTGTTTCTTGTCCTTCCCTTATTTTTCAATGCTTCACTCATCATTTCCAATTCTTAATTCGTCACTCTTAATTCTTCATTGACATCATTCCTCCTCCAATAGCGATTGGTCAAACGAATCGGCGGCAAGCACGTCCTCGTAGTCGATGTGCAGGCTGATGTTGCGCCCGCTGATCTGTTTCTCCGTCATCTCGATGGTCAGCACCTTGTCGTTGGGGAAGGTCATCTTCTTGACGACTATCACATTGCGGTAGCCCCGCTTGAATGATTTTCCCGGTTCCAGCACCATTGCCGGAGTCAGCTCAATGACCTGCGAATTGGTTGCTTTCGACACCTTCTTGTCAGCGAGCTTCACACGGATTTCATCGATGTCAAACCGGATATGGGTCTTGTTCTCTATCGAGAAGTCGATGAAGAAGTAGTCGCCGGCCGCATAGATGTTGTTCAGCCGCATGGTCAGGCGGTGTGCCTTGCTCGCCACGTTCCGTATCTTGGCCGGGGAGTTCCAGATGCGTCTGGCCAGTCCGGTCATCTCCGCTGTGGACATGGAGACGGTGGGATTGTGGTAGGCTTCCCGTTCCGCAGGCAGTATCTCCTTGTCGGTCACGGCTTCCTTCAGCCGGGTAGTATAGAGTAGCGCGTACTGCGTGCGGTAGCGTTCCGTCACGATGGTGACGATGGCGAGCACTTCGCCGTCCTCGTGTCCGGCCTCCTTGGGCTTCAGGCGGATAATGTTGTCCAATGGCTGGTCACCCGCCACCTTGTCGGTGGAGATGTCCACCAGTCGGACGGGTTCCGATGCCGTGATGACGGTCGTCACCTGCTCGTTCACGGTGAGCAGCTCCATTTCCTCGTAGGTTTTCTGGGCTTTTGCCTCGTATGCGGCGCACAGTCCGGCCGCAAGGAGAAACAGGCCCGTCATTCGATGTCTGTTCATGTCTATGCTTTTTTATTGTTTATTCCCGTTGTTCATTCTTTCCCTCTGTTCGCCTTCCTCCCGTATTCGCTGCTCGGCAATTTCGCAATAACTCTTGTCGATTTCGAAGCCGATGTAGTGCCGGCCTGTCCGCAGGGCGGCGATGGCGGTCGTCCCGGAGCCGATGCAGTTGTCCAACACGAGGTCGCCCTCGTCTGTGTAGGTCCGTATCAGGTATTCTATCAGGGCTACTGGCTTCTGTGTGGGGTGGTAGAAGGCTCCCTTGCAGTGTTCCTTGGGTACGGATACTACCGATGTCGGGTATTTGTCATCGGCTATGCGCACTGGGGCGAGCTTCATGCCACCGTAGCAGCGGTTGGTGAAACCTTCCGTCTTGCGGCGGTCATGGTTCCGTTTTTCGGGCGGGCACGGGGTCATCTGTGGGTGGTACACCGGCAGTTTCCGGTAGAACACCACGATGTCCTCATGCTGGCGCATGGGCATCCGGTTGGCGTTCAGGTGGCCGCTCACCCTGTCCTTGTGCCAGACGAGGTTGTATCTCCACAGCTTGGGCTGTGACAATACCAGTTCCGCCGTGAACATGCCTTGTGCGAACAGGATGATGGGGCTGTCCGGCTTGGTGATTCTCAGGTACTGCTCCCATAAGGGTGCAAGCGGGATTTTTTGGTCCCACCGGGCAGCCCCGTTCTGCCGGTTCAGCACGCCGTAAGGCAGATCCGCAATCACGGCATCGACGCTTCGGTCGGCTATCTGCTTCATCCCTTCCAGGCAGTCCATGTGGTATATCTTGTCTTGCTCCATTTTCGTCTTGTCTATTGTTTCTGGTTTCCGTTTACTAAATACACGAAGGTGCCGTACTTCAGTTTGACCTTGTTCTTCTTGATGGCCTTGCTGATGGCGTTGCTCGTTTTCTGGTAGGCGTTCTGCACGGCCTGCATTCCCCATTGGGCGAGGTTGTTGCCATAGCCGCCGGTGTTCATGCTCAGGTTGCCCGACATGGCGCTGCTGGCCACGTCCTTGCTCGTCTCCCGGAACTGGCTTTCCGGCACATACAGTCCTTCCAGCCCGTCGGTGTCGTACAGCGAGAGGCTGACCTTGACCAGCTTGTCACCCACGAGGATGCTGCTGATGCTGCCTTTCACCCTTCCGGAGGAAAAGCCGCTGACCGTGGCATACAGGTAGGTGCCCTTTCGGAGGGTGCTTCCGTCTATCTCCACATCGTCCAGCAGGCGCAGCCGCACACGCGAGCCGTCCACGGCCTTGATGTCCTCGTCGATGATGGCCTGGATGAGCTTCGGCTCATCGCTGCTGCGGTCGAGCGTGTGGAAGTAGTCCGAGGATGCCTTGGCTTTCTTCACCACCTCGCTGGCCTTGTCATTCTCACCGGGAGTTTTCACGGCACGGCTGTCCTCGTCGATGCGGCCCTCTGCCTGCGGTTCCACTGGTGGTACCTCTGTTTGGGCCGTGTCCTCTTTTGCCGGCGGGGTCACTTCCTGCTGTCCGCGCAGCCTGGCTTCGGCAAGGGCTTTCTCCAGTTCCGCGAGGGCTTCTTCTTCCCGTTTCTTGGCGTCGGCAGCTTCCGCCGCCATACTCTTTTCCTGTTCGACTTCTCCGAGCAGGGCGATGTCGTCATCGGTGTATTTCGATTCATATTCTTCCTTGTTTTCATCGGGTTCGTCCCTTTCAATGTTGTCCACGGCGGTATAGTCCTGTATCCGGCCCCATGATTTTGTCATGTTCTCGTACTTGCTGCCTATGCCGTCCCCGTTCTTAAGGGTGGCTTCCGGAAGTTCCGGGTTCAGGAACTCGGTGGTCTGCAGCGTGGTGTCCTGCACTTCGGCCTTTTCGGTGCGGAACAGGTCGAAGATGAAGTACGACGCGCCGAGCAGCGGCAGGTAGAGGATGGCCGGAAGCATGTACTTCGGTTGCCTGAAATTGATTTTCTCCAATATGCTCATCGTCATTGTTCTTTTGGTGGTTGTACATACAGCTCGGATGACCGGTGCCTTTCCCGCAGGATGCTGTCCTGCATCTCGGTGGCTGTCCGCTTTACGGGTTGACGGTGGTACACGACGGTCAGCCGGTAGATGTTCCATGCCAGCCCTGCGGCGACGAAGGCAAATACGATGACAAGGAACAGGGTGCGGTGCACGTTGGCAAAGCCCTGCACCTTGGCGGCCGCCTTGTCTATCCGGGTCGCCTTGGCGAACCTGCGCCCGGCATTCACCTCCCGCTCGTAGCGTTCCTTGTATTTCGGGTCGTTCCTGTCCGGCATCTTCTCGCCGAGCAGCATGCGTCTGAATCCTTTGATGTTCATGGTCGTTCCTCCTTTAATAGTTGTTCTTTGTCTTCTGCTCGATGTCCTTGTTCAGCAGCGTGCGCCAGTTCACGATGAGCAGCCCGTGCGGGTTGTTCTCCGTGCGCGGCACCCGTTTGAGCTGTCCGGCTGTGACCAGTTCGCGCATCAGGATGTTGCTCCGGCGTTCGATGCGCTGCCGTCCGTAGTAGGTGAACTCCATTTTGGCTGCATCGAATCGGATGCTGTCGCAGAAGATGGAGAACACCGCGCTCGTTCCGAGAATGTTGCTGTAGAAACCTTTCTCTTTGAGCGTATTATATTGTGCCAGTCCGGTCTCGTCCACCAGGTACATGGCCTTCTCCATCGTGTAACGGATGTACTTGTCATCCGGCGCAAGGGTGAAAAAGTAATGGTGGAACATTTCGACATGGCTCTTGGCCTCGACATCGAGCGTTTCGTCCATCGTGGTCTGGCTGACTAATATCGGCACGTTGCCGTCCAGCACATAGACTTTCTTGTGCGCGTCCGCGACCATTGTCCGGGCAGTCCAGATGCTCGACACGCTGATGATGACGCATCCCACAAGGAAAGCCGTGCAGACGATGCCTGTCAGCCTGATTTTGTTCTCCAGATTCTTTATGACCATTGCCTGCCTCTTTTTTCGCTGTTCAACCTACGTACATATTCGTCATGCAGCATGGGGATGATGCAGTCCTGCAGCTCGTCCAGCAGAGGGTCGAAATGTTCGGAGAAGACATGGGTGTAATGCCCCTGCATGAACACATGCACGAACACCCACCAGATGCCGCGTCTGCGCTTGTGCGGGTTCCTGCAAAGCCTTGCCAGATGCAGGCGGTAGGCGAGGTATTCCACAAGGGGCGAGATGTACCGGTCGTCACACTCGAAACCTTCGTCGAGTTCCTCGTACTTCCGGTCAAGCGTATGGTTCTCCGGCACTTCCGTAATCTCTTCCTGCATCCGTTTCTCGGCATACCGGCGGAAATTCTCGTCCGCCAGCCATTTCTCGATTCTTTTCTTGGTTTTCATATCCTTTTTGTTTTATGATTGATGATAGTTCTTAATGGGTCAGAGTTTCCTTATCGCGTCATGGTTCCGATGGCGCCCGTGGCTGTCATCTTCGCCTGTTGTGCCACGCCCTCACCGAAGTTACGGGTCGAGAAGGCGGTGTCTCCCTCCGGTATCATCCATGCGGCCAAATCCGGCACAAGGTTCAGGCATTTCAATGCCACGATGCTCGCCGCCATCAGGTAGCCGGCGGAGAAGAACGAGTTCTGCAGGTAGGCGGCCATCGTCTGCTCGCTCGCCGTTATCGCCGTCAGGTTCTCCACCTGGATGCACAGCACGATGTCGAACAGGAGCAATACGTAGAAGCCCACGAAGTAGAGCATCGCCCCGTAGAAGTGTACCGTCAGATACCTCGTGAGCCACTTCGCCCACGCGCCTTCCCATTTGGGCAGCAGGCTGAAAGCCCACTGTATTGGCCCGAATATCGTCAGCATCCCCAGCAGGATCTGCTGGCAGTATATCGTCGCCCACCACCCGATACGGAACACCACAAGGGCGATGAGCATGATGATTTTGTCGATGCCCACGACGATGCCGGAGGTCAGCGAGGTGAACCACAGCTTGGCCGCGTCTTTCTCCATGCTGGTCACTTCGTCCACGCCGGTCTGTTCCATCGTGGCCTCTATCAGGTTCGGGTCGGATGTTCCGGTATGGGCCACGTCCGCCTGCGCCTGTAGGCTGGTGTACATCGTGTCCCTGACAAAGATGAGTTCCTGCGCTTCCTCGAACTTGTCGCTGATTTGCGCGGCTTCCGCCTGATAGAGGTCGTGGGTGTACGAGCCGATGCAGTTCGGGATGTAGGACAGGAAGTCCAGGAAGCACCAGTTGCTGCCGCTGCCTGCCATGCCCGTATCTGCCGGAGGATACCACCAGCACAGCACAAGCGACACAGCCAGCGGTCTGAACAGTTTCATTATGTCCAGAGGCTCGTGCTTGACCATCATCTTGTAGGCCATGCCCGCCGTCATGATGATGGCGAACAGGGCGGCGAGTGCCATGCACATCTGCAGGATCCACCAGAACGGGCCTTGTGCACCGGTAAACGTGGCGTCGGTCAGAAACTCGTTGGTCTGAAAGATGACATCATCTATTTCCTCTTCCAGAAGGTCTATGCCGAAATTCGATAGGATATTTCCGTCTGCCATTTCCGTTTCTTTTTTAGTTCCTGTTCACGGTTTCTTCTCCGTCGCTTCCTCCGCTGCCGCCACCCGTCTGCGAGCCACGCACGGCAAACCGGGATTCGTTCCACCGCTCCACGGCATCGCGCAGGATGCTTCCTTTGTCGATAGGCTGTGCTTCTTCTGCGTTCAGCAGTCCCTCCGTCACGGTGGCGTTCTGTTTCCGTGCGAGGTAGAGGATGAGCGTCCCGTTCTGCCGGGCCACATCCTCGCTGATGCGCAGGTACTCTTTCTTCCGCTGGGCGTTGGGCATGTAGGCATCCTTGGTGGCGTTGATGGCGCACTGGTACACCTGATAATATTCTTCCCAGCGTTCCCGTTCGTCCGGCGTGCCGCCACACAGGAGAATGCGGTCGATGTTGCGCCGGAAGCGTTCCATCTGTCCGTTCACCTTGTCGCCCTCGGCAAGCCAGGCCAGGTCCACCTGCCTGTCGGCCACGTTCAATGCCTCGACAGCGGCCCGTTTGACCAGTGCCGAGTCGATGGCTTCCGCCTCGTCCGTCTGGTTGTAGAGGTTCACTCCGGCCAGCGTCCGGAACGACAGCTTGTTCTTCGCCGCCGCCGTCTTCTTGTACTTGTTGTGCAGCAGCGTGTAGTAGATTTCCGGGGTGAATGCCCCGGTGCCGGTTTCCATCACGGTAATCTGGTTCTGCTTGGGCGAGTCGTGGTTGTAGGTCACATACTGCGCATGGGCGGCATGTGCCGTCAGGACTGCCGCCGCAAGAAGTGTCATTGTTCGTTTCATGTGCATATCCTTTTCCTTTTTTCGTTAATAATCCAGTCTTCCGGCACCGCGCCAGCGGCCAAAGGCTCCGTCGATGATTTCCTGACGGCTGCGTGCCTGGTATATCTTTTCTTTCCAGTAGCCGATGCGTACCTGTATGTATCGCCATGTCTCCATATAGGCACGGTTCAGGTGCCGCTCGATGTCGTCGAGAGAGCCGTTGATGGCTTCCATGACCATCAGCAGGTCGGAAGTCGAGCAGGCAGCCGCTCCGGTGGCGTACAGCACAAGGTCGTTGAGCGACTTGTACAACTGTTCCCCGTCATTGGCGATGTCTTCTATCGCTTTCTTGTTTATCGTGAGTATCAGGAGGTCTTCCGGCTCGGCCTTTCCGCGCTTCAGCACCTTGTCGTTGAACTCGGTCAGCATCTCCTTGTAATCGCCGATGCGGTCGCTCACAGTCGTATAGGTGTCCTTGGCGTTCAGCACCGTCCGCAGGGACTGGTACATCACGTCGATGACATCAAAGGCGCGTGTGTACCGGTCAAGGTCCACGTTCAGCTCCTTGTATTCCACGGTAGCGTCCTTGCTGTACTCGTGCAGCAGCTTGTTGCTGTATTCCAGGGTGGAACGTGCCAGCAGCAGGCTGCGCTGTTTCTTGTGGTCGTTGATGTAGGCTTCCACCGATACGATGTCGAAAGTCCATTGGGCTTTGGCGACATACGGCAGAAGAGCCAGCAGCAGGAAGGTCAAAGTCAGTCTCTGTCTCATCTTACGTCCTCCTTTCTGCCGTTCCCGTTGCGCAGGTTACGGGCATTTTCCACCCACCGCTCATGGCATTCTTCCACAAGCGTGAGCCTGCGTCCTTCATCCGTGTCCAGTTCGGGCAGCACATCCTTCAACAGGTCGATGATGCTGTACTTGTAGTGCATCATCTTCTCCAGCGACACGAGGTCGGCGTAGATTCTCGTGAGGCGGGTGTCCACCTCACGGGCGATTTCAAGGCGGTCGCTCGACCATAGCAGGTGGTACACATCGCCCGTAGGCGTGTCTTCCATCGGCGGCGTGCTGGCATATTCGGTAGTAATCTTGCAGGAGGGGTATTCCCTCGCTATCTCCGCGATACGGTCGTTCACTTGCTTGGCCTTTTCCGCGTCCGACAGGTTCGGGTCGAGCGTCAGAACATCGGCCACATGGGTGTCGGTGTATTCCGTGGTCAGTTCCCATGCTATCTGCAGGATGGCACGGTGTATCTTGATGCCGAGGAAGTATTTGGGCTTCCTCGCGATCGAAAGGGTCGCCTTGAAGGTGATGACGCCGTTGATGTCCGTCATGGTGGCCTTGCGCACGAAGGTGTAACCGTTCCATGCTCCGCCGTCCTGCCACGTCAGGTTGTAGGCGGTCTTGCAGTCCTGCATGATGGCCGGGATGCGGTAGTAGTCGTCCGTCGCCACGGCATTGTCGCCGGCAGCCTCCGATTTTGCGTTTTCGTAGTCTGCCAGTTTTTGCTGCCACTCGGCCAATTCGTTCTTCAGTTCCTGTAGCCGGGTCTGGTTCGCATTATACTGCTGGCGGTAAGCGGCGGCATCTTCCACGCTCGATTCGGAGATTTTCTTCAATAGGGCGGCATTCTCATCCTCCAGAGCCTTTATCTGCGACTGGAGGGCGGCGACCTGGTTCTCGGCTTCCTGCACCATCCCGTCCAGTTCCGAGGTGTCCAGTTCATTGTCCGTCACGGTGGTCTGCATGGCGCACTCCTTCGAATGCCCGTCCAGCGAACTGCCGCACTTGCGGCATTTGTATTGGGTGCTTCCTTGTCCGAGGGTCGCGCCGTCAGAATAGGTCACGCTAATGGTCACGCTCTCGCAGCCCTGCAGCTTGGCGGCGTCCGTCGCCTGATAGTAGTTCCGGGCATCGGAAGCGATATAGTAGGTGTACCCCTCCTCGTTTTCGTTGATTTCCGACAGGCGGGCGTTGAGCTGCGCCTTGAAGGTGTTCAGGTCCATCGAATAAGAGTCAAATACATCCTCATAGACGACTTCCTCCCGGTTCCAGCTCTGGGTCACATGGATTTCGTAGGCGTATGCCTTCTTAGTCTGTTTCCCGCCACGGCTGATGACGTAGGCCTTCTGGCTGTAACGGATGGAGTAAGTGAAACCGTCGTTTTGGTTGTTCAACTGCTGCACCCGGTCGCGCGACCATCCGGCATACCGCTCCGAGTTGGAGAGGGCCTGCTCACGCTGCGAGGCGTTGGGATAGAACCCGGCGTCGGTGGTCTCGAAACGGGTCCATTCGCCGCCGTTCAGTATGCTGTTGTCGTCGGTGGGCGGATAGTAGTCGCACAGCGACACGCTGCCTTGTTCTCGGCGGGCGATGTACCACCGCTGGGTGTAGTAATTCCCGGCGGCTTCGTCCATGTAGTCGGTAATCCACGAGGTCAGGTCGTAGTTGCTGAAGTTGAACAGCCCGGCCACATTTTCCGGGCCGCCCACCATGTCGAGCAGGAGTCGTCCGGCATCCTGTTCCGCAGCTTCGTACAGGTGGCTGTAATGGTCGTACAGGTGGAATATCTCTTCCACCTTGCCGTTCATCAGGTCATGGAACGAGCTGGTCTGCAGCAGGGCGTCGCCGATATTCCCGATGCCAGCCGTGGCCAGCCCCACACCCATGTTGTACAAATTGTCGAGGTCGCTCTGCAGGTTTTCTTTCGTGAAGTTGCCCGGTATGCGGGCCAGGTCGTCCAGCATCCGCTGCCAGTCAATGTTTCCCAGTTCGCTGAGCCGCAGCAGGGAGGCGAACTCTTCCTTGATTTCGAGAAAAGCCACATCGGAAAAAGTCAACGTGCTGTTGGTCACGATGCTCTCGAACTGCATGCACAGGCTCTTGGTGTCGTCGCACACTTTCATCAGGTAGCTGCCCCAGTAGAGGGCTGTCTGCGGGGATTGCAGCATCATCTTGGCCACCACCCAGATCTTCGGTATGATTTTCCGGGCAACCATGTTGTAGATGCGGCGATAATAGTAGTTCTCCGTGCTGCTGCTCCATATACCCAGCTCGGACAGGGCCTTGTGCTCAAGGAATTTCGACGAGAAGATGCCGGCGGCGGCGACCTCTGCGGCCGTATAGTGTTTGAGAATGTCATCCACTTGTTCACGGTAATAGCTCTCGGCGACCGTCTCCGTACCGAAGGCGGCGGCCATCGCCGCCACGGTGCGTGTGTCGTAGTTCACGCTGTAATACTGGGCGTGGACATGCTGCACGGTGGCGAGCGACAAGAACATTAGTATGAACGACAGCCGTTTCATGGTCATTTATTGCTGATTGTTTTTATCCCTCTTTTTCAGATTCAACACATGCCCCGCCGCATTCACCTTCTGGGCGAAAGGCAGGGACTTGCTTATGCCGCTGGCATCCCAGTCGCGGCAGTAGGCTTCGATGGCTTCCTGGTGGCTGCAACGGAGTTCTTTCTTGTACAGTTTCAACGCTTCCTTCTCCGCGCGTTCGGTGGTGTAGGTCATATAGCATTCGTGCGGCTCTTCCACGCCGTACACGCCGCTGGTCGAACCACGCCGGATGAATACCTCGCGGAAGAAGCTGCGCCCTTCCTTGTTTTCCAACCTGTTGATGGTGAATATCTTCTTGCAGTCCACATCAGTCAGTCCGAGAATGGCCTTGATGCTGTCGAACCGCTCCTTGAACTTGCTCTGGTCGAGCAGCATCACCACATCGGAGTTGTTGATGATGGCTTCCTTTACTATCTCGCTGCCGATGATGTCCTGTATCTCCTGCGTCACCACGCCCACCGAGGCCCAGAACTTTCTTGCGGTCTTGTACATGAACTTGATGTATTCGGCCATGAGCGGCGATGCGATGGCCTTCCACGCTTCCTCTATCACAAGGACTTTCCGGTTCTTCTTGATGCGCATCTTCTGCAGGAACACGTCCATGATGATAAGCGTTACGATGGGAAACAGTTTCTTATTTTCCTTGATGGCATCTACTTCGAAGACAATGAACGTTTCCGAGAACAGGGTAGTGTCCACGTTCTCGTTCAATATTTTGTCGTAGTTTCCGCCCTTGTAGAACGGCTGTATCATGTAGGTATATTTGTCGTAGTCTATCTCCGTGATGTTGTTTTCCAGACAGATAAGTTCCAACCGTTCACAGGAGTATTCATAGAAGGTATTGAACGACAGCGAGTTTACTTTCAAGGCTTTCCGCCGTTCCTCCAGCAGGCGTATCTTGCTGTCCACCTTTTGTTCCAGTTCCGGCAGGTTCTCTGCATTCCATCTGCCTTTCCGCTTCTCGGCGGCTATCAAGGTCTTGTGCAGGTTCTCGCGCTGCACGGGGTCGTAACCGTCGAAGCCGTAGAAGTAAGCGTCGTAATAGTCCGTCACCATCTGCTCTACGATGCGGAACTCCAGTTCCGTGATTTTCGTGTCCGACCCTTTCCATATCAGTAAAATCAAGTTTTTCAGGAAGTCTATCTTTTCGATATTCAGTTCTGCCTGGGTGATGTTGAAAGGGTTCATGGTGATGGGCTTTTCCTCTGTATAGCTGATGTACTTGCCGCCCAGATACTCGCATAATCCCTCGTATGAATTACCCGTATCAACCATCACCACGTCCGTGCCCTGCTCATGGAGCTGGCGCACCACGCTGTTCATGTGGAACGACTTGCCGCTGCCCGAAGGCCCCAGGCAAAAGAAGTTCGAGTTGTCCGTCAGCTTGTTCTTTCCCTCCTTTCCGGTGATGTCGATGGCCACCGGCACGCCTTGGCGGTCGGTGTAGTAGATTTTCAGCGGCGTTTCCTCGCTGTGCTGGATATGTTCCTTATACATCAGGCACATGGCTGCGTCGCTCAGGGTCAGGAAACGGTCGTAGTCCTCGTTCAGGGCATAGCAGTTGCCGGGAAAAGAGGCGACGAACAGTTCCAGTTGGTTATAGGCGTGCTTGCTGATGTGGATGCCCATGCGACCGAAGGCATTCTCCAGATAATTGGTGCATTTCTGTATGTCTGTGTCGGCAGATACCCCTACAACAAGATTGAAATGGCTGTACACGAGCATCTTGCTCTCCCTGGCAACTATCTCCTGCACACGCTTGATGTCCTCCACGGCCATCTGGTTGCCGGGATTGGGGATACTTGCGTGACGGTTCTTCTTTTTGTCAAGCGCCGCCAGTTCCCGCTTTTGGTTGGGCAGGAAGATGATCTGGTTATAGATCACCGTCTCGGCTTCCGGTATGCTGTCGATGACGGACAGCAGGTCAACGGGCATCTCCGCATTGTTCACCTCTATATTGGTATAGGGCCTGACGAGCGAAGGCAGCGCGGCACAGTCCACATCCACGAGGCTGTACACTTTGCAACGCTTGCCGCCCATCGAGACCGTCTCATCGTCCACCTTGAAGTTGGTCATCGAGACAATCCTGTCCTTGAAGTTCATGGCGAAGTAGCGGTCAACGAACGCATTCGCCTGGGGCTTATCCAGGAACTCCGCCTGTATGCCTGCATCGTGCAGTTGGTCATGCACCTTGCGTATCTTCACGAGGAAGTCGCGCCACTTCTTGCCGTCGAAAGAGAATAGGCTGCTTTTCTTTGATTCCTGCGTAATGGTCAGGTAGCATACGCTGTCCGTGTACATCCGGCCTTTGAAGTACCGGAAATAGGCGGAGGATAGGAACTCGTGCCGGTCGCCCGTCACATCCTCGAACTGCTTGCGCACGAACACGTCCTGCTTGTGTATCGCATAGCCTTCGCCCAGCGTCTGTGCGACGGCGGTGAGCAGGCTTGTGAACTCGTAGTAGCTGTCGATGTTGGCCGAATACTTCTGCACGGGGTTCTCCATCCGCAGGACGGCCGAGTATTCCCCGGTCTTGGTGTACAGCACCCCGATGCCGTTCACGTCCTCCACGGTGAAATAGATGTCCTGGAAGATGCGCTTGCGCTTGCCGCCCGTGCCAAAAGCATGGACCGAAATGGCCATGCCCGCACAGAGGGCGATGAAAATCAGTATGATGTACAGTGTCATTGTCGGTTGCTTTCTGCTTAAGTAAGGGCAGACTCGCCTGTTCCAAAGCGGGCCTGCCCGGGTTCAACATTCAATAGGCCACGCGCTCTCCGTCATGGCTTTTTCTTTTTTCATATCTTCTTCGAGCGGGCATAGACATACACTCCTTTCCGGTTCTTCTTGGTGTGAAGGCCTTTCCTTTGCTTGAGGATGATGAGCGAGATGCCCGCAGACAGGATGACGGCCAATACCACCAGTCCGGCCACGAAACCGGCAAGGCAGTAGGCAATGACGAAACCGACAATGGCTCCGCCTGCCGAACCCGCCGCCCAGTAGATATACCGTCCTTGTATGCCCATGAACTCAAGGGGCCGCTGAAGCCCCTTGAACAACGGGTAGTCCGGATAGCGTTCGTCCCTGCCTTTCATCGCGTCTCCTTTTTAGCCGCCGATACCGAAAAACAGCGGAAGTGCCTGTGCCGCCGCAATCAGGAAGATGCAGGCGCCCACGACCATCATGATTTTCTTCTTGAGAATCTGCTTCCGAATTGTAAAGTGCTGAATATCAACACTCCCAAAAAGCAAAAAGTACCAAAAGAAACAAACTGGAAACAAAAATTTCAAAAACCCCAAAATGAAAACATCTGCTTAACATATCTTAACACGGAAATGAACGGAAATTTTCATTTTCTATCATTTTGTGCTGCGTTCCTGAAGGTGCAAAATCAGGTATTGTGAACCTTATTGTCGTTTCAGCAATCAGGTTGAAAAAATGGCTTTAGTTGGAAAAATGTGCACGAAAAGTGGGCTTTTCAGGTGGCATTTTATAGTATTTTCTGCGAAAATACAGTTGTATGTTTAACTTTCTACGTATAAGTCTCTTTAGTCTCACGGAATTTTATTAACTTTGCACCAAAGTTTATTTTTATTGACTAATATGGCTAAGTTAAATCGTATAAAAGCTGTTCTTGCCGAGCAAGAGAAAACAAGCAAATGGTTGGCAGAGCAAGTTGGGAAGTCTGCGTGCACTGTTAGTAAATGGTGCGGAAATACAGTACAACCAGACCTAAAAACACTGGCTTTGATTGCCAAGTGTCTTAATGTGAAAGTTGCAGATTTGATTAAGGAGCCTAACGAAGAATTATGATCTACGGCAAAGAAAATCATATCCTGTCAACAAAGGATGTTGAAACATTTTTCCATCACCTGGTTTATGAACGCAAGGTGAATTTCCATCCTGATGATATGTTCGAGGATTATGTGTCATGCGAGGGCGGCATCAATACTTTTACGATTGATGAATGTGCTATTTACAATCGCTTGATGGACGAATGTTTCAGAGTATGTGATAATGAAGGAGTTGATATTTACTCCATCGGATTGAAGGAGCTTCAAACGGCTCTTGGTATAAATGTAGCATAAAATGGCAAAGAAAAAATACAAGGTGTTAGACCTATTTTGTGGTTGCGGAGGCATAAGCGAGGGCTATGCTCTTGCAGGCTTTGATATTGCAGGTGGCATTGATTTCAATGAATATGCAACCATTACCTTCCAACATAATTTCAAGAAGGCAAAAGTTCACAACATAGACATCACAACCTTCCCAGATAGTCAAATCGAAGAAGAGTATGGTGATGTTGATGTAATTGTTGGTGGACCTCCATGCCAAGGTTTTTCGTCAGCTAATCGTTGGCAGAAGGAGATGGAGGATCCACGAAACAAGTTGTTCTTTGAATATATTCGATTTGTTCAAAAGATACATCCTAAAGTAATCATGATCGAAAATGTAAGAGGACTTCTTACAAGAGATAATGGTTACGCTATTGAGCGTATCAAGGAGATATTAGGTGCTGAAGAGTATAACATAACTTATCAGGTACTCGATGCGTCCGAATACGGTGTCCCTCAAAATAGAAAGAGAGCAATTATTGTAGGAGTTCGTAAAGACTACAAAGATATTAAATTCGACTTCAGCAAAATAGAAAAGCAAGAAAAGACAACTGTAGAAGATGCAATTGGGGAATTGTATTGCTTTGAACAAAGTCCAGACGGAGTTAAGCAAATATCTACACCTGCAGATACACCACTGCGAAAATTCTTAAGAACAAAGGATAATTCTATTCTTGATCAAGATATTGTCTATCCTGCACAAAAGGTTCAAGACCGCATAAAGCATGTCCCACAGGGAGGTAATTAGCAAAATGTGCCAGCAGAATTGTGGCCGACTAATCGTCAAAACCGACATTCTTCTGCATACAAGAGACTTGATCCCAGAACTCAATCTTGTACTATTGATACAGGAAATGCACATAGCAATTATTTTCACCCACTGTTTCATAGAATCCCAACTATCAGAGAGTCTGCAAGACTACAATCTTTCCCTGATAGCTTTGAGTTTCAAGGACAAAGCGCAGAGATTCTTCGATAATGGTCGTAGAAATCGGAGTTTCTTCGATTGTTCTTCGACTTCTTACAGCAAACAAGGGGGTTCTTTCTGAAGGATTCGTTATATTTGCACCGATAAATTGCAATTTTATGGTCACTTATTTTGATGCATGTGAGATTCTTGAAATGCTGTCTGAAGCATCTGTAAAGGTGTTTCTGGACGGCGGTTGGGGTGTCGATGCACTTATAGGCAGAGAAACAAGAATACATAACGACATCGATCTGTTCGTAGAGAAGAAAGACTATGGTAAGGCCATATCCGTGATTACCTGGAAGGGATACAGAGAAGTTGTAATGGACTATACGACCGATAGCCATACTGTCTGGAAAGATGACAACGGAAGAATAATCGATCTGCATTGTTTCGAATATGTCGAAGATGGAATTCTATATGACGGATACACTTTCCCAAGCGAAACTTTCTCAGGTAAAGGAAATATCGGGAATATTGAGGTAACATGCATAAACCCGGAGGCACAGGTACAGTTCCATCTTGGATATGAATACGATGAAAATGATGTCCACGACGTCCTGTTATTATGCAGAACTTTCAATCTTGAGATACCGGAGCAATATAAAACTCACATCTGATTCAATATGCTATGATTACTGATAGTTATGATATTGAAACTGAACCAATGATCAATCTGTTTGATTTCTACGGCAGACGTGGAGATTTTGCAGATATATGCCTGATAATATTCTCGAAGGAGATTCATCGGCATTTACTTGATTCCTACGAATCTGAAATTATTGCAACTATGCCGGCTTGCAATGGCGATACGCATATCTATAAAACAACTTATAAAGGAGTTACGATAACTTTCTACCTGTCAGGAATAGGTTCAGCAGTAGCATCCTCTCAATGTCATCTTGCAAGCTGGCTAACTGGAGCATCAAAGTTCATTATGTTCGGTTCCTGTGGCAGTCTTGACCGTACAACCACACAAGGTAGATTTATCATACCGACACAAAGTTACAGAGGGGACGGGTGTTCATATTATTTTGCAGCACCATCCGACTATATTGATATAGCCGCAAGCAAGGAACTTTCCATAATTTTCGACAAATTATCTGTACCATATATTACAGGTAAAATATGGACGACAGATTCGATGATCAGAGAAACAAAAGGACTTGTACGCAAACGTATGGAAGAAGGGTGCATCGCTGTAGAAATGGAATTGGCTGGAGTTCAATCTGTGTGCGACTTCTACAATTTGAAGTTGTATGCTTTTTTTGAAACAGGTGACATTTTGGATACAAATGGATATGAAGCCAAAGGCTTGAACAATGCCAACCATAGTTTAAACAAACTTTATATTGCTTTAGAAACGGCAACCTACATCTGAAGTATATCAGAATTGTAAATTCCCATTTAGCGGACTATATAAAAAGTATTCCATAACCATCTATACGTGGTTTACGGAATGCTTACTTTATAACAATTAGGTTTACACTCGTTTATTTTGACGGTGCAAAGTTACTCATGCTATCTGGCTCCCACAACGGGCAATAGTGCACATTTTCAAGAAAATGACGTTTTCAAGAAAAAAAATATCCCTACAAACTTAGACTATGCCAAGTTTCGTAGGGATTTTGGAGGGTATAAACATTAGATTACTTCGTCCAGTGGTAGTGACTGTCGAGCATCAGGAAGATAGCCAAGCCGAAAATAACGAGTCCAAGGACAAAGAAGAACCAGAAGAAATACTGCACATAGTGTCCGAGGTAGGTTCCGTCGTACTCCTTGTACCTTTCCTGAACCCTTCTACGTTCTTCATAAAACATTTGATTGACCTCACGGATATGCTTCTGCATCTGAGTGGTCATCCATTCATGTTGTTTGTCGAACATGTCCTGAATCTTCTTCCAGTCAACATCATCGACTCTGACTGAAACCTTCAACTTGGTTGGGGCATCCTTCAGAACATTGTCAATGTGGGTATTGATGGTGTCAACCTTACCACTGATAGTGTCAACGGCATTGCCAAGAGCAGTCTGAGCTGAATTGTACTTACGGATGGCAGACTCCAGTTGAAGAGTTGCATTGATCCAAGTGTTGGTCGCTTTGTCAATGTTCTCACTCAACTGCCTGAGTTCAGGCGCACGACTGACAACAGCATCCTCGGCATCATGCTCTTCAATCTCTTCCTGGACTTCGTTCATCATGTCATCGAAGTCAGGCTTCTGCTCGTCATCTTCGATGAGTTCTTCTACATGTTTTGTTCTTCTCATTGATATGTAGGATTTGTCTAACGGTGGAATGAACGTCTTTTCTGCGGTGGCTTGCACATGGCATGAGCCATCTGGAGGCAACGGCGAGCCCGCTCACGCTCGTCTTCGTCATCATCCTTACCCCAACCAGAGGAAGGAGCAGAACCACCACCGCCACAAGATTCGGACACGGTTGTTGCTGCATCAATCATATCAAGGAAGAGAAGCATACCTACATGAGAAATGTCCTCTCTTGATGCAGTCATATCAGAATCAGGAACCTGAACCTCATTGAGGAAGATGTCCTTGACCGTGTTCGGAATATAGATTCTCTTCATTTCACCGCTAACATTGACATTGAAGGCAGTCTTGGTAGCAACTGGCAATGGCTTAGAATTGGACTGGGTAGGTTTCGTTGTCTGAGCAACAGGGCGAGCAGGGCGAGCCGGTGAAACGGAAGGTGAAGCAGGTCGCATCTTGACCTGAGTAGGCTTAGGATGCATCTTCTTCCATGTGGCTTCAAGCTGTGATACCATGAACTTTCGACCGATGGCAGAAGCCTTGAACACTGAGGCATTCTTGCCGATGGTGTAGCCCACAAGTTTGCAGTTAGTAGTGTCATACCTTGGATTGACCTCATAGCCTCTCATGCGAAGCATATCAAAGTAACGGTCAATGTCGAAACTATCCATCTTCTGAAGGGTATATTCGCAAAACTCCGCTATATCTTGTTGGCGCATTTCACGAACCTCCTGAGGTTGCTCCCAACCATGCCTTGCGTTGATAATTTCCGCAGCCCTTATTGCTCTGATGTGAACATCGTGAACATCGTTGGTCTTGCCGTCATTATCCACACGGCAACAGTCAAGATGCAGGTGAAGGGTTCCAGACTTGGAATCCCGATGCAAGGCAGCAACACTCATAGAATTGCGGAAATTGGTCTTGACCTTCTCCTTAAAGCCTTTGGGTAAAAGTCCGACTGAATCCAAAGCTTCCAATCCTTCATCAGCGAGGTTTGCCCAGTCATCCAAGGTATAGTTCTCTGACTCTTCCTTGGATGGGGAGAGTACAAACGTGGTCATGAAGCGTTCCAACTTTCGCCCAACAGTCCTGTCCTGTTGATGCAACTGGCAGTGATGCTTCATCCGATACCAGATTTCGGTGGCATCGAGATAGTCAGGCATGTGGTTCACCTTGACCACGGTTGCATCCTCCTTCTCCATTGCGTACCTTGCGGCATTGCCGCCATAGGCTACTGGTCTTGCGAGTATAATCATTCGTCTTCTTGAACTTTGGTCAGTACAGGAGAAGTAAGGTTGTCTTCAATGCTATACCAGTGTTTGATGAGTCGTTCAACGGCTTCAATCCACCACTTCATGAACTTTGGAGATCTGAACATCTTCTGCTTTTCCTCGGGTGAAGCATCGTGCAACTTACTGCGGACTTTTATCAAGTCGGTACGTGCCTCAGTCAGAGAGTTCAGGGCTTTGCTTTCCTCTGGAGTGAGTCGCTGACGTGGGTGATGCTTCTTGCCAGTCTCAACGAGATACTTGCCTATGCTCATACCACATTCCTTAGCGAGTTTTTTCAGTTCCTTCCAGTCCTTATCGGTACAGCGGAAGGAATGCACCCTTGTGGGTGTCTTCTTGATAATCTTCTTTTTCTTAGCCATATCTTTGAATATGATTAAAGGGATGAATATAAATCAGTAAAAAAGAAGGACATAGGTCTGCGAGCCTGCGAGTAGCCCGAGAAACTTTTAGGACTGCATAAATTTGGTCACAAATAATGTAGTACAAAAGGATTTCTCGAAAAGTACCTCTTAAAAATCGGTCCTTTTACCTGCTAAGTTCTCGTCAGGGCTTAGAAGGTCGTTTCGGCTTGCCGTATCGTCCTGTATCGGTAAACGTCCTTTGGGATGGTTTGGCGGTGCAGGTCGCATTCCTGAGTCCTCAGACGGCTATTTGTTGCCGTTCTGGTGGTAGTAGCCGTTGGGCTTCTGATAGCCGTTGTTAGGCTGTCCTTGGTTGCCGTTAGGCTGCTGTGGCTGCTGTCCTCCCTGCTGAGAAGGAGTCTGCTCATGCTGCTTCCCTTCATTCTGCTTGCCATCGGCTTCACCTTGGGGCGAAGGGCTGTCAGCAGACTGAGGGGAATTGTTTTCAGGAGGTGATGGTGACTTGTTGCCATCTGCTCCAGACTTACCCACATTGCCACTATCATTAGATTGTGGTGATTGGTGCGACACATTGCCAGTTGTCTGAGGATTATTGCCCTCGGCAGAGTCCTTGGATTTGTCATCGGCAGAAGCGGAACCTTCCTTGTCCTTCTTCTTGTCATCAGGATTCTCTGTGATGATGACCTTGGAGGCAGGAACTTCCGCATGGATGATTGCCGTACTGTCGTTATTGCGCTTTAAGGCAAAGGCATTCGACACGAACTTGGCATCCACATACCAACCCGAAAGACAATGAAGGGTGTAGATGCGGTTATCTTCCACTTCCTGTGAAGAGAAAATGCCCACAGCCTCCATAGCATCCAACAGCTTTGGAACCGTCTTGCGGTCTTTATCCCAGAGTTTGGCAAGTTGGGTATTGTCAACCATAACCTGACCTGCCAAGATTTCAACTTGCTTGGTCTTGCTGATTTGCACAAGTTTTGGAACTGGCTCGGCAAGATCCACAAGCGACATGAAGCATTCCATACGGTCAATCTTGTACTTCTTGCTTCGAAGATGCTTCAACTGGTCTTCTGAGAAGGTGAAGCAACGATGTAACTTTTTATCGTCCATAGTCTATGATATTTGAAAAATGTAACCTAATAAAGGGAAAAGGAATATGCCATCAAAAAGAAGAGAATCACTGGATAAGTTCAACCAGGGATTTCTTCATGTCATCATCAATGACTCGGTATCGGGCAAAAGCAACGCTGCCTTTGGCATGACCTGACATAGAAGCAACCAAATCAGGGTCTTTGACCATGCGGTAAAGATTACCGATAAAAGTCCTTCGTGCAAGATGAGATGTAGCCACATCTGAGATTGGCTTCTTCTCTTCAAGCCGTGTCTTAGGGTTAATCACAGTGACAACACGATTTACCTTGGCACGCTTCAAGATTCTACGGATAGCATCGTTGAACTTGAAGTTATAATGCTTGGGGAAGATTGGTTCATCATCACCATGGTCATGGCCATCAAGGATAGCCATAGCCTTGGGGATAAGAGGAACCCTTACAACGTCACCAGACTTGCCCTTGGTCTTGATGGGGATATATTCCAGAACACCGTCAATAATGTTCTTGGGGGTGAAGGTCACAAGATCACTATGACGGCATCCGACCATACACTGAAACACGAACATATCACGATACTCAGCAAGTTCTGCATCATCCGTGAGGTCTGCACCCAGAACTTGGTCACGCTCCTGAATGGTCAGGAAATATGGAGTGCCATAGAGAGCCTTGGGCATGTCATAGCCAAAGAAGGGATCATTGTTTGTGACTCCCTGCTTGCGAACCCAGTTGCACACGGTTCGTAACATGGTCATGTTAGTGACGATGGTATTCATAGATATGTCATAGTCAGAAGACAGGAAATCCGCAAACGCACGAAGATCATCGGCAGTCATGCTGTCAATGTTCATCGGGTGTTTGTGTTCATCCTCAAAGCGAGTAACCTTATCAATCAGGCATCGGGTGTTACACTCCTGATGCTTGGCAAAATGCTTGTTCTGAAGGTATCTCTCTGCCCAGATGACAAGAGATTTGCTTACCGCCATGCCACTGCCCATGCAATAGGCATTGGGGTGGTGATAGGCAAATATCAGTCGTCTGAGCCAGTCGGAGTTTGCTCCGATATAGTATTCCCTGGTTATGATACCTGTAATCTCCTTGACCTGTGAGTCAAAGAGGTTTCTGGTATCGTCATCCACAAGATTGACACGGCTCTTGTAGCCCTGTCGTTCTTGGCTCCAGTGATTGGGATTGATCTGAAGTTCGCTTGCGCACTTGACATCAAGCCCTTTGTCTCGGACACGGAAGTACACCGAAGCACGGCTGTCGAGGTCGTTCTTCGATGTATCTTTCTGACGTATGTAAGCGGTAACTCTCATTGATATGTCTATGATATGACAAAAGGGAAAGAAGAAACTATCTGCGGAAATGCAGGTGTCGATGCTCGGGATAGTCCGAAGCAATGTCCTTCAGCTGCTGTTCAAGTCGCTCGTTCTGGTACGGAGTGAGCGCATGGATAGCCTTGATGCAGACACTCTGCACAAGCAGGGTTCGTCTGCCGATAGTGTTCTCTTGGTCTATGCCCTTGTTGGCATGAGACAACTCGCACAGTTCATTGAAGGCATCCTTCATACTGTGATAGCCTGTGCCATCCTTGGCATAGGTAACGGCAAGGCTGGCTACCTGAGCCAGTTTGTCGTTGTACTGCTGTTGGTTGAAATCCTGATTCATATACTCATTGATTAGTGGTTGGCGAGTTCGTTCAGCTTCTGGGCTGCTGCCTCCTTGGTCTCAGCCTCGGACATGCTGCGGTTCTGACGCATCCACTTCAGAAGTTCAGTCTTCTCAAAGTAGATAAGTTTGCCGTTTGGACGGAAGAAAGGAAGCTCATGACGATGGGTCATCTTGTAGAGACTGCTCTTTGATATACCCATGAAAAGGGCAGCTTCTTCAAGTGTCAATACCTCCTTGGCTGCGCTGAGAGTATTCTCCAGAACCTCGATGCGATGCTCAAATGACTCTACCTTCAAAAGAAGAGTCTCGTTGTCAATAGTCTTATTCATAATCTTGATATTTAATTATTTACGTTATCCTGAATGCTTGGTTTTGAGATAGCAAGCCCCTAAAGGTAGCGGAAACCACTACCTTGAATCAGGGCACTGCTTTTGATGAAATGAAACTGGTTGTTATCCTGAATCGGCTCGTTAGCCGTTATTCGTTATCCTGTATATCTATGACCTTGCGAGGGTGCGTGTTGGTCGCTGCCGTTCGCTTGGTTCGTGGAATCTTCTTGTTCTCGGTGTGTGGCTTGCGACTCCTGAATACCGTCTTGGTATTGGAGATAGCCTTGACCTTTTCCTCAGTCAGCACGTCTGCATAGACTGCGGTTGATTTGAGCGACTTGTGACCCATGAGTTTCTTGGTGGTCTCGATGTCACCAGTAGCCGCTTGGATCAATGTACCAAAGGTATGTCGGGAGGTATGGAAGGAGATTGTCTTCGTGATACCTACCTTCTTGGCTATTCTTTTGAGAGCTGCATCCACATTGGCATGGGCAGGAAGGTGGAAAACCTTGTCATCCTTCTTGGGTGGCATCCATGCTTCTGCGGTTGAGCAGATTGGAACGGCATTGAGTTCCTTGGTCTTCTTCTGGACGATTACAAGTGTGTTCGTTGCCTCGTTCCTCATGATGTTTGACCATCGCAAAGCCCTTATGTCGCTGATGCGTAGTCCTGTAAGGCAAGCAAAGCCAAATGCCAACTGGGTTTCCCTGACTCCGTTTGTCTCTTCTGATGCCATGAAGAGTTTGAGTTCATCGGGTGTAAGGTACAGCTTGTGACCAGACTTTGGCTTGGAGATAGTGTCTTCCTTCTCCAACTGATAGAAGGGGTTTGCCTTCAACTTGCCAGTCTTGACAGCCTTGTTGAATACTGCGACAATGCGTTGTTGCATGTTCCGCAAACTGGCATTGCTCAACGGCTTTGCCTTGACTCTCACATACTTCTGAGGTACATAGTCATTCTTCAGCCAAAGAAAGAATGCCTTGAACCATGTCTTATCAAACTTCATCAGAGTGATGTGAGGTCTGCGCTTTGCCTTCAGGAACTCCTTCATGCGTTCTTGAAGGTATTGAGTCTGCTCGACAGTCCTCTTGGAATATTCGGGATTGCCGTCCATCCACTCCATGTAGGTCTGGATCCAGTCAATGACCTCGGGAGAATCATCATCTGGAATGTCGGGTACGACCATCAAGTGACCTTTCTCGGGAATGGTCTCGGGATGAAGGATGCGCTCGGCACGAATCTCCTGCGCACGTTTCAAGGTAGCCTCGTTGCGTTCCTTTGTCTCTTGGTTAATCTCAGGGATTAGGTAGAGGGAAAGGAACTCAAACTTGCGCTTGCCATTGTCATAGATGTCAAGATACAGGCTCTTGTTGTCGTTTTCGAGGTCTTTTTGTCGAAGTGTGATGGTCATATCAATGATTGTTATAATTGGTTATACCACTGGGGTGAAACACCACCCTGGTTTATCAAAGGGGGTGCTTTCAAGTCACCTCCTTTACTTGAACATTCCATCAATGAGGTTGATGGCTTCCTCCTTCTTCTTATCTACGATTTTCGCATAGATTTCAGTGGTCTGAATGTTGGTGTGACCCATCAACTTGCTTGTTGTGAACAGGTCTGCGCCAAGTGTCAGCATCATTGTGCCGAAGGTGTGACGAGAACAGTGGAAACTGATGTGCTTCTCTACACCTGCTGCCTCTGCCCATTTGCGAAGGGCTCTGCCTATGACGGTCTGAGTAGTTGGTATATCAAAGAAGGGAGTTGTTATTCCCTTTGGTTTTGGTAACCAACGCTTTGCCTCTTCCGAGAGTGGGATGATGACAGGTTTCTCAGTCTTCTGCATTTCCATGTCAATGTACTCGCCCTTTCCGTCAGGAGTCTTGAAGATGTGAATCGGTGCAAGTTTGTACATGTCACTGAGTCGCAATCCTGTGAAACAAGCAAAGATGAAGGCTTGCTTGACCTCTGGGCGGTAACTGTCGGTTGCCATGAGGGCTTTAAGTTCCTCAATGGTAAGGTATTCCTTCTTGCCATCCTTTGGCTGAATGCGCTCCTTGGCATCCAGTTCCTTCATAGGATTGTTACGGATGATACCTTGACGGACGGCATTGTTGAGAGTAGTCGAGAACATTCCGAGATAACGGCTTGCCGTGTTCTGACTGATAGGTCTTGGCTCAATGTACTTGCAGTGTGAGTTTGGGAAGGTGCGAAGGAACTTCACATACCCACGGCAGAAATCAGCATTGACCTCTTCAAGGGTGATGAAGGTCTGATTGGACTCTTCAAGATACTTCTCCACGGTGTGAAGCATTTCAACACGACAATGGAGGGTTGAGTTCTTGGTGCTGACTCCACCTTCACAATACTTCTTGATCCATCCTGTCAAGAGTTGTGAACCCTGCTTGACGGTTTCCCAGTCTTGCACTCCGTGACCATGGAGAGCCTTGATGCGCTCTGCCTTGATACGTTCTGCGACTGCCATCGTTTCCTTGTTCTGCTCCTTGCAGAGTGGATTGACCTCAGGAATGATGTAGAGTTTCAGATACTCATACTTCCTGACTCCCTTCCAGTAGATGTCAAGATAGATACTCTTGTTGCCATCTGCGAGGGATTTGAGACGAATCTTAATCGGCTCCTTCAGTTTGACTTGTTTCTTTGGTCTTGCCATGCTTGTATATTTTTTATTGGTAACTTACTCCCGAAAGAAGGGAAAATGAATTTTGCAGAGGGTCTGCGAGGTTTGGGCTTTTCGGATGCTGATATATCGTTTCTGCATCGTGATTATGCCCTTGAAAGCATGTGCAAAGATATGAAAATCAAGCCATATATGAGAAACAAATCAGAAACAAAAATCATTTTATTATATCTTTTTAAGAGTCGGTTGTGCAAGAATCGGAAAATTCAAAAATTCGCTTATTCGCTTGATACTAAGCACTTTATTTGTCACTTCCTTTCTTATCCTTTCCAACCAATTTTGGAGGACTAAGATATTCTTGACATCCTGCTCTTCGTTGTTCATCGCGATATAGACGCTGATGGCGCCCACGATGGCCACGACTCCGGCGATAGCATAGCACAGCTTCACCATGATGGGTACATACTTGGCGATTTCCTCCGCCACGGTGGTCAGGGCGTTGGTTCCGGCCGTGTAGTCGCCTGCGGTGTTCTGCGCCATCAGTGCGGCAGGCCCCGACACTAACAGAATGGCGAGCATCGCAACCTTGTACAATACTGCGCCTACGATTCTTTTCATTGCATTCTTTAACTTCTTCATTCTCGTTACTTTTAGTGATTACTATCATTGATATTCTGAATCTCTTTTCTATATGCGGTAGCCGAAAAAGGCCGGGAATACGATGGAGGCGCCTATGATGAACATGCATGCCCCGAACAGCATCAGGATGGATTTCACGATGCCGTCCTCTCCCGTGTTCCATTTGATATAGATCTGGAGCGCGGATATGACGGCCAGCACGGAGGCGACCGCATAACAGATGTAAAGGACGTACATCATCATCGTCACCACGAAGTCGTGCATGGTGGCAAGCGCATCCGCTCCCCATGAATAGTTTACGGCTCCGCTCTTGGCGAAGGCGAAGCAGGGAACCGTGAGCATCAGCAAGGCGCATACTGTCTTCTTCGTTTTCATCGCTAAATTTTGTCCATCGGTTTCCACGCCATTGCGGGACGGTTCTCCAGACGGCCGCCGGAAACTATCGCCTTGTACATATCGTCCGCTGTGAATGCCTCTGACAGGTAAGGGGTACTGTCCTCCATTTTCGCCTCGGCTTCGGCCTTCATACGGGCAAACCGCTCTTCGGCCGATTCCTTGTCTGTGTCTGCCGCGCCGTCCTGTATGGAAGTGCCGGAATTATCAAATGCGGTCTCGTACTTCTCCGTCCCGACGTTGAATCCGGTCTCGCTTTCCGTCACCGCCACGCTGTCCTGCCCGTTATCGGGGTCGATTTCAAAGACTTCCTCGTCCGTCCTGCCCTGGCTTCTCTTTCGGTACAGGTCCCTGGCGATGTTGGCCGCATAGTAAACGACGTAGATTGCCGTCAGAATGATTGCGAATATAAAGTATGATTTCATATCCTAATATGAATTTTATTTTGTATTCAAAATTTGATTTGCAAAGAAAATCCATCTGTTCTATATTAAGAAATAATTGAAATACAAATTGCTGCTTCCTTAATAAGATTTATGGTATTTCTAAAAATCATACTCTAAAATCATATTCTGACAGCTGTTTCATACTTGAAAATGCGCATTGGCAGACAAAAAAAAGAAGCCCTCCGTCAGGAGAGCTTCATAAATTCTGACACGCTGGCCGGGTCAGCGTCTTTTGCCTCTTAAATAGTCGTTCAGGTCTTTGTAGCCGTCGTACCGGTAGGCTTCGTTGTTGACTTTCCCGGTGAACAGCATGGCGATGGTTTCCACAGTTTTCTGTCCGGCAAGGTCATTGTCGAGGTAGCAATGGATGAACGGATATTCTTGCAAGTGTCCCAATGCCTTTTTAAGGTTGTTTACGGAGTTCATCACGAGATGGTCGCAAGGAACTTCAAGGCATATCTCCCTGTCTCCGGCCTGCCGCAGGGTCATATAGGAGAGAAAGTCCATGAATCCTTCGAAGACGCACACGTGGCCCTGCGTCTCGCCGTGCGTATGGCTTATCAGCGAAACATCCTTATTCTTCAGGCAGCCCTTGTAGTAAGGGTTGCGCACTTCATAGCCTCCTGACAGATTACAGAATGCCAGTCCGAAATAGTGTCGCTTGCGCAACTCATAATGCACTTCCTTGCAGAATATCTTTCCGATGTCGGCATCGATCATCCGGGAATGGAGGTACGACAGCAGCGCATGGTGTCGTAGCGGCACCACCCTTATATCCTTCATTTCCGCTTCCACCGGCCGGAGCATCACCGCCGGAAGCCGAACCCTCGGCAGTTCATTGGTTCCGGTGTGCCGTTCGATGCAGGCCAGCACCTCGCTTACACTGTCCGTTCCGTACAGGTGCTTGCCCAGTTCCACGAGGTCGCCCCCGGTAGCCGCCCCGAAGTCATACCATTCATTGAGCCGGTCGTTCACCTTGAACGACGGCGTCTTTTCTTCCCTGAAAGGGGAAAGATACCAGTATTGTCCCCCGCGCGCATTCTTCGGCTCATGGCCGAGAAGTCGCAGGTAGTCCACAATCCGTATTTGTTTCGCTTCCGATATGTTCATGTGCATCCTGTGTTTAGTATGGTTTCTTTATATATACCCGCAAACTAAACCGATACGGCTCAGATGCTGAAATTCTCGTTGTAACGGTATTCCCGGCCATTCTTTTGTATCGCGTTATGTTGAATCAGGAACTTACACAGATTGACCAGGGTATTTCTTCCTCTGGTGTAACCGATGCTGTCATATCCCTTTTTTAGTGCGTCAAGCAATGCCTGATAGCCAAATGAGGTGTTGTCGGAAAAGGCGACTTCCAAAGCAGAACGGTGTAGCTGTTCTGTCATGTCAAGGTATGAAGACAGCCTGTCTTTCTTGTTCATCTTAAATTGATAGTCTTTTACCAAATGGGGAAGCGAGTCTTCTCCGATTTCAAAGGCAAATGGTACAAACTCTTTATCCCTGATATGCATAGCTCTTACTTCACTGATTCTTCCGTTTTCTATATTTTTGGAGATTTGCAAGATGGTTTCAGCTTTATTATTCAATTCGGTACCGATATGCCCCCTGGTATTGTCATCTCCTTTATTCAGGTGGAGTACCGTATGGATGTGAAGCTCGTAATAGCTTGACCATCTCATCAGCTCATTAATAATATCAAGTGACTCGCTTGGACTGTTGATGTCATGGATTAAGTCGCGTATTCCATCTATGATAACCAGCCCGATATTTTTTTCTTCATGGAGGGCCCATTTGATGATGTCCCTGCGTTGGTCGGGAGTGTATTCGCGGAGAACAAAAAACTCAATGCGGTCATTCTCCTGGTCTATGGGCATACCTGCCAGTTTCAGTATTCTTTGAAGTACCTTATGACAGTGGCATTTGCTCTGTTCCGTATCAATATAAAGGATACGGTTCTTGCACGGAGGCAAGTCAGCTTTGTATTTCAATACCTCTCTTCCGGAAAGCGCCGATGCGACTATGGCGCTTACATTGAAGGTCTTTTTGCTTTTAGGTTTCCCCGTGGATGCACTGAAATTGCCTAATGTGGCTATGGTCACACCGTCAATCTGGACAATCTCTTGAGGGAAATCGTATTGTTCTGTGACATTGAGCCGGATATATTTCAGCAGCGACTTGTATTTCGCCTCGTCTATTCTGTGCGTATCCGGAAACATAAAATTAGATCTTTCCGTTTCCATCTCTTCTTGTTCTGCGTTTACGTTTGTTGTTGTTTTCAAGGCGATACGACATAACATTGGCCTGTTTGTCGATTTCTTCGTAGGAGAAACATGGATTACGTCTTATCCAGTCGTTCAGGTCGTCCCGGAGTACGAATATGTTCTTGCCGTTGGGCTTGTAAACGGTAAGTTCCTTGGTGGATGTCAGCTTATAGACAAAGCTCTTGGATACTTGCAGATACGCTGCAACTTCGTCTATGTTCAGAAAATCCTTTGCCGCATATGCTATCTTTTCCACGTTTTTCAGATGAGCCAGCAGTTCGTCCAGCTTGGCGAAACGTTGCAGGTAGTTCTCTACTCTTAATATTTCCCTCTGAAAGCCCTCCAATGTATTTCCCTCAATGAAGACACTTAGCCTTTCAATGCGGGATAGTATGATGTCCATGTCATTCTTTTTCATAATACGTTGTTTTTAATTGCCATTTCCTGATGGGGTTTCACTTGATTTCTCAAAGCCCAGTCGCACAACTCTTTCCTGTTGAAATAGACGAGTTTGCCGTTGGGCTTGTAATGGGGGATTTGTTTGGAGGCGGTCAGCTTGTAGATGTAGCTCTCTGACAGCCCCAGATAGGCGGATGCCTCGGAAATGGTCAGCACTTCTTTGGTAATCCACATGCGCTCCTTTATCTGACGGACAAAATTCTCTATATTGGGAATTTTATCGACTTCGCCGATTCGCTGCTCCAAGGATTGGATACGTTCGATGGGTTTCTCGGATGTCATTTTGGAAACCATGTTTTCCATCTGTCTGATATATCGGAAAACTGGACTGCTTCCACTGTTTGTTCTTCGTTGTTTCATTTATTGCTAAAATTAAATTTGACAATAGAAGGTTTGCCCTCCGCAGTTATTGATTACGGAGGGCAAAGTTATGGACAGCTTCCTGATGAGCATGTTGATAGTGTTGAGTGTCAACGTTTCTATCAACACGACTCTCAACAAATTTGCTTTCTTTTAGTCTATTTCTTTGTCTTTGATTAGCTTTATGTACCGGTCTATTGTCGCGAAGAATTTCTTTTCAGAGATACTCGGTTGTATGTCCTTTATCCTGTTAAGGGTAGAGGATAGGTCATGCTGATTGAGAAATTTCTTACCGGAAGAACTTCTGACAAGCTGCTTTTTGGCAATGACCGATTGCCAGTCATACGGTATGATGTCGTGCATGGCGAGTTTGTCAAGTAGCAACACCAACCGTGTGTTGTTTTTCGATGTGACCGGATTTAACATGGCTCTCTCATATCGGGTGATGACATCGTTCACATCCAGTTGTTCTATAAACAGGCCGACCTCATTGACAAGCTGTACAATGAGGCCGATTGTGTCTTTGTCAATCAATGGCTCATAGGAATCTGGCAAAGGGGGCTGTTCTGATTGACGGCTGTTTTGGAAACTTTGTATCCGGGATTTTGTTTGGAGATGTTCGGATGTATTGAATGTATCGAGCAATTTTTTAATTTGGGTTTCGTCTAAGGTGGACTGACTGAAGTATTGGCATACCAGCTTTTCATGGTTTTCCAATAGCTCTGAAACAATGCAATAATTCTTCTGATGTTCATTCTTGCTCCAAGCGTCAGTAGCATCGTGGTATTGCGTCGAATGAATAAAGTCAAGCATGAAGCGCCTGTAACATTTTCTGTGAGTTAGGACTTCAGCTTTATAAACTTCATGGGCTTGATAGACCAACCGGAATAACCCTTGTTCACCGGTTTGCGCAGGAGTCTTTCCGGCTCCGCGCATCGCTCTTTTCAAAAAGAGAGAGGAGCAAAGTTAAATTCTTTGTCATTGCTTGATTGAATTTGATGTTAGGTAATATATGCTTTAGCCTTTCTATCGGAGGCTGTTGCTTCCTTTTTTATTGTACAACTATTATACTCATCAGCAATTCTTTTCAATTCTATGTCATAGGTATCCAGTTTCCCTTTACTTATGATCGACCGGAAATTGCATCTTAGGCTTTCCCGGTTTATGGGCTTGCCTTCTCGAATTTGAAAGCAGTTGGCGCATTTTGTCCAAAAGTCAAAAGGATTATCTGCTCTGAATGACAAATAAACGAAGTACATGAGTGATACCTGACTTTTTATCCATAATACAGGCCGGGTAAATACCGTTTCATCAAAAATTCCCATGAATATATCAATTGAAGTGGTTGGCGAAATATATCCGCCATTGATGAGCCCTGAAAATACCGCTTGTTTCTTTTCTTCGCTTTTGTCTGAATAGAACACCTCTTTGCCAATGTGGATAATCCGCCCTTTATTTTCCACTTTTTCTTTTGCGGTTTCTTCAATATGGTTAAATTCTTCACAGATGGCTTTTAGTCTGGTGTCAAATCTATCCATCCACCCTAAGCGTTTAATCGAGCTGTAACCTGACTTAAAACATGCTATATGGGGAGCTTTTCCGTTGATTAGAAAACATTTTCCGCCTTTTACCCATAAATTCTTCTTGTTCCATTTGCCAAAAGCCAAATATAAAAAATATGCCAGCAAGCGTTGCTCCTTAATCCATTCGACAGGTTTTACAAACTTCGCTTTGTCAAAAATCCCATTAAAGACATCGAGCGTTGTATCAGGAGCAATATACTTGTATTTTATCAGCTCGTTGTACATCTTGGTTATATCTTCTGGACTTTGTGGGGTATAGAAGGTCTCAATCCCACACGATGACTCTAAGGGCGAAAAGTCCACTTCTGGATAAAGGGATTTCGCGTATTCGTAGAATTTGGTCCTGTATTTAGGGATACTGCATGTGCTGATTCTATACGAGGTAGTATGGCTCCATTGTTTCTCGAAATCTACATAAATTCGTGGAAATTTGCATATAGAAGATACTGCAAATGCAATGACTCTCAGTTGTAGTGTTTTTGTATCTGGAGTTGGCTGGAAATGATTGTCCAACAGTCCGGCATCAACGGCTCTTTGCAAAAGGGTTGCTACTTGCTCATTGGCCAGCGTCTCTACCAAATCCTTGTATTGGCCTTTTTCTTCACGCTGATACTGCCTGCATATTTCAAATAATGACTGTAACCTTTTAATAGAATCAATAAGTAGTGTCACGCAAGCAGTAGGAGTTATGTCTTCCTTGTGTTTTGCCAGATACTTTTTTATTTCGTCTGTATATCCTATGCTTGTAATTTGCCGTGCAAGGGAAGGGGATGGCTCTTGGCTTATATATTGCTGTATGTCTGCCGTCCATTCCGCTAACATTAATAACTGAGGTGTAAGAAAAGAAAAATCCAGAATAGTGTCTATGTCTATCCCATATTTTAATTCTCCCAGAATCTTGTTTATCTTGGCTACTTTTATAACGAAATCTTGTCTTGTCATAAATCAAATGCTGTTAACCGATTTCCGGAATAAGTGATACTGCGTTCTGCTTGTTCTTATCAAGAACCTTGGCATATATTTGTGTCGTGGAAAGTTCTTTGTGCCCGAGCAGTTTTGATACAGTATAGATGTCCGTGCCCAAGTCGAGCATCAGGACTGCGAAGGTATGGCGCCCGCAATGGAATGTTAAATTTTTCTTTATTCCTGCAGTCATGCTCCATCGTTGCAACTCTACGGATGTCCAGGAGCCGTATGTGAATCCGGTAAAAACAGGATCTTCTGGATTTCCTCTTTCTCCAAGATATTTTTCCGCTTGAGGTGAAATATCCAAATATTCCTGGCCGCCGGTCTTTTTCTGTTTGAAGATAATTCTTGTGAACTCACCAAATTTTTGCACGTCTCCCCACAAGAGTTTTTGGATGTCGGATTTACGCAATCCAGTCAGGCAGGAAAAGAGGAACGCACGTTTAAGTACGGGATAGCGGCACGGCGTTTCCGCTAATTTTCTGACTTCCTCTAATGTCAGATAATCACGCTTGACCTCTGCATCTTTGAACCCTTCAATTCCGCGTAATGGATTGACGGCAATAATCCTTTCATCATAAGCATGGTTGATACAGGCGCTAAGTTTTCTGAAATAGGACGCTTTCGAATTTTGAGACAGACCTTGAAACACATCACGTTCTCTGCGCGGCCCCCTGCGTTTGTGTGTGTCCTTTTCAACACTTTCTAAGAAATCTTTGAACCCCAAAATAAATTCTGGTGTAACATCTCTGAAAGTTGTTTTCTCATCGCAGTACAGCTCCAGATAACGCAAGCAACTTTGCCAGTTGCCATAGTTGCCTCTTGTATCTGGAGTATTCCGTTCTTTAACCATGTTACGGTAATATTCCAGGAATGGAGTATCCTCCTTGAATTGATGAGTGAATGTATATTCCCCGTTTTGAATCTCAATTAAACGCTTTGATTTAATTGCTTGAGCCGTTGCTAAAGTCTGTCGGTTCTGTTCCCGCTCGATAGGTGTTTTTGCTTCTATCAAGTATAATTTCAGGTATTCTTTGTGACGCTTCCCGTTTCTATATATGTCAAGATACAGGCTGATGTTTCCATTGCTCAGCTTCTTCTCACGGAGCTTGACCGGTTCCTTTTGTGCGATAGTTTTCTTTGCCATGACTGTTTCCTGCTTTATTGGTTATTAAATTTTCCCTTTGTCGGGGGACAGTTTTTTGTCCCTCATTAATGGTCTGGGGGACAAACTGGGGACAAAAATAAGGAAAAAATATGTAATAACGCAGAAAACATGAAGAAAAAGAGAAAATACATATATCTTGAAAAGTGCCTGATAATACGCATTTTACAGATATATATTTTCTCTTTTTATGATTTTCTTTTCTTTATATCACTTTCCGAAGCAAAACCTACGCTAACATTTACCCTAATTTTCAATTCATCCCTTACAAACGAGGCCGGAATATCCATCACACTGGTGTTTGCAGGGGCGAAATAGTTATAGGCGAGCGGCGGCATGGTACCCTTGTCCGAATGCTGAGCAAAACCGAAAGAAGAACACAATACTGCGACAAAAAACAATAACAGCTTTCTCATAAACTCCAGAATAATCTGTAAATTAACCGAAATGACAAAAACCGCCGAACGAACGACCGCTACGCCCGGCGGTAATGACTGCCTAAACTTCTCTATTCCTCAACGCGATGATAATCACATACCAAAGGAGACAGCGTATACCAAAAAGTCACTCGCAGCACATCATTATTGATGATACGAACAGTATCGGTAAGATGTTCAGGCTTACTTGTCAGCAAGTCTATCGGAGCAGTCTCCAACGGGACTACTCGAATCGCATCATCCCCGACACGCTGCCAGATACCTTGGTGCGACACGTAACCAGACTCATCATAAAATTCAAACGTTCCCCGACCATGCAAAATCAAACGAACAGGTGCAATAGAATGTTTACTTTGTTCAAAGGTTCCTTGAAACGGCTCAGAAGGAGGTTCGGTACCCATGCAAATACCGATGCCCATGCACATTGACATGAACGTCAAAAACAATACTTTCGTTACCATATGAATCCATCATTAAAAACATTTTCCATAACATCTTTCATCGGAGTATCCCCCCAATTTCCATATTGTTCTCTAATGCTTCTCCTCTCACTATGATAAGCACCCAGATACTCATTCCATGTCGAATTGATATTTAGCAGTGCCTGCCCTGTATGATTACTTCCTCCAGGTCCATATGGATGCCCCCCCGTTGCATCCTCAATCCCTATTACCCACTCTGCCGTAATATCCGCCATGGAGTAGATATAAACAGAAGGATTAAGACCTTCGACACTCTCCGGAGAGAAAGCATATTGAGCGGCATAGGCGGCCGCCTCATCATAAATATCAATCATTAGAGCATTCTTTCCTGCCTTTGTAAACCCTATCTCCCCATTTTCTAACTGACCGGCATGCGTCAATTCATGCACGAACAACGCATCGTTCCCATACGTTAACGTAAAATACCGGGTATTGGGAGTGTGTTTGAGAGTTCCTTTGCTACCTTCAGAAAAGTTGAGTTTATAAGTATGCGTACTCATCTCAATAATATCCATCAATGCCAGCGACCTCTGCAACGACTGTATCATCATATCGAAATACGATGTATTCGGTTCTCCGGAGTTTCCCTGTGCGTAGAATGCATTGATATATTGCTGTTTCAAAGCAATCCATGAATTCAACTTATCCCGTATCGTCTGACGCAAACGCCCGAACTCTTGAAGACTTCCCTCTGCTATCGTCAACCCGTACGGGTCGATAAAACGTACCGGATTATTGCCGCAATAAGCATAACCCGACAGGGAGCAATACTTCTCTGCCAGCGGGTCTATGGCGTTCCAGCGGCAGAGGACGGGGTCGTAGAGGCGGGCGCCGTAATCCAGCAGGTCGGAACCCGGCTGCGGAAACTCCTCCTTTCCGTTATAACGGAACCTGTTGTACTGCGGGGCGAGCCGCTGACCCTGGAAAACATCCGTACTGTATGCCGTCTCAGACTCCCCGAACGGAGCATACTCGTTATAGGCCGCCGGACGACCGTCCGCCAGCACCACACGCACGCTGCCAAGATGGTCTTGCACATACAGCAGAACGCTATCGCCCGACGGGCCGCTAACCAGACGACCGCCGGAAAACTCTGTCGAAAGCTCCAACTGAGACTGATTGTAGTCGTATATCAAAGAACCGAGATAGTCCCTGCCCTTGCCGCCTTCCGAACCGAAACCCGCAGCGGATGCTCGCGAGCCGTCCGAAAGCCACGAGTAACGGCAGCCCCCTTCGGGCCACACGATGCTGTCCGTCAAATTTAAATAATTATAACGGAACTGCATCGGCCTTTCCGGATTAAATGTCAGGTTGCCGTTCAGGTCGTAGCCGAAAACGTAGTTATCCGATGTTCCCGAAGTCCCCGAGACGCTGCGCGTCATCGACGCGAGCCGGTTGCCGGAATAGGTGTAACGGCGGATTTCGGCACTGTTCGGGGAAGCCGTACGCTGGTGGGCAAGGATGTTTCCGTTGCCGTCGTAATTCATCGTATAGGTGACGCGGTCGTTCTGCTGCACCCTCGTCGCCTGACACAGACGGTTATGACCGTCGTAACCGTAGGTATGTACCACCCCTTCCCGACCGAAAACCTGCGACCCCGTCACAATCCACCCGATATTGCCGCCGGACGAATAGGTCATCTCCTGCGAATAGAGTCCCGGCGCTTCAAGCCCGGTCAGGCGTCCGCGGATATCATACGCATAATGCGTCGTCACATGCGTACCGCCGCTCCCGACCGTCTTGGACGCCAGCCGCCCCAAATCGTCGTAACCGTACGACACGCTCCCTTCGAGGCCGTTCAGCACGACCGTTTCAGCCAACAGGCGTCCATGGGCGTCATACGTATAGGCCGTACGCTTCGTATCGGACTTCTCCCAACGGTCCGACCAACTGTGGCACTCCTCGCTGAGCACCAGCCGCCCCATGAAATCGTACTTCATGCTGTAACGGCTGAGGCTGCCGTGCACGTTGCGTTCGACCACCTGAATCACCCGCCCCAGACGGTCGTAGTAGAACCATCGGCCGACGAAAGCACCGCTCGTCTTCATCCCTTCGGACACGACGGCAAGCGTCTCATGCGTCTTCAGGCCGCGCGTCCGATAATCACAATCGGATGCAGTACAGATTCCCTCGACGGGTTCATAAGCGAACGTACCCCGCACCAGGGTGACAACCGCCTCAAGCAGCCGGTCGGAAGGCGGTACGGACGACAGTTCGCAGTCGTCGTACGCCTGCACCAGGCGTTCCGCCACATCGGCATACTCGGACGGCACATAGTAGGCGAGGAACGGCCGGCCGGAAGGCGTCAGAAACGAACCTATCAGAAATTCGGACTTTATTGCTCCCCCGGCACCGAGGAACGCCTCCGCCGCATCGGAAACTCCCGACCAAACCGTCTCCCGACCGGCATAGACATACAGCCAGCGGTCGTCCTCCACGGCGAGCCGCCGGTATTCGTACCCGAACGGCCGGTCGTAACGGTACGCGGCCAACAGCACTGTCCGCGGCAGCGCAAGCGGAGTACCGGCATCGGCAACCGCCTGGTAGTCCGCGCGAGTCGCAGCCGAGACGGTATGACACATGTAACGCGACACGAGGCGCCCCAGCGCGTCGTAATCGGACATTACCCAATAGCCTCCGACGAGGTTGCCGTCATCGTCCATCGTCCGCATGTTGGCATCCTGCATGAGCAGTACCCTGCCGCCGAGGTCGTACACATAATACTCCCACCCCTTACCGGGCACCTGCTTCTCCGCGACACGCCCCCGAAGGTCATAGACATAGGCAAAACAGTAATCGACAACGAGCCGGCTATTCGGCGCATACGAGATACCCGCTTCGAGTGCGGCGGCACCTTCCGGAGTGACGACGTAGGCCAGCCGCCCCATGCCGTCATAGACGCGGTAGGTATCGGCCCCGTCGCAGCGCGAAAGGACGGTACGTCCCGCCTCGTCGGTAAACGTTTCGACCGTATGGCCGTCCTCATCGGTCGCGGTACTCTTCTCGAGGAAACCGGCCTCGCCGTAATATGCCTGCGCCACGGAGAATCCGCCCGTCTCCGCCGAATACGACAGGCGCAGTACCGCATCGTCGGCCGCGGCCGCATCCAGGCCGAACCGGGAGGAAACGGAAGCCGAAAACCCCGGCTGAGTACGTTCGAGGAGCAATCCGCGCGGGGACATCTCGAAACAGTTCCTGAAATAAGGCCTCGGCAGAGCCAACGAAAAGGCCGACGCATAATAGCTCTCCTGCTCGGCAACGGCATCCGCGCGGTATCCACCCGCATTGGACGACACCACGGGATAAGGCAGGTAGGAAAGCACCTCGCCGGCCTTCAGAAAAGTGGCGTGGACGGGGGTGACGATATCCTTGCCCGAAGGAGAACCGCCAACCTCGATACGCTGACGCTCCTCTCCCAAAGAGTCGTAATAGGTGACCGTAGCGACATAGTCCTCCGCCGAAACGGCGGTATGTGCAGCCGTATAGCGTTTCCGCACCGTCACGTTGTTGTCGGCAAGAATACCGGCCGACCATGCGTCGCTCACACGGAGAGTGCCGAGCGAAAGGTAGCGGGCGGCATCCACATACCAGTCCGCCTCCGTCTCTCCTCCTATCACACAGGGTTCAACTCCGTCCGCAGGCGATGCAGCAACGGTTTCCGATACGTTTTCGGCATCCGGTAAGGCCATCCGCAAGGACTTCCGACCGTATTCACAGGTCTCCAGCAGGTTACCGCAGTCGTCCTTCACCGCGTTGAGACGGCCGACGGCATCGTAATGGAAAGTCTTCATCCTGCCCGCCGCATCGGTCGCCGAGGTCATGCCGACCATCGGCCGATAGGTGTACGTGGATACGAGGGCGCCGGGCAGGTCGTCGCGCAGGCCGTTCAGGATATTCATGAAGGCACTGTCCGGAATATCGTCCGCATCGTCCCGGTCCCTCAGGGCCGCCGCCACCTGCTCGTAAGAGGCGCCTCGTATCTCGGCCACCGGATACATTCCCCGGTAACGCCACACGTAACAGGTCTCCGGCTGTCCCGTAGCAACGATATGCAGCGGATTGCCGTACTGGTCGAACTCCTTGATTTCCCGTTCGGCCAAAAGCTCTCCGTTGAAATACCGCTCCTCCCGACAGGGCCTGAACACGCTCCGCTCCTCCAGTCCCACGGTCACGGTAACCTCCCCGAAACCGATATATACGGCGCTCTTGTCCGTATCGTTCTTCACGATTTCCACTCCGACCGGGGTATGGAGCATGTTCGCGGCACACATTTTCCTGTAAACGGGCAGGTCGTAATCGGTCGGATACAGAAGACGCTGCACATAGACGTCGCCGTCCGTCTCGACCCGCACTTGCCGCAGGAGCAGGCCGGACGTGTAACCCTCCTCCTGCCCCAGCGTACCGTCGGGCCACTGACGGTAAGGCTTGGGAGCGTAATACATATATCCGGTTTCCACCGTATGTTCCCTATCGCCGTAACAGGTCGTCACACGCATGGATACGGGCCGGAAGAGCAGCAGACTCTCGGTCACGTCGAAATAGAGGCAGTCCTCTACCGTACGCATGTGGTTGGTTTCCCGCGCCCACACAGGTCTTTGCAGCGTCGCAGTCGTCACCATGTTCTTCACGAACAGGCCAACAGTCACCAACTGCATCACCTCCGGACTGTACAGGTCGTACGTCCATTCGGTCGTGCGCACCGCACGATAGCTGCCGTCCGGCAATCCTTCGTACTCCACCCGCCGGCCGAGGTTCCCGAAGAACCGCGGTTTCTCCTTGAAATAACCGCGTATCTCGCCTATATAGTGAACGGTACCGTCGGATGCTTCGGTCGTATCCTGAATCGATACGGATTTCCACTGCTCTCCGTCCGGAAAGGCGGGGAAACGGTAGTTCTTGGAGACGAAATCACAGGCCCATAGCCGCGTATCGTACTCATAATCCGTCCGGACGGACTTTCCGTTTCTCACATCCGTCACCTCCTCCGTCACCTCCCCGTAAAACACCCGGGCATTCTCCACCCTGGCTCCCGGAAGGACGGAATCGGAGTGGATGACGAGATATTCGTCCACACGGCCGGCGGCAACTCCCACCTGCCTCCGCTCGGTAAAATCGGCTATGTCGAGCCGCCGGAAATCGACGGTCGTACCGCTCTGCCGGTAGGTGAATGTCCGGCGCCTGACGAGCGTACCCTCGTCGTAGGTTCTGATTTCGACGATTCGCAGGCCGATGCTGACATCACCTGCCACCGCATCGCGATGCGTATTGGGGGCATACAAGAACTCCGTCCGGGAACCCGCCTGACGCGAAATGGCCTTCAGCGCGTTATAACGGGCATGATGGAAAGAGTAATCCCGTTTACCCGCCTGACGGCCCTCTACCGGTCCGTAAGGCGTCAAAAAATTAAGGTCGCAGTTGTCGTTCCGACCGTTGTAATATCCGAAGAAATCCTGGGCGTACCGGCTCTGCGGAGCCTCAGGTTGTGGTTCGATGGAGACGAGCCCCTCCACGCCGTAATACTCGAACGCATAAGAGTCGTACAGCACGCTGTCGCGGTCATAAAACGAGAGCCCGTTCAGTCGGAAACGTTTGACATCGTGTTCCCCCTCCCGGTTGTCGAACGACACCTTACAGACCAACTCTCCTTCCATATCGTACACCAGCATCGCAGCGAGCCTCCGCTCCGGGTTCAGGTCGAAACCTTCGGGATAGCGCGACGGGACGTTTTCAAGTTCCGGTGCCAGCGGCAGGGGAGCATCCGTATAGCGGAACGCCACACGGCCGCCCCGGTGACGTATCCCGGTCAGCAACATGCAACTGTAAGCAAGACAGTGTACCCGGTCGGGAACCTGCCCGGTCACATCCATCTGCAAGAAAAGGTCGGAATCCGGCGCATCCGCCGATTTGCGGTAATAGGCTGCGAAACCCTCCACCTTTTCCGTCAGCATCCCCTTATCCTCGTATTCGAACTCCACCGTATCGGCCAGGTCGGCCGACGTTATCCTCGTCAGCAGCCACGCCGTAGTAATATAGGCAGAGTTATCGACTGAAATGTCGTCGGTCACGACACCGTCCACCTCATGGCGGAAAACGTTCATAGGCCTCACATCCGCCTTGCAGGCAAATTCATATCGGTTGCCGAGCGGGTCGGTCACGGTAAAACATTCGACGATTTTCCGTTTTCCCCAGAATCCGTCATTCACCTCCGCATACTCGAAGGTTATCGCATCGTCGTTACAAGAGGTTTTCACCAGTTCGGCACCGCTGCCGTTGAAATTGATAAGAAAACTCCCCGAACCGCCCGGATAGGAGTAACAATACTTATCCCAACAGGAGTCCTCGGTACCCGCTATCACCCGCGACAGATAGTCGAGCGTAGCCGTGCCGCCCGTCCGGACGGTATGGTCTGCAACCCCGTCATCCATCATACCGCGTATCTCCCTGACCACGGCGCCGCCGGCATTGAGCGACCAACCGAGTCCCACCGCTTCGGAGAGTTCCTCCAGCCGGATACCCGACGCATGGTAGGCAATCGAAAGGGGAACTTCCAGCTTACCGCACACGACACGATGGAGCGGAACCTCGATGTTCGTCAAACCGAGGGAATATTCCACGGGGAAATCCGCATACTTGGCCACATGGCCGGCACTCAGCGAAGGCGACAACCGCCGCATCTCCGGTCCCCACAGGTCGGCAGGCACCCCGTCTGCACCCGCAGCGGAGACAAACACCTGCCCGGTCTTCCGCACCACCCCGTTGCCATGCACCGGCGTCTCCGGTATCCCCGACAACATATCATTCCGTTTTTCCATAAGAATTGAGATTTTGATAAAAACAGCCATGAAAATACGCCGACAAGACACGGCACGGTTTCCACGACTTTCGACTCTCCGGATTGGCCGGGCATTGCCACACCGCCCGCCGACACGTTCCGAATATCCGGAGGCCGTTTTTCTGCAGGAAAGGGATTCGGGCATATTTTTTGTGTAGAGTTGCGAGAGATACAACGATTTGAAACACCGGATAAATCCGCTCTGCGGCCGACCGGCACCCGCCACCGGACGCATATGCTGCGGGCCGCATGCCCCGCAAACGGACAAATACCCAATAAGGAAGAAGAACGCCCGCGCAGCGATTCAGCGCACACACCGTTATGAACACGAACCGATTCGCCCAAGCTCTACTGAACGCCATCAAGGAGTTTCTCACCTGGATAGGACTTCCCCGCGAGATACTCGACACGGCAGATGAAATCATCTTCCTGATACTCATCGTCGCAATCGCTTTCATCGTCGCGGTCATCATACACTCCATCGCCTCACGGGTCACCCGGAGGGTATTGAAGCGCAAGCACGACAATTTCCTCAGTTCGCTCGCCAAATACGGCGTTCTGCGGAAACTGACGGCTATCATACCGCCGCTCATCATCTCGGCCCTGCTGCCCTTCGCTTTCGACAAACGTTCCGAATGGTTCATCATCGGCGATAAAATCACCTGGATTTACTTTTGCGTTGCACTGATATTCTCGGTCAATGCCATACTGAATACGGTCGGGGATACCCTGAAAACCAAAAAAGAGCTGCAAAACCGCCCGATGAAGGGCTTCATCCAAATCCTTCAGGTGATTTTCTCCTGCATCGGCATTATCGTCATCGTCTCCATCCTGATAAACAAATCCCCGTTCAACCTCATCACGGGCCTGGGAGCCTTCACGGCCGTCCTGATGTTGATATTCAAGGACACCATCCTCGGATTCGTCGCAGGCGTACTGATATCGGAGAACGACATGGTACGCATCGGGGACTGGATTGAAATGCCGCAGAACGACGTAAACGGCATCGTTACGGACATCACGCTTACCATCGTCAAGGTACAGAATTTCGACAACACCATCGTCACCCTCCCGCCCTATTCGCTGGTATCCGGCTCGTTCATCAACTGGCGGGGCATGAGCGATTCGGGCGGTCGGCGCATCATGCGGGAATATGCGCTGAAGCTCGACTACATCAAACCGTGCACGCCGGAATTTCTCGAAAAGATGAAAGCCTTCGATGCCGACCTCGCACGGTACATCGAAGCGAAGCAACGACAGGCCGCCGCAGGAAAGACGGTCAATACGGACAATCCCGCAGGCCTGGTGAACGGTACCATCGATACGAATGCCGGTCTTTTCCGGGCCTATATGACCCTGTACCTGCAACGTCATCCCTCCATAAGCAAAGACATGCTGCTCATGGTGCGCACGCTGGCTCCCACAGCGAACGGACTTCCGGTACAGATATACTGTTTCTCCTCCAACACCGACTGGCCGAGCTACGAATCCATTCAGGCGGAAATTATGGAACATTTCGTATCCGTACTGCCGGCATTCGACCTCTACCCGTTCCAGAACGCCGATGCCCGCGACTCCATCGTCAGCGGCCTCATCGAGTCGGGCAAAATCGACCTTTCCACCATCGACGGCATCCCGTGGCATACCATCATCCTGCCCGCTAAAGAGAAGAATACCGCAAACGACGATACCGCAGCTCATGCCACGGCACAGCCGGCAAAAGAGTAATGCCCCGGCATTTCATAACCACCCGCCGCCCGAAGCAAAAAAGAAATCCTGGGTAAAGATTCAAACCACTTTCCCCAGGATTTCTTAATCATAACGGTCAATGCGACCGTCACGCTGCCGCATTCCCTATTCGCCCGTCTCGAAACGATAGTCGGTCGTTCCGTTCACCGGACACGCTGCCGCATTGGTAGTCACATAGTCATTTGCAGTACCCGTATTCACAAAAGCCACGATATGGCAGTTGTCCGTATATCCATCAAGACTGAGCGTGAATTCGCGTACTACTTCGGTATTCTCGGTCATTGCGCCGAGTTCCTCTCCGCCGAAAGGAGTGGCGAGCGTTCGGAGCGTATTATCGTGTACATAATCCAGCGTACCGCTCTGTGCACCTACGATGCCGTCTTCCAGCAACATGACGCCGAGCAGATAGGAACCCGCCTCGCTCGGAGTCACACGTACCGTCACTTTGGCATTGCGTCCGGCATCCACGGTAGAGCTGATGGCAATGCCCGCTTTGGCCCCGTCGGCCTGATACTCCTTGATGGTATTGACGATATCGTTCGAACTCATCGAACCTGCTTTGCGACCGGGACCATCCGCATCATAATCGAAATAAATCGCCGGTACGGCAGATTCGGCGAAATACGATGCAAAATCATGATAATCGGCAGGCGTATATTCGTCGCTCTTGTGTATGGTTACTTGTACCAGACGGTCGGGATAGCTTTCCACCGCAGTATTCAGTACGGGAGCGAAAGCCGTACACGGAGAACACCAAGTCCCCGTGAAACGGTACAACAGCACATTTTTGTAGAAATCGCCGAACCCCACATTGATGGGAGCCGATGTAGCGCCTTCGTATTCGGCCTCGAACTGTACTACCTTAGCAGTCCCGTTATAAGAGAAACTGTTCGATTCGAGGTACTCGCCCGTTTCGAGATTCTTAATCTTGGCCTGAGCGGTCACATCCTCGCCTTCGTACATCACCTTGAAGGAAGTGGCATCCGTCCCGTCGGGAACGATACGCGGTTTCGTAGCCGTAAGTACGAGCGGGTTAGAAGCCTCGATAGTTACGGTCACTTTAACGGCATTGGAGGTCATGTCATTGTAAGAAGCCTTGAACTCGTAATCGCCGGACGTCGTCGAGGTGAAAGTATTGACGCCCGTACTCCAGCGCTCTCCGTTCGTCAGATTGACGATAATCGTCTGTGCCGTCACATCCTGGCCGGAATACGTAACCGTGAACGTAGCGACATCCTCCCCATCGTTGCGGATGGATTCCTTGTCTACGGCAAGCACCAGGCTGGAAAGCGGTTCGGCCTTGACGGTGACTTTATTGGACTCCACACCGTTATAGGAAGCACTGAACTCGTACGTCCCCTCCTTGTCCGTCGTAAACGCATGGTCTGTTACGGTGGTGCCGTCCGTTACATTCGTTATCTCCGCCGCAGCGGTCACATCCTCACCCGCGTATTTAACGGTAAAGGTCACCTTATCCGTCCCGTCCGAGGTGATTTCGGTGCGGTCGGCCGACAATACCAACTTCTTATCATCCTCTTCCGTGGTCGGAGAAGTCGGTTCGGTGCACGCTGCAAATGCCAAAGCCGCCGCACAGATTGCATATCCGAAATACTTGATACTGCTCATAATGAATACGTGATTTGGTTTGTTGACAATGGTTAAAGAACTGCTGAAAAAATACGATACATTTAACGAAAATACATTTTTACAACAACATAATTGTTTTATACAAGGACTGCACCATCAGAGTGGTGCAGTCCCTTGCATATAACTGTTCGCTGCTATTCAAAGCTGTAATCAGCCCAACCGTCGACCGGGAAATCCACAATATTGGATACGCCCCAAGCGTCGCCGGTTTTGGTACATACGTAAACCACTACCGTGCAGTTTTCCGCCTTGTACTCGGAATTGAGCGTAATGGAATACTCTTTGGAAGCCGTCTGGCCCTCGCTCAAAGAACCGAGCGAATCGCCGAAGATGGATTCGCTGAGCGTTTCACGCAGCGTATGGTTGTGTACGTAATTGGCATTGTTGGAACCGGCCTGCTTATGGATGATACCGTTCTCGAGCAACATGACGCCGAGATAGTAATCGTTGGCCGCTGCCGCAGTAACTTCCGCATTGACCTTCAGGGTGCTGCCGTCCACCACTGCATCGGCGGCTATACCTACACCGGCCGCAACTTTTGCAAGTGGCTTGACCTTGGCCAATATTGCCGAAGCGGATTCGGCTCCGTAGGAATATACAGACAAATCCATGTCATAGTAAGTCATCGGCAGTCCCGATACGGTGAAATATGCAGTGATATCTTCTATATTCGCGGGAACCATCGGGTCAGTGTACATGGGGTGGTGAATGGCCACTTCTACCATCCTGTCGGGAAATGCCTCGTTGGCCTTTTCAAGGGCAGTGGCCATCGACACGCAATTCGTACATCCCACGCTCGTAAACTTCATGACCATCACGTTCTTGTGAAAGTTTCCGGAACCTACGCTCAGCGTCTGGGAGGTCTTGTCGTCGTATTCAGCCACGAATTGAACCGTACCGTCAGCAGCCATCGTATAAGTCGTACCGTCGAGGTATTCGCCCGAAGTCACGTTCTTTATCTTCGCGGAAGAGGTCACGTCACTGCCCTTGTCCAGCACGGTGAACGTTGCGGTTTCGCCCGTTTTCAGACGGGCCTTGTCCACCTTGAGACGCAACTCCGCAGCGGGAGCGGCAGTAACCGTCACCTTGACGGTATTGGAAGTCAGATTCCTGTACTTGGCCGTAAATTCGAATTCACCTACATAATTCGGAGAAACGAATTCGTTTTCGCCCTGACCGTATTCTTCATCGAGCGTTACGTTGGTAATGGTCGAGGTAGAAGTCACATCCGTACCCTCATATGTTACGGTAAACGTAGCTTTACCCAATCCGTTGCTGATAATGGATTCGGTATCGACAGTCAGGGACAGGGACGAAACTGCAACAGTCACTTCGTTGGAAGTAACGGTCTCCTGCGTATCGGGGTCGACATAGGTTGCGGTAAATTTGTATTCACCGGTCGCAGTGCTCGTGAAGGTAAAACCTTCTAATTCGGTCTCACCGTTCTTGATAACGGCATCGGTGGTTACATCGATGCTCTTAGCCTCCGTGCCATACTTCACGGTAAACGTTGCCTTGTCACGACCGTCGGCCATGATGGAAGCCTTGTCCACCGAAAGCATCAATGCCTTGTCGGTAGGTGTAGGCCCCTCAGCGGGGGTAGGGTTGCAGGCCGTAAAGAACAGCGCAGCCGTCATCAGCACGAAACTGAGTCTTTTGAAAGCTTTCATAGTTGTGAAAAAAAAATTTTGTATTTAATCGAATAGTTTGTTCCTATCCATCAGAACGAAGTAGTCAGAGAGAGGTTGAAGCCGGTATAGCCGGGCATCTGGCGGCAAACGCCTCCGGAGCAGACGAAACCGGCGCGGTTGCGCCCGTAGGAAAGCGCTATCCTCGTACGGGACTTGGTATAGCTGACACCTACATTATAATAATGTACCTTTTCTTTCTGGTAGTTATACATGTCGCTCACGAATACGCTGAAGACCGGTGCGAAGCTGTATTCGAGCTGTGCGGCCCACCAGTCGCCGTTATTCCTCGAATCGACCAGTTTCTCTTCGCCTTCATACACGAACGGCGCATACAGATATTGCAGTTCTAACCGCAGCGAATGCCGCGTATCGAACTTGTAGAGTCCGTCGAATGCGAATACGTACCTGTTCATGGGAATGGTCGTCCGTTCTTCCCCCATCATCCGCTGGAAAGCGAACAGGAACGTGGTTTTCACCTTCTTGTTCCACTGCTTCTCGAAATCGAAACTCGTATCGAGGTATGCGAAATTCATCGCCGGAGCACCCTCCGGAGCTCCCAGCACATAGAATACATCCGAAGGCTGGTATACGACCGAGGCATTGACATGCAGTTTCGTACCGTACCTGCCACCGAGCTTGCTGCCCCTGTGGATGTTGTAGTATACATCGAGCTGCCCCGAACGTTCCCCTTTGGCCTTCACCTGGAACGGGTCGAGGTTGGCCAGCGAATAGGTATATTGCCTCGTCAGCGCCGGAATGTAGTTCAGTACGTTGCCCGTACCGCTGTACTGCAGTTCATTCGAATCCGTCAGCTTCATCTCCATATGGTCCACGTTACGTCCCGTCAGCGAAATACCCCAGCCGTAACCGCTGTAACCGAGCTCGATTAACTGCGCCCGCCCCTTGTAGGCTACGTTTTCGCCGTCCTGCAAGTAGGCCCCCGGCGACTTGCCGACGAGTTCCAGACGTCCGGAAAAGCCGGCCGCCTCGTACACCATACGGGCCGACCATGCGCTCATGTCCGAACTCAGAATGGACTGGCCTTCATTGTTAACGATATTCAGACGCGCCTGGTCGTACTGCGACAGGTAGCTGCCTTCGAGCGCCAGATACTGCGACTTGAACCCGAACAGGGACGACAGCGCGAGCGTGGCATCGGCACCGCGCAGCCACGAAGGTGCGTATTCCATATAAAGTCTCGGACGGCCGAGCATCGCCCGAATAGCGAACGCATCGCCTATGTTCATTCCTGCCCGCACACCTTCTACGGAAGTATTCACTCCGAGCGCCCGGTCTTCATAGGCGCGGAAAATAAGGCCGCTGCCGTACTGGTCGTAAAAGTCGCCCACCGTAACGAAGAAATTATCGTCCGTCCAGCTCGCATACTTGTTGGTTATCTTGCCCCCCTGATACTGGTCCGGATAACCGTTGACGACCGGCGCATACAGTTCGCCCTGTATTCCCGCACTGAACTTGCCGAGCGAATAATCCAGCTTCAGGTAGTTGTTCGAACCGATGCGGTCGGTCGGAAACCTGTTGCTGACATCGTATATCTTATCGTCCGGCATGTACCATATCGTATTGGTCTCAAAACTGCCGGAAAGCCGTCCGTAATCGGTCGGCTCCTGAGCGTTGGAAATGCCGGCAGCCATGAAGCCTGCTGCACATAAAAAGCCTGTAATCTTTACGTTAGTAAATCTTTTCATATATTAAGCAATTCTTTTTCCCAACAAATTAAGAAAAAAATAATCTGATAAACAAAGAATCGGCGAAAAATCCGGCTTCCGATGTTCATTTCTAATATAAGACGCACGAAGGGGCGAAATTGTTGCATCGGTTTGTCATAATATCGAAAACAGGGATACTTTTCCAAATATCCCTGTTCCGCATGTCCGAGGCTCCGGCACGTCACTGTACATAAAACATCAGTACGCCGAAGGTATTGGCCTGATTCCAGAGCCAGCATTTTTCGCCCTCCTTCTTCCGGATTTCGAGTTCGATGGAGTCGAAATTCTCCACATCTTCGAAACCCTCGCTTTTAACGGAGGCCTGCACCTTTGCCCCTACGCTGCCTATCGGGGCGGCAAATGCCACCTCGATATATTTCGTGCCGTCATTGGAGACTATACGGAACGTATTCGTCGCCTTGTTGAAGTAGAGCTGGTCGGTCGTCTTGTTGAAAGCATACTGGGCCTTGGCCACTTTATAGACACCCTCCGTCACCTTTCTCTCGAACTCCTTCGAAGTGACGTTAATTCCCTTTGGGCGTTCGCATCCGACCAATGCGACTGTCGCTGCCGCCACAGCCAATACCGTTAATATCTGTTTCAGTTTCATGGCTATCCTCAGTTAATTCTATCGTACATTGACATACTTGACCAGATACTCCACACCGGCATCGGTGGTGATTTCGGCCATAATTCTGTAATTGTTCCCCGACGAGAGCTTCACGACGGTTCCATCGACCTCCTCGCCGTTCACCGTCCACTTCTCAGCAGTGACTTCGGAAGCGATATTCCGGTAATTCAGCACAATGGCCTCGCCCTCCTGATAGGTATTCTCCATGCCGAGCGTAGGCATCTTCGACAAATCGAGCGCCTCGGTCGTCACCTCCTGCACCTCCATGGGTTCCGTCGCATCCTCGTAATAAATGGATATGGTGTAATTCGTGGAGGGTTTGAGTCCGGTGAAATGGATGGTACGTTCCACCGTGGTCACCGACTGGGATTCGCCCCCCTTCTCCTGACAAACGACCCTGTAGTTGTCGTTGAAAGGCGATACGAACGAAACGGCTATATCGAACTGGCCGGGCGTGACGGTCAGGTCCCTGATGGTACCGCTGCTCACCTTCTTCACCTCGAAAGTAACGCCCGTCCCGACATTCTCCTTGATATTATACAGTTCAAACCCGGTCGTAAATCCGTCCCACCCCACAAAATAGGGAGAGTAGCCGGAGGTGAATTCCGTGACATTCTCGGTCCCCGGGAAGAACATCTTGCCGAAACCGCTGAGCACGTAATTCTCCCTTTCGACCTTGGAAGCCATTACGAAACGCATACACTCATGGTCGCCGTAGGCATTCACACGGTTGGCATTGAGGCTCCAAAGGTCGCTGGCACGGTATCCGCCCACCCTGTTCTGGGACTTGTCGATATGATAGACCAACATACCGGAACCGCTGCCCACGATGGCATATGAGGAGTCGGGGTCGCCCGTCTGCAGGTACCTGTCCCACGTACTCAAGGTACCGTTACGGTATTCGAACACGAATATCTCTCCCTCGTTCATCGACTTTATCATGTAGCATTTGTCGTTATAGACCGGTTCGAGGGTATATTCTCCCTCTTCGGTTATCTCGGTCAGGTCGGCCCAGCCGACCATATAACGCTCATAGGCCGACGTGGCCGGCGGAACCCGGCCGTCCTTCACATAGGAACCGGACGCCATCAGCGAGAAGACATCGAGGTTGAATCCCGTGCCGTTCTGCGCATAGTCCGTATCGTAGAAATCGGGCCATCCGAGGATGTGACCGAACTCGTGACAGAAAGTACCGATACCGGCCATCACGGTGCCCGTATTGCCCTTCAGCTCGGAAGTGTACGCGGCCGCCTTCAACGCACCGCCGCCCCACCGGCCGAAACTCTGGTTGGGGTCCGAGAAGAACATTCTGGCAGGGTGCAGATAACCGCCCGTCGCCTCGGCATTGTTGTAGCCGGCATAAAAGATGAAAACATCGCGCAAATCGCCGTCCTCTTCCACATACGGGGAAAAATCCACTCCGTTGGACTGCGCCAGGTTGCAGGCGTCGATGATGAACTGCCCTTCGTTGCCCGGATAGTAAAACACGGACTGGCTGAGCTGGAACGGCCCCACCACATCGAAATGGGGGTTGAACTTTCCGTTGGAGTTGTCCACATAGTAATCGCGGGCACTGCCCATGGCATTGTTCTCGGAGTATCCCTCTTCATTGAGCATCCGGTCGAACGCATCCCGCGGATTGCTTATGCTGAAATCCCTGTCGCTGAACGAAACGAGTATCACGAGCGACCTGAACTCCTCCCTCGTATTCGTACCGGCCGCCGTCGTCCGGAGATGCAAATCGTCCTCCAGCACGGGAGAAGCTCCGAAAGCCACGCCGCTGCCCGCATCGGCCACCATCGCGGCAGCCGCGACACCATGGGGATAGCCGAAGCTCACGGAACTGAGAATACGGCGCTCCTCGTTCGTCCGGTTCATCGGGTCATGGGCCTGTACCCCCGTAGATACGAGTTTCGTTCCCTGTACCTGCGCATAATAGAGCACACCGTTTTCGGCCACGAGGTTGTAGCCGTCCACCGTCGTAACATAGTTGAACCTTTCGTCACCGTACAGACGCACGGTCATGGTCGTCCCGTCGGGCTGCTCGACCCTGATGGGCCGCGGATACGACGGTACGGCACTCAGCTCCCACCCCCAAAACAGCACGAAGAGGAAGGCTGCCAAAGATTTAAAAGTATACGATAAACTCATTTTGTAATTTTGTTTATAGAATTAGCAGATATTGTTTCCTATAATTAACTTTGAATCCGATTACATGCGTAAAGAGTTTCAAAAAATGATACATATTTCACCACATGCAATATTCATATCGAAATATTTGTCATATGTCAAACAAAATCCTCTGTGTTAATCTTTATAAAAAACGTTTTGGCGTCCCAATATAGTACATTTTTCACGAAATTGCATCCCCGTTATCGGCGATAAACATTTATGTACTTGATTCTGTGCTTGGAATAGATTGCAATATGGAGAAAAAAATTTGCCAGAGCTGCGGAATGGCACTCGGAGACCCCGGATTCTACGGTACGAACAGCGACGACAGCAGGAATGAAGACTACTGTATCTACTGTTTCGCCGGAGGCGAATTCAACGAAGAACTCACCATGGAAGAGATGATTGAACAGTGTGCGGAAATGTATGCGATGAACAGCGGCGGCGATGCGGCTGCCGTAGAAGCGGCCCGTACACACATGACCGAACTGTTTCCCACCCTGAAACGCTGGAAAAAGTAGCCCTTTCTCCGACACGGATACGGACTACCGCAGGAAAAGGCGACGACCGTACCGGACCCGCCGTCAGCGGGAGAGGCTGCACGCCCACCGCAGCGCTGCGGCGGGAAGAAGGAGGAGATACGATATGCTGCCCGGCGGCAAGACATGCAACAACATACCGGTACATCCGCATGGAACAGACAGGCAAGAGGGCCGCACACGGCCCGGAGGAGTTTTATGAGGAGGTTTACTCCATCGTACGGCAGATACCTCCCGGCAGGGTACTCACTTACGGGGCGATAGCCCGCATGATGGGGCGCCCCCGTCATGCGCGGCTCGTCGGGCGAGCCTTGTGGGGCACTCCGTCCGGACGCGGTATCCCCTGCCACCGCGTGGTGAACAGTCGGGGCGGTACCGCTCCCGGATGGGACGGACAGCGGAATTTGCTCGAAAACGAAGGGGTGCCTTTCCATCGGAACGGCCGCGTCGTGCTGGAACGCTGCCTGTGGCAGCCGGACGGAGAACCGCCCGACGAATGATGCAACCTAAGAAAACAGAGGAATGGAAAAGATATGGTTCGACGAGAGCATCTGCCTCCGCGCAGCGAAACTCTCCGATGCCCCGGCAATGTTCCGGATGATAGATACGCAGCGGCAATATCTCGGTCGCTGGCTGCCTTTCGTGGCGGAAACCCGCACTGAAAACGATTCGTATGCCTACCTGCAGTCGGTCCTCTCCGTCCCGTCCGAACGGAGGGAACTGCTGTGCACGATAACCGCCGACGGGCGTTTCGCAGGGCTGGTCGGATTCAAAGATACCGACCGGGCGAACCGGAAAACCGAAATCGGCTATTGGCTCGGCGAAGAGTACCAAGGACGCGGCATCATGACACGGTGCGTGGAGGCGCTTTGCGGCCTGGCCTTCAGCGAACTGGACATGAACCGGATACAGATACAATGCGCCGTAGGCAACACCAAAAGCAGCAACATTCCCCGGCGCCTGGGTTTCACACTGGAGGGAATAGCACGGGCCGGAGAGCTTCAGGCGGACGGACGGTTCTCCGATATCGAAGTGTATAGTCTGCTGCGGGAAGAGTACATACCGCGGGGAAAACGGACGCAATACGACGAACGCCGGAACGAATAGCCAACATGAATATGAAAAAAACGCTTGTCCTGCTCCTTGCCGCAACCGCGGTATTCTCGCCTCTACGGTCACAGGAAGTATCCGGCAGTCATTACGACTCGGTGCTCCGCCGGATTATGGAGGACGACCAACGGGTACGCAGGCAACTCGACAGCCTTGCACGGGCGGGAACCGACGTGACGGAACTGCTCCCTCTTTATGAAGAGATGGCCCGCACGGATGCCGCCAACCAGCGGAAAGCCCTCCCGATACTCGAAGAGTATCTGGCCGGGACCCTTCCGCTTTCGGACGAATCGCTGACTACGCTCTATTATGTCATCCAGCATGCGGACCTCCCGGTACAGGCAAAATACGCACCGTTTATCCGTTCGCTGTTCGAACGGGACATTATCACCAACGTGGAGTTCGCCTGGTTCACCGACCGGCTTCTCGTCAGGCAGCGGAAAGCCCAGACATACGGCCTGCAAAGTTACGTTTACGCAGGAACCGGCGACCCGTTTCTCTATCCCGTTTCCCGGAAGGTACGGAAGGCCTGGCGCAGAATCGGCCTGCCGGTCAGCGACCTGAATGAAATCCTGACCTCCTTCGGAGAGGGATATACCCCACTGCTCCTCTCCGAAGAGGAGTTCGCCCTCTTCGGTCACGCGGTACGGTTCGATGCCGACGACATCGGACGCGGCGTGCCGGACGTTTCCGTCCGTACCGAGGACGGCCGAACATGCACCACCAACGAGAACGGCTTCTATGCCCTCATCGTAAACAAACACGACCTGCCCGGCAAACTCATCTTCCGATATGACGGCCGCGTCTACGAATACCCGTTCGGAGAATTCCCCGACACGGACTGGGAAATCATCGACGCCACGATTCCCTAATCGACCAGGCCGAAACCGCCCTCTGCAAGCACGGAGAACGCCCCTCCGTCCTCCAAAACAGTTTTTCGATTGACTGCCATCGGTACCCACAGCCCCCTCGAAAACGCCGGATACCGGTTTAAGCCCCTCTCCGACCAACGCATTGTCCGGCCGCCAAATGAACAACAGGCACACGCCGCCCTACCCACCGGACATTCCGTTCCCCTCAGCCGTAAACATTCCTTCCCGTATACTCCGCAAAAACACCAGACACCGGCTTAAGCTCCCGCCCCCCACAACAACCCAATGGGCTACGAGATAAATGGCGCACCTTCGCCAACCGACAGGTCGTCTTCTCCGGTCGCCCGCCCCTTCTATCCCTCTGTCCACCCGACCGAATACGACGAAGGAACCGTCCCGATACCGGGGCGGTTCCTTCAAACAACTGCGGCACAACGACCGCGTTTATCATCAATCGTTCAACGAGAAGCGCACGTAAGCCACCACTTTGGCCTCCTTGTCCACAGACTGGATGTGCTGACCCACGCTCTCCTTCGGATTCTTCACGAAATCCTGGCTCCAAAGCGTATTCTCCTTGAGGAACTTCTTGACCTTACCGTCGGCAATTTTGTCGAGCATGTTCTCGGGCTTGCCCTCCAGACGGGCCTGTTCACGGCCTATCTCGTGCTCCTTCTCAATCACCTCCTTCGGGCAGTGCGCCTCGTCGATAGCCACGGGGGCCATGGCGGTAGCCTGCATGGCGACATCGTGTGCGAGCTCGGCCGGTACCTCCTTGTTGAACCCGATGAGCGAACCTACCTTGTGGTTGATGTGCACATACTCCGCGCAGTAGGGAGCCTCGATACGGCCATAGAAAGGCAGTTCCACCTTCTCGCCCGTCTGGCCCGACTTCTCGGAAACAAGGTCGGCCACGGTACGGTCGCCCGCCTTGGTCGCCAGCAGCGATTCGAGGTCGGCCACATCGTTTTTCACAGCTATCTCCAATATCTCGTTGGCAGCCTGTACGAAACCTTCGGTCTTCGCCACGAAGTCGGTTTCGCAGGCAAGACAGAGCATGTATGCCTTGGTGCCGTTCACCACGCGCGACACTACGACACCCTCCGTTGCATTCCGGTCGGCACGTTTGCTGGCCACGAGTTTACCCTTTTCGCGGATAATCTCCACGGCACGCTCCATATCGCCGTCCGCTTCTGCAAGCGCATTCTTGCAGTCCATCATGCCGGCCATCGTCATCTTGCGCAGTTTCGCTACGTCTGCAAGCTTTATCTCAGCCATAATAATTCCTTTCTTTAATGGTTATCCTAATGTTATCCGCACAGCCCGCCGGGGCTGCGCCTTAACCGAACTACGGGAAGATGCCCCGAAGGCACTCCCCCGTAGTTTGATTATACCGGTAATCACGGCAGGAGTTACTGGGCAACCTCCTCCTTGATTTCCTCTTCTACCGCAGCTTCGGGTTTCTCCTGTACGGGTTTCTCTTCCGCTGCGAGCTGCTCGGCCTCGAACTCGTCGCTGCCGGCCACCTTCACCGACTTGCGGATACGGGGTTTCGCCTCCCTCTCCTTGCTTTCGGCGGCAGCCGCTTCGGCCTCCTTGTCCTTTTCGAGCTTGCGTTCGGTAAGTCCTTCGGCGATAGCCTGTGTCATCGCATCTATGATGACGGCTATGCTCTTGGTCGCATCGTCGTTCGCAGGTATCACGTAATCAATGTCTGTCGGATCACAGCAGGTATCTACCATTGCGAAAACAGGGATGCTGAGTCTCTTGGCCTCCTTCACTGCATTCTGCTCCTTCTGCACGTCAACGACGAAGAGCGCTGCGGGCAGACGGGTAAGGTCGGCTATCGAACCGAGGTTCTTCTCCAGCTTGGCCCTCTGGCGGGAAATCTGGAGTTTTTCCCTTTTCGAGAAATTGTCGTAAGTGCCGTCGGCGGTCAATTTGTCGATGGTCGCCATCTTCTTCACGGCCTTGCGTATGGTGGGGAAGTTCGTAAGCATACCGCCGGGCCAGCGCTCCGTAACATACGGCATATTGACCGCGGACACTTTTTCGGCAACGACCTCTTTCGCCTGCTTCTTGGTAGCGACGAAGAGTATCCTGCGGCCGCTCTTGGCAATCTGCTTCAGGGCCGCTGCCGCCTCATCGACCTTCACCACCGTCTTGTGGAGGTCGATGATGTGAATCCCGTTCTTCTCCATAAAGATGTACGGAGCCATTTTGGGATTCCATTTTCTTTTGAGGTGACCGAAGTGAACTCCGGCTTCCAGTAACTGATTAAAATCTGTTCTTGGCATTACTGTCTGTTTTTCTAATTTTAATTCTCTTTACATCAACCCGCAGGTAGCGCTTTCAGGCGGTCCGCCGGGTTTTCCGCGAAAGGGCAGCCGTGCGAGTAATACCGCTCCGGGTAGTCTGCACGGTTTGACAACCGCTTTCGTGCTTTGTAAGGACGTAAATACTAACGTTTGCTGAACTGGAATTTCCTGCGCGCTCCGGGCTGACCGGGTTTCTTGCGCTCCACTTCACGCGAATCGCGGGTCAGGAACCCGTTCTTCTTCATCACACCGCGCCACTCGGGATTGATTTCGATGAGGGCGCGTGCGATGCCCAGACGTGCAGCCTCAGCCTGCCCGTGGATACCGCCGCCCGTGAGGTTGATGGTAATGTCATAGCTTTCCGGGTTCTCGAGCACCAGAAGGGGCTGTTTCACCACGTACTGAAAGATATCCAGCGGAAAGTATGTTTCCATGGGTTTGTGGTTTACGGTAATGGTTCCTTTACCGGGCTTCACGTAAACGCGTGCAACGGCAGCTTTCCTACGTCCTACGGTGTTTACAACTTCCATAGTTTCTACTTAATCTCGTTTAATTTGATTGTTCTGGGATTCTGCGCGGTGTGCGGGTGTTCCGCCCCTGCATAAATCTTGAGGTTGCGAAGAAGCGCATCTCCGAGGCGCGTCTTGGGCAGCATTCCCTTCACGGCGTGCTGCAGAAGGAATTCGGGTTTCCTCTTGAGGGTGTCCGCCGGGTTGGCGAAACGCTGTCCTCCGGGATAGCCGGTGTGTCTTACGTAGACCTTGTCGGTCATCTTCTTGCCCGTCAGCCTTACCTTGTCGGCGTTCACGACGATAACGTAGTCGCCGCAATCGACGTGCGGGGTAAAACTGGGCTTGTGTTTGCCGCGCAGTATCTTCGCGACCTGCGAGGCAAGGCGTCCCAAAACCTCCCCCTCGGCGTCGATGACGAGCCATTCCTTGTTGACCGTCTTTGCGTTAGCGGAGATTGTTTTGTAACTCTGTGAATCCACTTGTTTTACGTTTTATACCTGTTATTAAATAATTGATCCGTCACCCGTATTTTACGGGCGTGCAAAGATAGTGATTTCTAATCAATAAAAAAACAAATGCCGGAAACAAATGATTCCGGCAGGACGCCCGGATTCCCCCGCACGGCGACGCTCCGCCCGACCGGGGAAACACCCTATTTCCCTTCCGCTATATCTTGAACGAGACACCGAGGGTAAAATAGGCCACCCCGAAACCGAGCTCTCCGTAGACCGCAAGCTGCGGCACGACATAGTAGCGTGCACCGATGAAGACATCGGCCAGGAAACCGCCGTAACGGGGCGGCTGGCCGTTCCACCACCTACCCTCCTCGCGCACGTTCGCAATCTCGCCGCCGAGGGTAATGCCCGCATAGGTATCGAGCCTCTCTACGAACTGATAATGGAATGTTCCGCGGACACCCAGCAGGAAACTGTTAATCTTCTGCCTGTACGTATCGTACGGATAATAGTAAAAACTTTTGCGGCCTGCGGCGAAACCCATGTAGCCGCTCACGCCGATGGAACTGTATGCGTCGAACAAATTGTCCACGATGCCGTACTCTCCCTGTATCACTATCGGAGGCACGACCGTATTACCGATATTGAGCGCCGTTCCCGCCCCTATGCCGGCACTGAGCACGATATCGCCCCCGCCGAACGTATTCTGCGTCTGCGCTTCCGCCGTCATGCCCGCCACGAGCAAGGCAGCGAACAGGATGATTCCCTTTTTCATACCGTTCATCTCCATGATTCTCCCTTCTTGCCTATTCCGTATCTGCCTTGCGGCAAACCACCGCAAAGTAAATACATAAACTTCATTCGGGCAAGTTTATTATATGGCCGGGAAAAAAACTTCCGGACGGAATACGGCTCTACTCTCCTTGTATTGTAAAAGATTGGAAATGTGAAACACATTCTCTATCTTTGTCCTGCTACCCCATGGGTAGAGACATATTGATGAAAGTATTTCGCTTTTGTCGTGTGATGGGAATCTGACAGTTCAAAAAAACACAAAGAAGCCATACAGGAGTTGAATGGCACCAAAATCTTTTGAATCTTCGAAAATTCACCGACCGTCGTCTGCGTTGGTTGTAATCTTCACCGATGAAGATTACAACCGGGCCAAAGCCATGTACGACGAACGTATGGCTAATTACAGAAGCGGTGAAAAGTAGTACCTGGATTCTCTGAATAAATTGAGCCGTAATAGTTATTGCAGCTCAATTATTTTTTCCCGATTCACAATCCTACCTTCAGATAGGAGTCCCGGCGTCCGAGGTACATGTTACAGTACACTTCTTTCGGCTTGTCAGATTGTTACGTCGTTTTTTTTGACCTATTGCGATTCCCGGATTCGGTGTCTGGTCAATCAGAGCCACAAGTTACGTACCTGTATGGATAGCCACTCCTTATTATATCGGAACTGCATTCAAAAAGTTTATTCCCTTGAATGTACAGTGTAATTATAGATATAATCGCTATCTTTGATGTAGGAAAGTGTTTACGCATTGTTTGACCACTTTAATGTTATCAGTATATGAAAAAGTATCTGTTTGCAATGCTCGGTGCTCTGTTCGTTTTTACGGCGTGTACGACCGGCAAACCGGAAAATGACGGAAACAAGACGACGGAAGAAGAGAACGATTATATCACGATGTATGTAGCGTCAGAAGTAAGCAGTCGCAAATTTCCATTTCTCGGAGGCCCTTCGTATATTGTCAAATTCGCTGAGGATGGTCAATGGCAACTGTTGGGAACGTCGCTTTTACAATTTACCTTCGAACAAGGATATGAATGTACGATACGTGTCGAGAAAAAAATGACAGACCCATCACTTGCGGATAATCCGGCCTGGGTTTACGTATGCAGAGAAGTATTGACAAAAGAAAAGAAAGATTCCGTTATTCCGGAAAACCTGTTATAGAGCATGCTTGAAACAGCTAAAATTTATGAAAATTCCCCTACCGGATACATCCGGAGGGGAATTTTCTGTTTGTTCAATAAATTAGGGAATAATTGATGTCATCGGTTTGAACACAGCCATGATTCGCATATCCCTTTTTGCCGGGAATAGATAAGCGGTTTTTGTCGATAATATCTCGCCGGTATCCAGGTCTAACCAATGTACGAACTGATTACCGAAATTAGGCGTTGCCTCGATAGTCACCGCATTGCCGGTCGCTGTTCCGAAAGAGCCGGCGTTGGTAGTACCAAGAGGTTTCCCCAAACTATTCTTGGTAACCGATATTTCGCAATGAACATTGATAGGATAAGTAAATCTCGCTTCATAAGTTTTATCCGATGTGACCTGAACCAAGTAAATATTGGACGAGCTTATTTTTTTATCGCCATCGAACCAACCGAGAAAACCTCTGTTGTCTTCCGGAAATGCTTGTAAAACGCAAATTTCTCCTTTAGCATAATGGTCCGAACCACTGACTGTACCGGAAAGCGTACATTGTGGCTTACAAGTTATCGTGTAATGGGGTTTGGAATATACGGCATTTAGAGTAAGAATGTCCATTTCAGACAAAACGTTATTGTTCGTCCAAGTCGTGCCATCCGTTTTTCTCCACATGTAAGGAAAATCGGGATTTATAGCTGTATTTTCTCCATATGAACCATAAATCATGATAGATTTAGTGTCTAATGGTTCAAGACCGGTGCCATAAGTATTATGAGGGATACTTGTTCTATAAAACCATTGATGCCATTCGGGTCTTATATTATTAAAATCTACTACGATGTAATTGTCTCTGTCCATCCGTTGATGTTCATGAATCATCCCTAAAGCATGACATATTTCATGTATGGCAGTAGAAGTATTCACATCAGAAGTTACCCAAATGTTTTGCTTGCCTCCTGTCATTCCTAAATGAGACCGACTGACGTCGTCTTCGGACAGAACGAATTCAATCCAGTTCTTCGTATTACTTTGTTTTTTATGAAAACTAATATTACAACGTTCCTCGATATGTTTCATGGCATCATATATGTCGATATATGCGCCAGAACGCATTACATCATCGGCCAGAGTGTAATATACAATGCCATCCGGCCAGAACATGGAATTATCACGAAGAATGCCAGCACGAGTATCCGGCTCCGTCAATGCTTGAAGCTGTTTCTCATTTAATGCTATATCACCGCCCCACACAATTCTTCCGTCAGGTAGTTTCTCAACAGCTACTCCATTGGGGTAAATTATCACTTCATTCCCATTCTCTAAATACAGACTTTCCTCTGTATTCTCGGAATTTACCGGCAATACCTCTTGTAAATTGTCGTCATTGGCACAGCCCCAAAGTATCACCGATATAGCAAATAATAAATTTAATTTGGATAGTGTTTTCTAATCAGCATATTAATTTTATCTATTTGTTTGTTTGCATGATTTGTTTTTCCCTGATAACCTATTACAAAAAATATTGGGAAAATTCATTGTGGATTTACCGCTGGTTTTATTTTTATAAAAAATGAAACTCATTGTAAGATATGGATAGCGAGTCCGTACCTAATAACGTGCTGTCCGTTACACTACCCCAATGGCAAATATTTTAACCATAAGACACAAATAATGTTGTAGTGACCGAAAAGAATGTAAGTACATCAAGCATTCTCCGGCTGGCTTAACTAACTTATTTGTCATTTTTATTGGAAAAACAAGAATTTCCGCTATTTTATATTTTATTGCTTTTTAATAAGTTTGTGTATAACTTCGGGGTGTAGATGATTGATGGCAGTACGGGTTAGCCCCCACTGATGTCAGTGCCCCCAACCTGAACATTCGTAATCCGTACTGCCTTGCTTTGCAACAGAATAAAATAAAGGCCGGGATTTGCTTCCCGGCCTTTATGCGTTTCCAAGGGCCTCTTGGTACTCTTTTCGTATTTGCATATACGGAACCATATGTCAAAACAGTAGGCATAGGCCCTAACTGCACCACAAAAATTCTTAATTTTGTGGCAGGGAACAACGCATCCGATGCCTTAACACGAGCAAAGACCATGAAAAAATTCCCTCTCTTCATTTTCATTTTATGTGCCGCTTGCAGTATGTGAACCTGTACCGAAAGGGAAGACCCGCTGAAAAATATCGGCATTGACAGAGAATCGATCGTCAACATCGAAGAAATGACGCTTTACGTGGCATCGGTCAAAATGTATCCCTATACGGATAGAGAGATTTCCGAGGACGACTTGTATAACAAATACACGGAGGGATGTTTTATCGTCAAATATGCCCAGCACCTCGATTGGGAATTTGGCAAATTTACGGTTTACGATTTTCCGTACGAGAAAGGATATGAATATAAACTTCGGGGGCTGATGGTCGATTTCCTTCCGTTCGAGGCCAGGCCTGCCTGTGCATTCGTATGTCAGGAGATACTCTCCAAAGAGCCGGCAGATTCACAAATGCTGCCCGAACCGCAGCCGCTTCCTGACCCTATTTTACTTGATTCGGTAGAGCGGATCCTGTATGTAGCCTCCGACAAACGGCAGCATCCCGACATGCCCGAAGGGGAAAACCTTTACGAGTCCGCATGGGGGTTTCAGGTACGGGAGACCCCGAACACCGAGTGGCAGCTATACGACCGTCCTATCTATGATTTCGATTATGAAAAGGGATATGAATATACAATAGAGGTCGCCGAAGAAATTTGGGAGGATTTCTACGGCCGCATGTTCAATGCGACACACTGGAAAGCGACCCTCTCGAAACAGGAAAAAGATTCCTTTGCAAAACCATAGCGCACAGGCGGCATGATGCCGCCTGTGTCATTTGTTACCAAGAAGTTGAATACAGCCCGTACTATTATCCGCAGCTAGCATCCTGTCGAACTGTACCGCATACGACGATTCAGTATTGACCGGACGCGTAGACGACCTCGAAAACCAGGTCACCCAACTCGAGGAGCTGTGCCGACAAATGAATACCGACATTGCAGCTTTACAGACCATTGTCGATGTACTGCAGGACAACGACTGCGTAACCGATGTCGTTCCGGTTGTCGAGGGCACCACCATCATCGGCTACACACTCCGTTTTCTCCACCACGCCCCTATCACCATATATCATGGAGAGAAAAGTGAGAAAGGAGACAAAGGCGACGAGGGATTGACGCCGACAATCGGTATCCGTCAGGACACCGGCGGCGTCTGGTACTGGACACTGAACGGCGAATGGCTGACAGACAGTCTCGGCAACAAGATAAAAGCCGAAAGCCGCGACGGGAAAGACGGAGAAAACGGTCAGGATGGGAAAGACGGTGAAGATGGACAGGACGGCGTTACGCCCCGACTGAAAATCGAAGAGGGATACTGGTATGTCTCCTACACCGACGGCGCATCGTGGGAAAGGCTCGGCAAAGCGACGGGCGAGACGGGAACGACCGGAGAATCGTTCTTCCGGGACGTTACTCAGGATGCGGAGAACGTCTACCTCACCCTGTCCGACGGCACGACGGTTACCGTACCGAAAGGAACTTCGCTGAACATATCGTTTGCGGAATCGGACCTGACCCGCATGCCTGTCAACTCTACCCGCGAACTTCATTACACAGTGACCGGCGCTATTTCCGAAGCGACGGTGGAAGCGCTATCCTCTGCCGATATGAAGGTCAAGGTGGAGCCCGACGATGCGACGGGCATCAATGGCAAAATCGTTCTCGTTTCCGGCGCAGAGATAAACGATGACAGCAAAGTCGTCATTTTCGTCACGAACGGCGAACGTATGCTGATGCGTACCCTCCTCTTCGACAAGGTCGGTATCCCGGCCGTCGAGGAGACGACCAAATGCGTGGATGCTGCGGGAGGCCGTATCGAACTGGCATTTCTGTCCGACAGCGATTGCGAGGCGGAGATTCCCGACGAGGCACGGAGTTGGGTCCGTGTCGCGCCGTCGAGCCGGGCCTTGACCCCGCACAGCATCGTACTCGATATCGCCGCAAATACCGACCGCCCCCGCAGTACGGTAGTGACGGTACGTTCTGTCTCCGTCCCGACACAGTGCATCGAGTACACCGTCGAACAGGCCGTCGGGTCGACGCTGCTTCTGTATACGACGACCAGCCCCTGCCTCCAATTGTCTTCAGACGCATTCGACGCCGCAATCGTCTCGCATACTTTCAAAAACGGCGTCGGCACCATCATCTTCGACAAGTCGATTACGTTTCTTCCGAAGAATACATTTACTCATAATCCTACCCTAACAGGCATTGCCATTCCGGAAGGGGTTACATCTATCGAGACTTATGCAGTCTCGGGCTGTTCCTCGCTGACAAGCATCAAACTTCCGGAAAACCTTACCACCATCGGAACAGATACATTCGCCCAGTGCTATGCTCTCACAGACATTATTATCCCGGGAAACGTCACTCTCATCAAGGATGCAACATTCTGCGTTTGCTTCGCTTTAACAAGCGTATATTGCCGTTCGGTCATCCCGCCTGTACTCGGCAATTATACATTTGAGAATACGCCTAACCCAACTATATATGTACCTACAGCCTCGGTAGAGGCCTATCGTGCCCAGTGGAGCGAATACGCATCCCAAATCGTCGGCTACGAATTCTGACGGCAGCGCGGCCAAAGCTGCGCGGGACAGTCCGACTGTCGCAACGGAATGCCCCGCGGTCTCCGCAATACGACGGGAGCGGAGTCCCTTGCGAGGACTCCGCTCCCGTCGTTTCGGCCTGCACCTGCCGTCAGAACTTGTAGGCGAGGCCGAGGTTTACCGTAGCGAGCCCGTACCCTACCTCGCCGAAAACGGCGAACCGCTGCGTGAGATAGTAACGGGCACCCACGTAGAATGCGAATTCAAAACCGCCCACTGCCGGGGCCGACGGTCTGAGGCCCGAAGGAAACGAACCGTAATCGTTGGTCATGGTGATGTTGTAGCCGAGGAACAAGCCAAGGTAGGTATCCAGCCTATTGACGAACTGGTAGTGCAGCGCACCGCGCACGCCAAGAATGAGGTTGTTGAAATTCCACCCCGCATCAAGGTTATCGAATGCGCGGTATTTGGCTCCGGTGTAACCGATATAGGCACCGAGTCCCACTACGCCGCGGCCGTTGTTGAACAGGTTTCCTGTCACGGCGTATTCGCCGGAGAGCGATATGGGAGGCACCTTCTTGGTATAACTGTCGTTATACACCATGTTGCCCAACCCGATACCGAGGTTGAGCACCACATCGCCCTTCGAGAACACATCACCGTCGCGGAACGGCTTCTTCTGGGCATTCGCTGCGCCGCCCATCACGCACAGGGCGAGCAAAAGTAAAGACAAACGTTTCATAATCATAAAATATTTTAGTTGGTATTACGCTCCGGGCATCTCCGCAAGCCGCCCTCCGAGCATCTTTCCCGTGGATGTTTCAAAAACCTTACCAAACGCAGGAGGCACACCTCCGCAATCCCGGCGGCCGACTGTGCGGCGCAGCCCCTTTTTGCACAAACCTTCTTGTCCCATTCGGGAGGAAATGATATTTTTGCACATTCCGGGAGAGACACGCAAAGCCATGGACCTAATGAACAGGCGAATACTGAGACTCGCCATCCCAAACATCATATCCAACATCACCATCCCCCTGCTGGGCATGGTCGATACGGCGATAGCGGGCCGGCTGGGCGACGGTGCCGCCGCAATAGGCGCCATCGGCATCGGAACGACGATATTCAACATGATATACTGGACGTGCGGTTTCCTGCGCATGGGAACGAGCGGCATCACGGCACAGGCCTACGGAGCCCGCAACCTGCGCGAATGTACCGACATCCTCGTCCGTTCCATGTCCGTGGCCATCGTGCTGGCCCTGCTTCTCGTTCTGCTGCGCAACCCCGTGGGGCGGTTCTCGCTTGGGCTGATGCAGGGCAGCGAAGGGGCCCGGGCACTCGCAGCCGAATACTTCTTCGCCCGCATCTGGGCGGCACCCGCTTCCATATCGCTCTTCGCCATACACGGCTGGTTCATCGGGATGCAGAACTCCAAAACGCCGATGGTCGTCTCCATCATCTCCAACGTGGTGAACGTCGTCTTCAGCGCCCTGTTCGTCTTCCGGTTCGACATGGGCATCGCGGGCGTGGCCTGGGGAACGGTGGTGGCACAGTACACGGGCGTCGCGGTGTCGTGGATATTCTGGGGCGTCTACTACGGCCGGCTGGCAAAATATGCCGACCTGCGGCGCAGCATCCGGCTCAAACCCATGACGCAGTTCTTCCACATCAACAAGGATATCTTCCTGCGTACTCTCTGTCTGGTGACGGCCTACACCTTCTTCACGGCCGCCTCATCGCGTTTCGGCGACACCGTGCTCGCCACCAATACGCTCCTTATGCAACTCTTCACCCTATTCTCCTATATGTCCGACGGATTCGCCTACGCCGCCGAATCGCTGGCCGGCAAATACATCGGCGCCGGCAACCGTCCGGCCCTGCGGGAGGCTATCCGCAAGCTCTTCGGGTGGAGCCTCGGCATAGCCGTTCTCTACGTCGCCGTCTACCTGACCGGGTGGCGCAGCATCCTCTCCCTCTTCAACCCCTCCGGAGCGATACTCGATACGGCTGGCGCTTACATCGGATGGGTTATCGCCATTCCGCTCGTGGGATGCCTGCCCTTCCTGATAGACGGCATCCTGCTCGGTGCGACACAGACGAAAACACTGCGAAACACCATGTTCATCGCCATCGCCCTCTATTTCGGACTTTACTACTCCACCGTCGGTCTGATAGGCAATAACGCCCTGTGGCTGGCATTCGTGGGATTCATCGCAGCCCGCGGCGGTCTGCTTATGGCGGCGACGCACAACCTCGACACCGGAAGGCTCATCGCCTACCGACAGCACGGCTAAACGGCCGACCGTCGAAAGACGAGAGATGAGAGACGAAATGCCGCACCTTCCGGTCTCTTTCGTCCCGGAAGGTGCGGCATCCGTCCGCTTCGACGGCTCAGCACTCAACTGCGCCCCCTGCCGTCCCCCCTATAACGCCACAACTGCCAACTGTTCACGATATTCTGCCAGATGACATAGGCGGCGGGCGCCACCGAAGAGAGGGGGTCGAGCCACGTCTGGGCCATCCAGATGGCCAATACCGTATTTTTCTGTCCGATGGACTGTCCTCCCGCCACCGTATCGCCGAAACGCCGGCCTATATATCTGCCGAGAGTGAACTGCAACAGGCAGATGACCAACGCAACCGCAGCGAGGAGTACCTCGACGGTATAATTCTCTTTCGGCTGCGCGAGCAGGAATTCCACCGTCCGTCCGAGTACCACGGTCAGCGAGGCGGCCCATATCCAGAATGAAATGATTTGCCGGTCGCGGACAGCCTTGTGCCAGCGGGGGGCGAACCGCTCCAGCAGGACGGCGCAGACGAAAGGCAGGATGAGCAGCGGCACGACCTTCCACAAGATGATTCCGACCGACTGCAGGAACGAGAGCTCCGGATTGGCCCCTATGGCGGCGAAGAGCACCGGTGCGGCCACCGCCACCCCCATGTTGCTCATCAGACAGAACGAGGCCATCGTCGCCACATCGGCGCCGAGCATGCCCCCTATCGTGGTAGCGGCCATCGCCGTGGGCACGAAGGAACACATCATGGCCCCCTGGGCGAGCAGCGGATTCACCCGACACAGTACGAGATAGAGCAGGATGCCCAGCGACATCTGCACCGCCAGCAATACCCAATGAAACGCCCGGAACCGCACCTGTCCGGCCGACACGCGGCAGTAGGTCACGAACAGCATCGCGAAGATAAGGTAAGGGGGCAGAAAGGAGAGTTTGTTGAAAAAGCCGTGGAATACCGCGCCAATCAGCATGGCGAGGGGCAGCGCAATCGTGCGCCGTTGTTGGTGTGACATGTTACGAAACGTTTAAACCTTCCATGAACGCCCCGCCCCGGCAGCGCTTCTGCGGGAGGCGGGAAACCGACCGTTACTTCTGTCTGAAATATATCTGAATGGGTACTCCCGAGAAATCCCAATGCTCGCGTATCTTGTTTTCGAGAAAACGCCTGTACGCATCCTTTATATACTGCGGCAGATTGACGAAAAAGGCGAACACGGGCGTAGGGTTGGGAAGCTGGGCCGCATATTTGATGCGGATGTATTTTCCCTTTATCGAGGGCGGCGGTGTCTCTTCGATTATCGGCAGGATGTAGTCGTTGAACTCCGAAGTCGGAATCCGCCGCGCACGCGACCGATAAACCCGCAGGGCTGTCTGAAGCACTTCGAGAATGCGCTGCCGGTCGGGCACGGAGGTAAAGATGACCGGCACATCGCTGAACGGAGCGAGTTTTTTCGCTATCGCTGCACGCCACTCTTTCATGGTATTGCTGTCCTTCGGGATGAGGTCCCATTTGTTCACCACGATGACGCACCCTTTCCGGTTACGGACGATGAGATTGAAGATATTCAGGTCCTGCGACTCTACCCCCTGCGAGGCGTCGAGCATCAGGATACAGACGTCGGAACTCTCTATGGCGCGTATGGAACGCATCACCGAATAGAATTCGAGGTCTTCCGTCACCTTTCCCTTCTTGCGGAGCCCGGCGGTATCTATCAGGTAGAAATCCATGCCGTACTTGTTGTAGCGCGTATGGATGGAGTCGCGGGTAGTACCGGCCACGGGCGTCACGATGTTGCGCTCCTGACCGAGCAGGGCATTGGTCATGGAGGACTTTCCGACATTGGGACGCCCCACGATGGTGATGCGCGGAAGCTCCTCCTCCCCGCCGTCCCGTTCGTCGGGAGGCAGTGCGGCCACGATGGCATCCATCAGGTCGCCCGTACCGCTGCCGCTCATCGAACTGATGGCGTAGGGCTCTCCCAATCCCAGTGCGTAGAATTCGGGGGTACCGTAGAGCTGTTCGCTGTTGTCCACCTTATTGACCACGAGAAACACCTTCTTGTCGGCACGGCGCAGAATGTCGGCCATGAACATGTCGAGGTCGGTGATACCGGTACTCACCTCGGTCATGAAGAGTATCACGTCGGCCTCGTCGATGGCCAGCATCACCTGCCGCCGTATCTCCTCCTCAAACACATCTTCGCCGTTCACCGTATACCCACCCGTGTCGATGACGGAAAATTCGCGGCCGTTCCAGTCCGTGCGCCCGTAGTGACGGTCGCGGGTGGTACCGGCCGTAGAATCCACGATGGCCTGCCTCATTCCCACCAGCCTGTTGAACAAGGTACTCTTCCCCACATTGGGACGCCCGACGATAGCTACTATGCCCATGATACCCGATTTTTAAATGTGCCGCAAAGATAGGCAGAATCCGGCAACTCAACAATCATACGCCACGGTCTCCCGTCGCTAACATCGATAAAAATTCACCGATTTCCCGGTAAAATTTTTTGGGAAACCTCCAAAATCCCTATCTTTAATATGTGTATATGTGCCAATTCGTCCGCAGCCATGCCGGAACCGGCATGACATCCGACCTTAAAACGTACCCGACGATGAACCGATTCATCCTTTACGCCGGCTTGCTCGCAGCAGCCGTCACCGCGGCGGGGTGCCGACAGGCCCCGACCGGCAATACCGACGGAGACGGAACGATTTCGCCTTCGTTCGTCCAGCAATATTACGACCTGTCAGCCATTGCCGTCCGGTAATATTTTGACTACCCCTATATTCAAATCATGCCAGAAACATACGAAACATGCAGCTATTCGGTTCCGCCGTCGGTACGGTTCAAAGCGCTCAGCGAAAAATACGGGGATACGGCCTACAACCGTCCGCTCGCTCCGTTCAGCCATACGGTATACTGCAACGAATTTTCGGGAATCGACATCTTCAGCGACAGGGATTTCGATGCCGCCCATCCGGCCGGAGCCTCCCTCTCGGACATCGTGCGCATCGTGGGCGCCTCGCCTTACCGGTATATCCGGAACGGCTATACGGCTCCGTTCGACTGGAGAGACCTGCCCGAAGACTACCGGATAGAGAACGGAATCTCATATCTGGAGGGATACCTGCCGGTGAACGGGACGCTTTGCGAACTCGATGCGGAGGAGATGTATATGCTCGACCCTTTCGAACTATACCTGAAATTCACGATTCTCCCCGAGATAAAAAAACACACGGTTACCGTCGTCCTGCGGGAACAGGAAACGGAGATAACGGGAAGTACGGAAATCATTTTCCCATAGAGATAACCCATCCGAGCGAGCGATTGTGGCTGCCGATATGCCGGCGAAAGGGAAAAAAGCCTATCTTTGTCGAAAGACAATCACTAAAAAACACAGGACTATGAAAAAGATTGCTTTAGCCGTTGCGGCGCTCTTGATTTCGGTTTCGGCCATGGCCGGGAACAACTACAAACTTCCGTTCGTATCGTTCGGTATCAAAGCCGGCTACACGACCAACCAGCAGAAAATCGACTACAAGGCACTGCTCAACGCCGAAACGATAAAGAAAAATGCGAGCGGTTTCAACGCCGGCATCGTGGCCCGCGTGGACTTTCCCCTGCTGCCCATCTACGTTCAGGGCGAACTGCTCTACGACTGGGGAAAATACAAGGACGTATCGCTGACAGGCCTCAACCCGACGAGCGTCACGACCAACAACTTCAGCGTACCGGTACTTGTAGGCGTAGGCATCGGCTCTTCCAATTTCGTCAAGGTACGCGCCAATGTAGGCCCGGTCTTCAACCTCGTCTCCACGGCCAAGTTCTCGAATGTGGAAAACGTGGCCGACCTCGAAAACATGTTCCGGAAACAGACCGTAACCTGGACCGCAGGCATCGGTGTGGACCTGTTCAACATCATGGTGGACATCCGTTACAACGGCGTCTTCTCGAAGAAAGACATCGCCAACATCGGCGACCTCGCCTCCATCAATACCCGTCCTACGAGCTGGACGTTCACCATCGGCTATCTGTTCTAAAACAGTCGGACAGGAATGCCTGAAAAGACCATAACACTCGAAGGGGTGGAACCCCTTGCCTTCTACGGGGTCGCAAATGCCAACCTAAACCGGATTTGCGACCTTTTCCCGAAGCTGAAAATCGTCGCACGCGGTTCCTCGATAAAGGCTATCGGCGACGAAGCGGAACTGGAACGTTTCCAAGAGAAGATGCAGGCTCTCATGGCCTACTCTTCCAAATACGGCCACATATCGCCCGAAGTCGTCGGCCAGGTCTTCTCGGAAGGTCTCCACAAAGCGGAAGAGGCACAAAGCAAAGACACCATCGTCTACGGCAACGGCGGCCTTATCGTCAAGGCCCGCACGGTGAACCAGCAGCGCCTGGTAGAGCTGTACGACGACAACGACCTGCTATTCGCCGTAGGGCCCGCCGGAAGCGGCAAGACCTACACCGCGATAGCGCTGGCGGTACGCGCCCTGCGCAACAAGGAGGTGAAAAGAATCATCCTGACGCGCCCCGCGGTAGAGGCGGGCGAAAAACTCGGTTTCCTCCCCGGGGACCTCAAGGAGAAACTCGACCCCTACCTCCAACCGCTCTACGACGCACTGAACGACATGATTCCGGCAGCCAAGCTCCAGAAGTACATTGACGAGGGCACAGTGCAGATAGCCCCGCTCGCCTACATGCGCGGACGGACGCTGGACAACGCTTTCGTCATTCTCGACGAAGCACAGAACACCACCCTCTCCCAACTCAAGATGTTCCTTACCCGCATGGGACGCAACGCGAAGTTCATCGTGACGGGCGACATCACCCAGATAGACCTGCCGCGCCGTTCCGATTCCGGCCTCGTCCGGGCCATGGAGCTGCTGCGGGGAATAGACGGTATCGGCATCGTGGAGTTCGACCAGCGCGACATCATCCGTCACCGGCTGGTAAAGCACATTGTCAAGGCGTTCGAGAAGGAGCAGGAGCAGACGGCGGGCAAAGAGACGCCGGCGACGGACGAAGCACGCTGAACCGTCACACGACACCCGCGCAAGACGCAGGAATTTTCCAGGAAAGCGCAGCCACCAGGAGGATAGAACGTGATAACAGGACGGTAATACGTAATAATGTAAATCTTTCAGGCAATTTTATAAGGTTTTTCCGGGGTTTATTCACATCTTTGTTTCGACCGAACGCTGCGCGCTTGTGTATTGAAGAGACGCAGACGGGCGTTTGCGGCTTTTTGAATGAAATATTCATTATATTTGTTTCAGCGAACTGCCGGGCGAACGCATACCGGGCCTGCGCCAGCGATACGCCGGCGGTTGTGACGGGTATTTTCGCAGTACCGGAGGCAATGACGGCCGGCAGACGCGAAAAACGATAAACGAAACGAAATCACAAAATGTATAAGACTATGGACAAGGACTTGAAAAAACTGAAACCGGAACTGCTGTGGACGCGGTTCTCGGAGATATGCGCCGTTCCGCGCCCCTCGCACCACGAGGAGAAGATACGGGAGTACATCATCGACTTCGCCAAGAGACACAACCTGGACTACACCGTGGACGCCGGCCCCAACATCATCATCCGCAAACCGGCCACTCCGGGGATGGAGAACCGCAAGACGGTCGTCCTGCAGGCTCACCTTGACATGGTGCCGCAGAAGAACTCCGACAAGGAGTTCGACTTCGAGAAGGACGGTATCGAGGCCTACATCGACGGAGACTGGGTAACGGCCAACGGGACAACGCTCGGCGCCGACAACGGCATCGGAGCTTCGGCCATCCTCGCCGTACTGGAGGACCGAACGGTAAAACACGGCCCCATCGAGGCGCTCTTCACGGCCACGGAGGAGACCGGCATGGACGGAGCCTTCGCACTGCGCCCCGGCGAACTGAAGGGCGACATCCTCATCAACCTCGACTCGGAGACGGAAGGCGAACTCTATGTAGGCTGCGCCGGCGGGCTCGACCTGACGGCCACCATGAAGTACGATACGGTCAAGCTCGACCGCGAAAATTTCGCCGGATACCGACTCGAAATCAAGGGTCTCAAAGGCGGCCACTCCGGCATGGAAATTATCCTCCAGCGGGCCAACGCCAACAAGCTCTTCGCCCGCTTCATGCGCAACTGCCAGGAAAAGCTCGGCATCATGCTCTGCGACATCGACGGCGGCGGCCTGCGCAACGCCATTCCGCGCGAGGCATTCGCCACCGTGGCAGTGATGAAAAAACACGAGAAAGCCTTCCAGAATGCCGTCAAGAAGTTTGAAAAGATATACATCGACGAATACAAGGGCATCGAGGACGGCATTTCCTTCAAGGCCGTTCCTGTCAAGACTCCCTCCAAAGCCATCAATTTCTTCGACCAGGCCAATCTGGTGGATGCCGTATTCGGCTGCCCGAACGGAGTGATGCGCATGAGTACCTCGATGCCGGGGCTGGTACAGACCTCCTCGAACCTCGCAAGGGTGGTGTCCGAACGCGGCTACTTCAAAATCATGTGCCTGCTTCGCAGTTCGGTGAATACCGAAAAGGACGACCTGGCCCTCATGATACGCACCGTCTTCGAGCTCACCGGAGCGACCGTCAGGACATCCGGAGCCTACGACGGCTGGAATCCGAACATGGATTCGCCCATTCTCAGGGCGATGAAGGCTGGATACAAGGAACTCTTCGGCAAGGAACCGGCCGTCATGGCGATACACGCCGGACTCGAATGCGGCATCATCGGCGGCAAATATCCCGACATGGACATGATATCCTGCGGCCCCACCATCAAATATCCCCATTCGCCCGATGAGAAGGTAAACATCGCTTCGGTCGAGAAGTTCTGGAAGTTCCTCTGCCACACGCTGGAAACCATCCCCGTGAAATAAGGGAAAGCGGTGGACGGAACGGTAGGGTATAAACCTGCGGAGAGCTCCGGTGCCAAATGGCTCGCAATTATCAATCCCTCCGCGGCGGGCGGCAGCGCCGCCGCGGAGTGGCCATTGATAGACCGATTGCTGCGCAGGGCCGGAATCACTGCCGAGGCGGTCTTCACCGCGCATCGGTACCATGCGGTGGAGCTGACTGTCGCCGCCGTCAACGACGGCATAAGACACATCATCGCGGTAGGAGGCGACACGACACTGCATGAAGTGGTGAACGGACTCTTCATCCAACGGGCCGTCCGGCCGGAAGAGATAACGCTCGGCATCATCCCGACAGGCAACTGCAGGATAGCCGGCATACCGAAGACATATCCCGAAGCGGTTTCGGCCATCGCTTCGGGATATGTCTCTTTATACCACATCGCAACCGTCTCATACAGTCAGTCGCACTACCGACAGGAGCGCCTGATGGCAGGCGAAGCCGGCATGGGACTGTATGCCATGCTCGCAGCCCGATTCAACCGGCTCCGGGAAGAGGGCAAAGCGACCGTACCGAGACGCCTTTGGGCCGTACTGGAAAGTATCCTCTCCTACCGCGCTCCGCAAGTACGTATCTATGCGGACGGACAATCCGTCTACTGCGGCCGTGCCGCGGGTGCTACCCTCGTCATCTCCGGCGAGTTTCCCGAAGGGCATTTTGAACTCACCCTGCAGCCCGGAGGCTGCCGAATGACCTGTCTGCGCCTCTTCTACAAGCTGTTCCGTGGTAAACCGTATGACCTGCCCGGCAGCCTGCACTGGAGAGGCAGAGAGATACGCATCGAAACGGACAATATTTTCGCCGTGGAAGCCGACGGCGACCCGCTCGGAGACACCCCGCTCGGATTCCGGATAACGGAAGCTGCCGTCAGACTGGCACTCCCCGCCCCAGCAACCGACAGAACGGCAGAGGAGAGCGCTCCGTACAGATACAAACGCTCCGTACAGTATATTCCGCGCAACTCACGTCCGTCTCTCTAAACGGAAAAAGCCCGGCAAAGACAGCCGGAAATGGCAGCCGCAAAAGGGCTCCCCCCAGCAAACCAGCCTTTCATCTCCAAGAAATACGCCTATTCCCCGGAGACCGTTCCCGACCGGGAGACTTCCAGGCCAATATCCTGTCACCAAACAGCAACCACATCCGCACGCCCCTCCCGCCGCATCCTGTTTTTGCACGGTTCTTGTAACGTTTAAGCCAGACATAATTTTTCTTAACCGTTAAAAACATTTTGATATGGAAACATTAATGGAACGTTTCAAAAGCCTAACACGCTATTGGTGGGCAATGCTGATACTCGGCGTGGCCATCTTCGTGGTGGGTATTCTCATCTTCACCTATCCGGGCGAAAGCTACATAGGCATGGCAGCACTCTTCGCCGTACTGATGCTCGTTTCGGGTATCATCGAGGTGGTAATTGCATTTACCGAAAAGTACATGGTAGGCCGGGGATGGGCCGCGGTACTGGGTGTCCTGGAAATCATCCTCGGCATCATCCTGATATGCAGCCCGGCCATTACGGCCATGATGCTTCCTATCGTACTCGGCATATGGTTGCTGTTCCGCGGTATCGGTCTCATCGGCATCGCGAGCGAAATGAGCCACTTCAAGGTCAATGGCATGGTATGGACCATCATCCTCGGCATTCTACTCATCATCTGCTCGCTGATGATACTCTTCCAGCCACTGTTCGGCATCGCAGCCGTCGTGGTATGGGTAGGCATATCGTTCCTGGTAGCAGGTGTATCGCTCGTGGTGTTCGCCTTCCAGCTGTTCAGCATCAAGAACAAGTTCAAGAAACTGACGGAATAACCTTCGCGGTTTCCGCACGCAAGCCGCCGTACATCCGGATGTACGGCGGCTTTTTCATTCCTTCGTCCGAACAGCTCTCCGCTTCCTTCCGCCGGAGCACGGCCGACAATATCAGCCCGAATACGAATATGAATCCGACTACGTTCCACAGGCTTCCGAATAAATCCCGCCCCCACTCCTGTATCGGAGAACAGACAGGAAAGCCCTCTTCCTATCCCAATTCCAGAGTCATAATCCTGTCTGCCACAACCGGGCACGACCGTTCCGGAGCGCAGGTCCACCGAGGTATCCGACTCTGCACACGCCCCCGCACGCCAGCCTCTTCCTGACACGACGCGGCAATCCGGCACGTCTTTCTTTCCTGGTACCCCGTACACATTCCGCATCATGCGACAATCCGCCCTGCACCAGACCGTCCCGAAACCGGCCGCTCCCTCCTCCACGCCCGCCGCACACGACCGGAAGCCGGGACGACAAAAAAAACGGGGCCCCGGATTCAACTCCGGAGCCCCGTATTCGATATCCCTTGCGGGATGAAAATTCTACTGGGGTTTCTGCATCTGGTACAGACGTGCCACCTGTCCTGCGGTCAGCGTCGTATTGTAGATGCCGAGATTATCTATGGCCCCCCTCATGGAGTCCCAACCGTCGGGAGTCTTCCACGAATCCCACTCCCAGGTAGCGGCCTCGTCGTAAACGGTCGCCGCACCGATGAGCAACGGAAGTTGGCGTCCTATCGGGGACACATACGCCGAAGCGATGGAACCGGTCAGGTTCTCCTTGGTCGCGAAGTCCCAGGTCTTCGTGGCGATACCGTTCACATAGAACACTACGGTATGGGCATTGAGGTCCATCGTAACGGCCAAATGTACCCATACACCGTCCTTGACGGTCCCTACCGACTCGTTGTCCATATCGACCGTCGCTGTCGTGGTCTTGACCGTGAAGAAAGGCTTGCCGTTGTTCTCTACGTTCAGTTTCCAGTTGTTCCAGTAGTTGAGGGAGACGATGTAGTTGTTCGCACGGCTCGCGTCGTCCACCTTCACCCATGCCGACCACGACATGTTGTTCATCAGAAAATCGGCAGGATTGTAATCCTCCACTGCCAGGTAGTTACCCTTGCTGAAGTAGATAGCCTTGCCTGCGCCCACGCCGTCCACCAGCGACGGAAGTTCGGTATCGGAACCGAATATCTCCGCCGGCCCGGCCTGCAGCACGCCGACCACCGGTTTGGTCCCGGTCGAAGCGACGGTGTTGTCATTGATGGTCTCGAAATCGAAGAAAGCGATGACGCTCGAATCGGGAATGCTTTCATACTTGCTGCCCACAAAAGTCTCCTTGGCGAGCGTCAGGTTATTGGTCATCAGGTCCACCTGCGACTGCGTGGCGTTCTGATTGTCGCGGATGGCCTTGGCGTCGTTCACCGCATTGGTGAAGGCTTCGATATTGGCCTCCGGATAGTCGTCGGCCGTCGCTCCGTCGAGCAGTGCTTCGCACTCGATTATCAACGCTTCGAGCTTGGTTTTATCCACGTCTCCGTTGCCGCCCGAATTACCGCCCTTCTTGTCGCAGGCGGTGAACAGCATGACAGCCGCACCCAACATGAGCACGAAAGCCGATGCACTTTTCAGAAAATTTTTCATAATTGTTTGTTTTAAAATCGGTAAATATTGAGATTGTTCAGATAATATCCGACTTGCCGGCCTTGTTCGCCCCGTTCCCGCTCTCACTGCTCTATTCCCTTGTTCGAATCGAGTTCCGACTGCGGTATCGGGAAATAGAAGCGGTCTCCGGTCCAAACGGATGCAATATCCGGGCCAAGCGCCTCCACGGCGATTTCCCGGCCCCAGCGCATCAGGTCGAAGAAACGGTGCGATTCGAACCCGAGTTCGCGCCGGCGTTCGAGCCGTACGGCAGCCAACACCTCCTCCTGGGTTCCAGCCGTCGTAGGCGCCAGTCCGGCACGGCCGCGCACGAGATCGAGCGCATCGCAGGCATCCTCCAGATCGGTACCCGTGTTACGGTTCGCCAGCGCCTCGGCCTTCATCAGCAGCACGTCGGCATAACGGAGATAAATGTAAGGCAGATAACCGTCGCTCTTCGTTCCGACCGGGACTTCGGAAAGCGGCTGTTCGTACTTTTTCACGAGATATCCCGTAGGCGACCAGCTCGCATCGAACGTATCGCCGTTCACCCACGGCTGACCGGGACGGCCGATGGATATGTCCAGACGCGGGTCCGTCTCCCCTTCCTCGGTCTGCTCGTTGAAACAATCCACGAAACTCTGCGTGGGGGCATTGAAATAGTAGCCCGTCTCGACAGAGGGGGCGAAATAGACGTTCAGGATATTACCCAGTCCGGGATTCTGCCCGGAGAGGTGACGCGCCGCAAAGATGACCTCCTTGTTATCCTCCGCACCGGGTACGAACAGCTCCTGGTAACTCTCGGCCAGCTCGTACTGATGCAGCGCTTCGAGACTCTCGATGTCGCTGAGGCAAGCTCCCCAATTCTGACGGAACAGATGTACCTTGGCCCGCAGGGCATAGGCGGCCCCCTGTGTCACACGCCCTGCATCCTCACCCGAATAGGAAATGGGTACGGTCGATGCGATAACATCGGAAAGGTCGCTCTCTATCTTCGCATACACGGTCTCCACGTCGCTGAGTGCAAGATTGCCGTTATCGGCGGCATTGGGTTCCGTCCGCAACGGCACTGCGCCCCAGATGTTCACGATATGGAAATAGTTCAGCGCCCGGAGGAACTTGGCCTCGCCGATGAGGCGGCTCTTCAGCTCCTCGTCCATCTGGATACCGGGAATGTAGGCAATGGCATTGTTGGCCCGGGCCACCCCTTCGTAGAGGTAGGTCCAATAGTCGCCGAGAATGCCGTTGTCGGCCATGGCGGAAAAGTTATTTATATAGTCGATATCGGACTTGTCGCCCGCGCTGCCCCCCTTCTCGGAGTCGTCCGACGCCACGTCGCCGAACACCCAGAGCATGTTCTGGTCGCTGGTGAACATGATGTTATTGTAGATGCCGTTCACGGCCCGCTCGGCATTGGCAGCCGAGGTGTAGAAGGTCTTGCTGCTGTAATCGGTCTGGAGCTCTTCGGTCAGGAAGTCGCTGCACGCGACGGATGCCGTACAGCAAACCGCCGCAACCGATATGTATGATATAATATTCCGTTTCATCGTATCCGCGTTTTAAAAAGTGAGATTAATACCGAACGTGAACGAACGGGCTATCGGATAGGTACCCCAGTCGATGCCGGCGGCACGGTCGCCTTCGGAGGCAGAGTTGGCGCTCACGGTCATCTCCGGGTCCATGCCGGGGTACTTGGTGATGGTGAAGAGGTTGGTGGCCGCAAAATAGACGCGCAGCCGGCTGATGCCTATCTTCTCCGTCTTCGGTATGGTGTACCCTATCTGGAGGTTCTTCAGACGCATGTAGGAGGCGTCGTAGAGGAACCGCGTGGATACCCTCGCGTTGTTGAACTTCGCCTTCCACGATGCACGCGGCTGCGTATTCGAGGTGCCGGGCCCCGTCCAGTGGTTATCGAAATAGTTCTGTGTCACGTTGAACGCACGGTAGAACCCTTCGATGTCCTGTGCCACCTGCATGTATATCTTGTGACCGAAAGCCCCCTGGAAGAAGCAGGAGATGTCGAAATTCTTCCAGTAGCCCGAGAGATTGATACCGGCGGTGAACTTCGGTATCGAGGAACCGACATGCACACGGTCGTTCTGGTCGATGACCAGGTCGCCGTTCTGGTTGACGAACTTCACGTCACCGGGCTGTATGTCGTCCGGATTGGAAGACTGCGACGGGGAGGTGAGTATCTCCATGCGGTCCTGGAAGATGCCGTCCATGACGAGCATATAGAACGAACCGACCGGATAACCGGCTTCGGTCAGGGTGACATAGACGCCGTTGTCCACGCGGCCGCCCGGCACGCTGCCGTTGATGGCGAGCACCTTGTTCTTCAGCCAGCCGCCGTTCACGCTCACTTCGAAACCGGCGTTTGCGAAATTGCGGCGATAGAACATCTCGAAGTCGATACCCGTATTGAGCATGCTTCCGTTGTTCACCCACGCGGGCTGCGCATTACCTGAAGAGGGCGGCATGGTCTGCAACATGAGCATGTTGTCGCTCCGCTTATAGAAATAGTCAATCGAGAAACCGAAGGTCTGACGGAACATCTCCACGTCGATACCGACATTGAGCTGGCTGCTCGTCTCCCATTTGAGATTCTCGTTGCCTATCTGCGTCTGTACATACCCCGGTGCCACCACTCCGCCAAAGGTCGAATTGTAATTGGGCATATACCGGTCTTCTGTCGCATAGGCCGTCACATTCTGGTTGCCGGCCGTACCCCAGCCCGCACGCAGTTTGAGGATATCGATGAAATCCACGTCCTGCATGAAGTTCTCCTGTTCGATGTTCCAGCCTCCCGATACGGAGTAGAACGTTCCCCAGCGGTTGCGTCCCTTGAACCGGGAGGTACCGTCCTCCCTGACCGTCGCCGCCGCATAGTACTTCTGCTTGTAATTGTAGTTCACCGAACCGAAGAACGACGCCAGCGTGAATGCCTGCTGGTTCTCATAGGATGTACGCCGCTGTTCATCGAGTCCCTTACCGATGAATATCAGGTCGTCGGCGAAATTCTGGTCGGTATTCTGCATGCTGTACGTCGTGGTGCGCACCGCCTCGAAACCGGCCATGGCCGACACATTGTGGTCGCCGAACGTTTCGCCCCAGTTGAGCACCGTATTGAACGTCCAGTTGAAATTGTCGTAATTCTCCACCAGAAGGCTGTTGGGATTGTTTATCCTGCCGCCCGTACCCCACGTCTGGTTGAACTGCCTGTATCTCCCCGACATGTAATCGACGCCGGCCACCGTCCGCGACGTGATGTTGAGCGGGAGTTTGATAAGCATGTTCGCCGCCGCGATGACCGCCTTCTCGTTGCGTACCCGGTCGGTCTCATTTATCACGCCCATCGGGTTGTAGCCGTCGCCGAAAAAGGTGTTGTAAATTCCCTGTCCGAAATAGGCGCTCGGCAGGTCCACGTAGTTGCCGTCGGCATCGTAGGTGGGGATGGCAGGCGTACGGAACAGGGCGTAGCGGATGGCACTGCCTCCTTCGTTGTTCTGATAACCGTCGCCCGAGCTGGGAATGCTCTGCGTCTCGGCCATGCTTCCGATGACGTTCATCCCGACATTGAGCCACGGTTTGACGTCGGACTGTACATTGGAGCGGAACGAAATCTTCTTGTAACCGCTGTTCTTGATGATACCGTCCTGGTCGAAGAACGAACCCGACACCGCATAGGTGGTACGTTCGCTGCCGCCCGTCACGGAGAGCTCGTAACGCTGCAGCGGAGCCACCCGGAAAAGTTCCTCGACATGGTTCACATCGGCCAGTCCGTCGAGATAACTCCCCTCGATGAGGTCGCGCTGCACGCCGCCCATGGCATTGTCGTTGCGGGCGGCCTCGTTATAGATGGAGATATAGTCGGCCGTATTCACCATCGGGGTAAGATAACCGTGGGTCTGCACGCCCGCCTCCGCATTGAACGATACGGTCGCCTGACCCGCCCGTCCCTTCTTGGTGGTGATGATGACGATACCGTTGCTGCCCCGCGAACCGTATATGGACGTCGAAGCCGCATCCTTCAGTACGGTGATGTCCTCGATATCGTTGGGCGACACGGTATTGAGACCGCCCTCTATCTGGATGCCGTCGATAATGTAGAGCGGCTCGTTGCTGGAGTTTATCGAACCCACGCCGCGTACACGCACCGACACATCGGCACCCGGAGCACCGCTGGCCGAGGCGACCTGAACGCCCGGCACACGCCCCTGAAGGGCGAGCTGAGCCGACGGTACCGGAATCTGGGCGAGTTCGGCACCCTCCACCTTGTTCACCGCACCGAGCACGTCGCGCTTGCGCTGTACCGCGTAACCGACCACCACCAGCTCCTCTATCTGGTCGGAAGCCATATCCAGCGCGACATCAATGACGGTACGTCCTCCGACCGCCACCGTACGGGTTTCGTACCCCAGATAGGAGAATTCGAGCGAACCATCCTCGGGCACATTGTTCAGTTCATACGAACCGTCCACGTCGGTCGCAATCCCGTGCGTGGTTCCCGGCACGACGACACTCACCCCTATGAGCGGTTCGCCGGTCTGGGCATCGGTCACGATACCCTTGACCGTAGCGGTCTGCTGCGCCGCAACGGGTATCAGCGGAACCGCCAGGACAAGACAAAAAAGAAACAGTAGTTTTCTCTTCATACCAATATGTTTTAAATTGTTCGTACACCATTCGCCCCGCTGTCGCAGGGAATATCCCATACGGAAGGGGGCAACCTTTTCCGTACGGGAAAGCGAATCAATAAAGTATCACATGCCCGGTATCGGTGGTTATCCTTCCCTCCGATTCGGTGAGCACCGTTCCGGTTGGCAGCTCATACACGAGCCGGGCCGTATCGGCCGGAATGGTTATCTTGACACGCCCCTGCGCATCGCGTGCCACATACTCCCTGGCGACCACATCGTACAGGTCGGCCCCCTCGCCCGCATCGTAGGTTATCTTCACCTCCTTCTCATAGGGATTGTATATCAGCCATACGGGGTAAGGCTTGTCGGCATAGAAATCAGTTGCATTGGCGTCGAGCCGCAGCACGCCCTCCACATCGGTCGTATGCACCGTAGCCCCCAGAATCCCCACCGGAGCGGTGCTGTAAACGCTGAACATGCTCTCGGGCGGATTGGCCTCGTTCCATTTCGGCCCGTCGCCGATGGCCACGGGCGACATACCCTTCAGTTCGGGCTTGCCGTAATCGTCGGTCTTGCGAAGCCCCTCGTAAGCTATCACGCCGCGGGTGATATCTTTCTGCTGGGGAAGCCACTGGTAGATGGCCGGTATCTCGTCCGGATAGAAAAGCCGGCAGGCGCTGACGTTGTTGTTCATCCACTTGCCTATCGCACGGGCATACTGGGGCTCGTACTTTACCATGGGCAGAAGCGGCCACACCATCTTCACGCTGTTCATGAAAAAGGCGTACCCTCCCCCGTCTGTAATGCTTCCCTGAAGTCCGCTGACATCGTAGGGCCCCCAGCGGTCCTGAATGATACCCCAACCGTAACGCCCCTTGGGGTCGGTCACGCCATCGAACACCCAGTTTATCATCTTCTCCGTATCGTAATCGGTACCTTCCTCGGCATTCAGCCGCGCGGCCGTATAGATACCCAACGGAAGCAGTATCTCGTAAAACCGGCTCTCTTTCTGGTTGTCCAGCGCCCGGATGGCCTGTTTCGCCCCCTCCAGATAGCGCTCGTCCCCGAATTTCCGGTATGCGGAATAGAGCACATACCCGTGGCCGCCCGCAGCGTCCTGCTGTAGGGGAATGTGATTGACGTGCGGCGTCATCGTCCCGTAATCGAAGTAGGAGTAGTCGTAGTTCTCCCCCAGCACCTCGCCCGCACGGTAAAACTGCTCCGCCACCGTCCGCTGTATCTCCTCCGCGCCGGGAACGCCCGGAAAGACATCCGACACGGCGTAATAGAGACAGTTGGGCAGGACGTCGTACCACCAGTCGCGCCCGTATCCCCCGCCGAGGTTTGCCACATCGGGATTGGTGTTGTTCATGACGATGTTCCACCCGTTGTCGCTGTTGAAATAGTTCTGCACCATCTTCACGAAGTTGTACCCGTTCTGGTTGGTCTTGTCTATTCCGTTCAGACCGCCTCCGAGTATGGCCGCCAGCGAAGTGAGGCTTTCGTGGAACTCTCCGCCGTTCGCCTCGGGGCCCTGACGTACATCGTGTATGGCAGTGTACTGCCCGAAGGTCTGCTGCGGCACGTTACGCTGTGCATCGTCGAGCCAGATAATCGGCCCGGCCGGCATGGAGGAGTCGAAATCGAACGCGTAATTGTCAAATTCGAGCGCTTTCCGCTTCCAGTCGATTATCTTGTACGGCACCGGCATGTTGTCCATCTTCTCTATCCGCGGTATGGCCACCTGAGCCACCCCGTCGCCGGGAGCAGGCCCCGGTTCCCTACCTCCTTTTTCGCGGCATCCCGCAAGCGCCGCCGCAGCGACTGCCGCCGCCGTAAAAATCCATCCGGTTTTCATAATCTTTCGTCTGTTTTAAGAGCCCTGTACGTCGGGTGCGGCATACTTCGGGGCTTTGTCCGTATTCTTGGTGATGTTTTTGGCAAGGGGAATGGAGAGCAACTCCACGGCACCGACGATGACCAGTGCGAATTTCAGTGCGAAATCCTCCGACACGTAGGTCGCCAACACGATGAAAAGCACCAACCCTATCGCCCGGCCCGCATAGAGACCCAGCTCATGGTTCATGATGTAGGCGTATTCGTTGCGGTGCTCCTGATGCGACACCACGTCTATCGTCCGGAGCTGTATCGGATTGTAGGCGAGGTCGTGCAGCGGCTGGAAGAAGATTTTGCACAGCACGAACACAATTACGCCCACGGCCGAAAAGAGCGCCGCATTGACGAGCGTTCCGATAAAGAAGATGACGATACCCACGGCGAATACCGCGATACGGTCCTTGGGTTTGGTGACGCGGCCCAGCACATAGACGATGACGGCCGTTATCAGTCCGCCGATACCCTGTATGAGACCGAGTTCGCCCTCACTGCCCACAAGCCGCAGGATAAGGATGGCAGGAGCGGTGACCAGGAAACCCTGAATGAGCCCTTTCAGTGCGGCCAGGCCAATCATCTTCTTCCACAACCGGTTGAATTTAAAATAAAGGAATTTCTTCTGTGCCGGATTGGTGAATTTCCCGCGCGAGAGGGCAATGCAGGCAAGGATGCAGATGCCGAGCGTCACGAAAGTGACTATCTGATACGCCTTGTTGATGTCCATCGTACTTCCGAAGAAACCCGTTCCGGAGGCTTTGGCGAGGAAACCGCCCACAGCGAGCGGAACGAGAATGGAGCATACCGAGAAGAAGAACGATTCGAGGCCGTAGAAGTAGTTACGGTTGTCGTCCGTCGTCGAGTTGAGCGCGAGCAGATAACGGTTCGTCCAGAAGAAACCGACCGAAACGCCGAGCAGCAGGCCCGAAAGAACAAGTTCCCACAACCCTACGGCCTGGACGGTCATCATCACCAACAGCGAGATACCGCTCACGAGAATACCGAACATATAGAGCGTCCGGACATTTATCCGTTTCAGTAGAAAACCGTTGATAAGCGACGACAGCACGATGCCCGTGTACTGCGCGAGCTGATACACGGCCACGAAGGAAGGATTGTTCGTATTGCGCATGATGTACGCCCCGACGAATATCTCTATGACGGGGAGTACGAATGCGAAACAGAGGTTCGTGATGAGCAGCACCTTCATGTTGTGGGGCTGCCGGCGGAAATACTGGAATTCGTTGAGGAATTTTGCCATGATATTTCTATAAGATTTTCGACATTGGCGGTTTTCACGCTCCGGAACAGACCGGTCCGTAGCTCATAAGGCATACGGAATCACCGGTACGACTCCGGCTACACGTTCAGCGTGGCCAGAACTTCACGGATGGAGAGGGTGGCCCCGCAGATGACTTCGTCGCTCGCCCCGTAATACATGTGTATCGTATCCCCTTCCACATACTGTCCGTTGGTGAAGACAACGTTTCCGAAAAAACCCGTCTTTTCGTAGGGTGCCGTAGGTTCCATGATGGGCTCGTCGCTCCGTGCAAGCACTTTCGCAGGATTCTCGAGGTCGAGAAGCAGCGCCCCGAGGCAGTAACGGTTGTTGCCGTCGGCTCCATGGTATATCTCGAGCCACCCCTTCTCGGTACGGACGGGGGCGGCTCCGGCCCCCACGCGGGCGGAATCCCACCGACCCTCGCGCGTTACGGCAATGCACCGGTGATCCCCCCAGTGCAAGCGGTCGGGCGACTCGGCAAGCCAGATGTAGTTGCCGCCGAGCTCCGGACTGCTCGGACGGTGGAAGGCATAATATTTCCCGCCGACCGTCGATTCAAAAAGGGCGCAGTCCTTGTTATGCGGAGGGAATATCATACCCTTGCGGTCGAGGGTTTTGAAATCGCGGGTAGCTATCAGCCCCACCCCTACAGCAACGGGCGAAACCTCCGTAAAGGTCAGGAAATAACCGTCATCCATGGTAGCGACGCGACAATCCTCTATGCCGAATGATTCGAGGGGCCCCTTGCCGTAAATCGGCCGGTAATCGGCATCCTCGTAGAAATGCACCCCGTCGTCGCTGAAGACGGGACGCAGGTAAGAGAGCGTCGTCAGATAGTTCTGTCCGTTGTATTTGATGACCCGCGGGTCGGAGGCGTCGAGCCGGCTGTCATCCTTGTCGAAAGACAACACCTCTATCTCGTCCCGGTCGTTGTATATGGGGAAACTGATGCGCCCCTCCTCCTGCCGCGGCCTTTCGGCCACCCTGAGCAGCAGTCCCGTACGGCCGCCGAGGCGGAAGACACCGGGATTGAGCAGGCAGACTATCTCCATCCCGTCAATGCCGGGACGAAGGTCGGACGGTCTGAGAATGGGATTTTCCGGAAACCTTTTTGCAATATCCATATGCTTGTGTATTATTGGTTGTCAATAATTTCAATGCCATATCACAAGGTCCTTTTGAACGGTTAGCAGTTCCGACGGCCGGCAAATATAAGAATTATAAAAATGCCGCCGGACATCCCGACCGCAAATAAATCCGCAAAAGCCACGACTCAGGACCGGACGGCAGTCATTAAGGAATACGGTCAGCAAAAGACGCGCCAATCAGAGGCGGCCTCCGAATCGAAGCGCCAATCGGAGATCGCAGAAGTCCTGACGAAAGCGCGGCAGGCCGACATCCTTTCGGCCTGCCACACCCTCCTTTCGCCTCCCGACCCTTCCTATCCCGGTTCCGTCATGAGATACTCCGGTCGGATTTTTTGAAAACAATACAGAAATTAAGCTACTTACACACTGTTCACTGAGAGCAAAGTCATGATTTGGCACGGTCATACATTCTGCGATACGCAGTGTATTTCCGTCAAACAACTCGTATTTTTGATGTAGAAAAGCGCATTTTTGCGCGACATGCTGTCTACCAAATAAAATCTTATATTTTTGCGCTCATTAGATAGTGTGATTTTAAAAAACCGTTGGCAATATGCTTGGGAAGACTTTTCACATAGTCAATTTGTAGACTATTAAAAAGTATAACCGCCAATACCTGGTTATATGATAGCGGAAACACTGAATATGAATGTATTTACACTTCTTCTTATACCTAACGAAATAAAAATAGATACATGGCAAATACCAACCTGAAAGAAGCTAAGGCGGCTAAGAACGATGAATTCTACACGCAGTTCCACGACATTGAAGTCGAAATGAATGCCTATCTCGAATACGACTCTGACGTGTTCCGGGGCAAAACCATATTGTTGCCTTGCGATGACCCCGAATGGAGCAACTTCACCCGCTTCTTTGCAGCCAAGTTCGATGAGTTGGGATTGAAAAAACTGATTTCTACGAGCTATGCACCTGACAGCAAGAAAATGAAGTTATTGGCAGAACCTACTTTGTTTGAAATTGAAGCTCCACAATTTGACAAGACCAAAACTTCTGTTAAAGGCAAGATATTCATCTTGAAGAAAGACAAAAGTGGAGATGGCCGCATAAACATAGATGACCTTGAATGGGAATATTTGGACGGTGATGGAGATTTTCGCAGCAAAGAAGTCACAAAGTTGCGGGATGAAGCTGATATAATCATCACCAATCCGCCGTTCTCCTTGTTTCGCGAGTTCTTGGCGTGGATTGTAGAAGCTAACAAAAAATTTATCATCATCGGAAATATGAATGCAATAACCTATAAAGAGGTATTCCCATTAATAAAAGCCAATAAAATGTGGCTGGGGTATTCGATTCATAGCGGTGATAGAGAGTTTGAAGTCCCGAATGATTATCCATTGGCTGCAGCAGGCTGGAGGATTGATGAGAACGGACGGAAATTCATTCGAGTAAAAGGTGTACGCTGGTTCACTAACATTGACCATGGTCGTCGTCATGAACCGTTACCTTTAATGACTATGGCAGATAACCTTCGCTTCTCAAAGCATAAGGAATTGAAAGGTAAAACAGCGTATGACCGTTATGATAATTATGATGCCATAGAAGTTCCTTTTACGGATGCTATACCGTCCGACTATGACGGAGTTATGGGAGTTCCCATTTCTTTTTTGGATAAGTATTGTCCGGAGCAATTTGAAATCTTAGGGATAACTGATAGACAGAATACGTCTGGCGTAAGGACTAAGAAATACACTGCTACTGATAGTCCGAAATACAATGACTTAAACGCCCGAAGCGTTATTAAGATTGGTGAAAGATATATTCCTATGTACGCCCGATTACTCATCCGCAGATTGTAGCCTGATATGTTTGATAAATACTCTCGCATAACGGTTTTCTCCATTAATCAAAGGTCGGGCATCTTTCATCCCTTTGAATGAAATACCCACGATTTCAACGTTATATCCGGCAGAAGAAGCCATCCCTAAGGGTAGTGTAAAATAAACTGTGTCACGCATTATTTTTCTCCAGAAAACTCATCGGT